>ERZ839947.2539-NODE-2539-length-12804-cov-3.016080_pt1 | contig 12804 bp, 16 predicted proteins | sample MGYA00519908_ERZ839947 | MGnify/ENA primary metagenome ERZ839947 (study PRJEB31850, sample SAMEA3708857) | human gut metagenome | biome: human gut; feature: human-associated habitat; material: faeces | place: China | collected 2014 ... | reverse complement strand
GATCACCGATAACCTCTTTAAACTCCTTCTCGATATCCTTACGGATGATAAATACTACATGGTTGAAGCCTGCCTCAATTGCGTCATGGATGGAATAGTCCATAATGATATGTCCAGCATCATCCACCGGCTCCAATTGTTTAATTCCCGTTCCGAAGCGGCTACCGATACCAGCAGCCATGATAAGTAATGTTGTTTTCATCCTCTCTCCTTTCCATGCCTTGAAGCCTACTCAACGTGCCTTCCACAAAGATTTTTGTGATTATTAAAGCAGCGCCAGTAGCCTATGCTCTCATTTTCGTTTATAGTTTCTTTAGAAAAAAATTATTTCTTCTTCATGGGGTCTGACCCCAATGGAACCCAATAATATTCTCCTAATTACCTAGACTATCCTCGCTGTCGGACCCTATTCCTTATTTCACATGCTATGTTCCATCCTATCGCAGATCAAATTAACCTCCTCACGAAAATTCTTCCGATAGTTTTCTAAATCATAGACAGGAGTATTTTCTTTACACTTGTCTGCATAGTCTTTTGTTTTCATGATGTAATGGGCTGGTCCCCCCCCCCCCCCACACTTCTCCGGAGGGTATACTTTTATTCACCACCGCTCCCACTGCCACGATACTATTATCACCAATTGTAACACCTGGTAAAATCGTACTGCGGGCACCAATAAAACAGTTATTCCCAATTCGAATTCTTCCGAATTTTAATGTTCCCTTATATTCATCTTGATCTCTAAAACACCAGGTAGCACCATCATGAGTTATAAAAGCTACATCAAAGGAAACCTCTGTATGATTTCCAATAGAAATCAACCATGGCTCACTACCCCAATCTGGTAATCCAATAAGTCTGCAGTTTTCACCTAGCACTACGCCCATCTTGCGAGCATACCGCATCGGGTTTTGGCGCTTCATTATATATTTCCATATTTTATTTATTATGCCCATGATACAGTTCCCATTCTACGCGGCAAAAACGCGTCATTAGCTGGTCTATCGTTTAATTTGTCTGGTTCTCCATGATTTTTCTGATTTTTGTGTCATTACCCCAAATTGCCTTGGAGTCATACGGTCTATCTGGAAATGCTCCATATTGCAGCTTAATTCTATAACCATTTTCCTTAATAAAGCGCTCAACTCTATCTGCCAATTTTTCTGGTTTGCCTGAGCAAATATTAATAATCCCTTGCTCATTTTTCTGACCAACTACTGCGGCAACCTGTGCGCAGAAATCAGGGTAGTCAATAAAGTCATATTGATTTTGACCCAAGGTAAATGGAAATTCTGTCTTTCCTTCATCTACGGCCGCTGTAATCTTTGAGAATATTGAACTGCCAAACTTAGAATTACCAACAATATAATAGCCACGTAGCCACTGGAACACAATATTTTTTTGCTTACATATCATTTGTGTTAAGTCGCGTAATGCGTTCTTTGCAATTCCATACGGAGTCGTAGGATGACAAGGAGTGCTTTCATTTATGCTACCCTCAAAGAAGCCAATTTCGTGCATGCTTCCCATAACAGCAACCTGTTGAATACCTCCATCAACCATTTTTTTAATAAACGCATAGTGCTTAGGAAGATCATCAATATGCGCACTGGAATAGTGAACAAACCCGTCTCTCCATGCCAAATGGAGAAGCACATCAGGTTCGCCAAAGAAACTATACGGGTTATCAACTTCAAATAAATTGCAGGCAATTCTTTCTGCACGCTCATCTACAAACTGGGTGTTAAAATCCGTAGCTACAACACAATGGCCATTATTCAAGATACTTCTTACAATCCCCTGTCCCAGATATCCATTTGCACCAGTCACTAATATTTTCAATTTTGGTTCCTCCTTTAGAATTTGAATGTGTCTTTTAAGCCCATCCACTTCTGATCTTTTTCACTTAGATTTAACTGAGTTCCATCCATGAGTTGATAGCCGTCAGCGGATGCATTTCCTTTATATTTACCGATAAGCTGCGGCCATACAATACCAATTTCAGGATCATTCCATGCCACGCCGCCTTCATCACCAGGATGATAAAAATCAGTTGTCTTGTAACAAAACTTTGCGACTTCGCTTAGTACAAGAAAACCGTGTGCAAACCCTTCCGAAATATAGAACTGCTTACCATTTTCCTCCGTTAACTCTACCCCATACCATTGACCATAAGTTCTACTATTCGCACGCAAATCAACTGCAACATCAAAAACAGAACCCTGAATTACACGCACTAGCTTTCCTTGTGGAAATTGTTTCTGAAAGTGAAGCCCACGCAATACGCCCTTGCGTGACATGGACTGATTGTCTTAGACAAACACCATATCCAATCCGGCCTCATGCATATCGTGTTGGTTATATGTTTCAACAAAATATCCTCGACTGTCACCATGTACAGTAGGCTCAATTACATATAGCCCATCTATCGGTGCCTTTGTAACTGTAATTTGTCCCATATGAACTCCTCCTTACCTATTTTTGTACATTTTTTCGTAGTAGTTCTGATACTCGCCAGAGATGATGGTCTCCCACCATTCCTTATTGTCCAGATACCACTGGATGGTCTTCTGGATGCCGTCCTTAAACATCGTTTCAGGCAGCCAGCCAAGCTCATTGTGAATTTTAGTCGGATCAATGGCATAGCGCATATCGTGACCCTTACGATCGGTAACATATGTAATCAGGCTTTCCGGTTTATCCAGTGCCTTGCAGATGATCTTCACGATGTCGATATTCTTCATCTCATTGTGGCCGCCGATATTGTAAACCTCACCTACACGTCCTTTGTGGATGATTAAATCAATGGCTTTGCAGTGATCCTCCACGTACAGCCAGTCGCGCACATTTAGACCTTCACCATAAACCGGCAAAGGTTTGTCATTCAGAGCATTAGCAATCATAAGAGGAATCAGCTTCTCCGGAAAGTGATATGGGCCATAGTTGTTGGAACAACGGGAAATAGTCACCGGCAAACCGTATGTACGATGGTAAGCCAGCACCAGCAGATCAGCTGCAGCTTTAGACGAAGAATACGGACTGCTGGTGTGAATAGGAGTCTCCTCCGTGAAAAACAGATCAGGTCTATCCAGAGGCAGATCACCGTACACCTCGTCGGTAGACACTTGATGATAACGAGTAATACCATACTTACGGCAAGCATCCATCAACGTTGCAGTACCCATGATATTGGTCTGCAGGAAGATACCTGGATCTTCAATGGAACGATCCACATGGCTTTCTGCTGCAAAGTTCACCACAATATCGGGCTGCTCTTCTTCAAACAGCTTATATACTGCCTCTCTATCACAGATATCAGCCTTCACAAAACGGAAGTTGGGGTTATCCATCACAGGAGCCAATGTTGACAAATTGCCTGCGTAGGTCAGTTTATCCAAGCAAATAATGCGGTAGTCCGGGTACTTATCCAGCATATGAAATACAAAGTTGCTTCCAATAAATCCGGCGCCGCCGGTTACAATAATATTCATTATACTCACCTCATTTTTCCTTCCACTACAGTCTTCCATAAGGAGATTTTCCATAAAGCGCAGCGGCCTCTTTTAACTGCTCCGTTGTAATCCATTTGTATCTATAAGCAATTTCTTCAGGAGCGGATATCATAACCCCTTGCTGTTCCTCAACCATATGAATGAAATCAGACGCTCTCAGTAAACTTTCCATCGTTCCAGTGTCTAGCCATGCAAAGCCCCGATTGAGTAGTTCAACATTCAACAGATTATCCTTTAGATACATATCATTTAAAGTCGTGATTTCCAGCTCTCCTCTGGAAGATGGCTTAACCCTCTCCGCACGTGATGCCACACCTGAAGGGTAAAAATACAGACCGGTAATTGCATAATTACTTTTTGGTGCCTTTGGCTTCTCTTCTACGGACAATACTTTACCCTCCGAATCGAATTCAACCACCCCAAATCTTTCCGGGTCTCTTACATAATACCCAAATACAGTCGCAATTCCTTGTTCTGCCATTCTCTTAGCATTATCCATACGTGCAAACAAACCATTGCCATAAAAGATATTGTCGCCCAGTATCATAGCGCAGGTATCATCACCTATAAACTCCTTGCCAATAATAAAAGCCTGTGCAAGCCCATCTGGCGACGGCTGAACAGCATATGTTAGATTGATGCCAAACTGATGGCCATCACCGAGCAATTCTTTATAACGCGGAGTATCCTGTGATGTCGAAATAATTAGAATATCTTTGATTTCTGCCAACATCAATGTTGAAAGTGGATAATAAATCATCGGTTTATCATAAACAGGAAGCAATTGTTTCGATGTGACCATAGTGAGGGGATACAAACGTGTACCTGCGCCCCCGGCTAATACGATACCTTTCATTTTTTAGTCCTCCTTCGTTTTTTCCCAAATCTCTTTGTCAAAATTATATTTTTTTATTACTTGAGCAGAATTTCCAGCAACAATTGTATTCGATGAAACATCCTTTGCCACAACACTCTCTGCGCCAATGGTAACATTATCTAAAATCGTAGGATTGGTTTTACTTCTGTCACCTTCCCCGTTTTTACCAATAACAACTCCCGGCAGCACTGACAAATTCTTACCGGCCTTGTAAGGGGATATCACTGCTATAGAGTGCGGGATGTATACCCCCCCCCCCAATAATTTCTCCGATTTCCACTGTCTGAAGTGGCGGAAAAACAACTTTTACTATGTACCGCCATTTTGTATTCTTATTTTGATAATAAAACACAGACCTAAAAGGTTTATGTTTCGACATTAAAAAATCAACTTTTCGTATCCAGTAAACGGAGCGCTGTAGCGCTTCATATCCTCTTTCAGCAATGAATTGTTTCGGTAACAAAAGAATGCCGGAAAAACAAGAGCACCTATAATCTTGTATAACATTACTGCTTCACCTTCCTCATTTTTATAACTCTATATCCCAGTACGGCACCAACCGCACAGCCAGCTATAATAATTCCATATCTTAAAACAGCATACTGATACCAAATTAATCCGCTCAAGCATAGTAGAATGGCCATAACCGCCATCAGTCCAACTGCTTTATCGTTGTATACCTCGTAGTTGGCACCTCTCTCTTTTTTACATACCACATGAGCACAAACAGCCTCTCCAAGAGCTAATACGATATACGCAACCAGAGTAGTATATGCCGCAGCCATATAACCAAATTTCGCAATACAAAAATAGTTCAAAACAACATTGGTAGCTGCCGCAGCTATCGAAGCATACATAATATATTGAGTTTTCTTATAGTAAATCATAATATTCGAGTACATATTGGATACGCATGTCAGAAACACACCGCCAGCAATAGGTGGCATAATATAAATCGCTTCATAATATTCCTCAGTAGCTAATGTTCTTACAATTTCAGGAGCAAAGAATGTTAATAATGCAGCCACAATCGCATAAGCGCCCATAAGCAAAAGTGAATATTTCTTTATTTCATTCTTATCTGACTCAATATTCTGATACAGATATGGTATAAAAGAAGCATTTATCGCACTCCATACCAGTAAAGATATCGAACTAACGGTATACAAAGTACTATAAATTCCAACTGCACTATTATCCACCATTCTGCTAATCATCATCCGATCCGATACGCTAAGAACCTGTGCAGCTAAGGCATATCCAATCAAAGGAATGCTCAATTGTAAGGAGAATTTCCAATATTCCTTATTGAAAAATGTTTTCCCTCTAAAAATAATGATGAACCACAAAATTCCGTAAACAATATAAGATACGATATTCGATGCATAGAGTCGTCCATTCGCCACGTCAGACAGTTCCTTAGCGTTCATGTGAAGCACAATCATTACAGCACATAACGATGCAAGAAGAGCTGTAATAGCTGTTAAACTGCCCGCAAGTTTATATTTATATTCGTACCGCTGTCTTGCAAGCCAAAAATCATATGCTGGGGCTACAAAAAAACCAATCAGCATCAAGACCATTAAATCTGTTGACAGACCGGTCAGTCCATTCCAAAAAGACGGACATATTATATAAATCAAAGCAACAATTAACGCAACAAAAGACGTTAATGATAATACCGATGACTGATATTGATCTCTCTCTTTTCCAAACTCTTTTAATGCGGCAGAATAACCTCCAGACGTTAATGAAAGCGTCACTACTGCATTCAACATGGAATGCCACGAATTATATAAATTAACTACACCAATTTCAGAAGTAGACATGATTCTCGTAAAAATTGGTACTGTGATAATTGCCAGCCCTTTTGAAAAAACAGATGCCAAGGTATACACTGTTGCCGCTTTTACTCCGATGGGCACATTCTTTATTTTATCTAATATTTTGTTCATTCTAATCCTCTATCCATATATTAGCCTCAAAATCAAAATGCTTAATAACATGAGCCGGGTTCCCTACTGCAACTGAGTATGCAGGAATACTTTTCGTTACTACAGAACCAGCACCCACTATACTTTTTTCCCCTATTGTTACATTTGGAAGAATAATAACATTATTCCCAATCCAAACCCCATTCTCAATTGTTACGCCCCCCACCGAAATATTTAAGGGATTATCTCGGTAATTCTTTGTAAGTGGCGAATTTCCATGATTATAATCTATGATGAAAACATCAGACGCTATCAGCACATTATCACCGATTTGAACTCTATTGGCACATTGAATCGTCAGGTTCCGCGTTATACGTACCCCAGATCCAATTATAATTGAGGGAGAAGTCTCAAATTTCTTACCATTGTAAGAATCCCAGCACAAGAGTTTGCTATTCTCTCCTATCGCGATATTGGAACCGCATGATATATACTTGGGAAGCCGAAGCTGTAAAGAACCATCGACATACAAGCCTCTATGATTTCGCTTAAAATTGTATAATTCTATCTTTCTACGAATTTTTTTCTTTATATCCACACAGTCTGCTCCTTTCAAAAGCTACTCGGTAAAGCGGTCAACCCACGCTTCTATGGAATAATATTCTCGAACTTCGTCACTGTAGTTTCTAAAAGGCTTTGCAAAGAAAGCTTGAAGTTCATCTGCAGTAGTTGTTTTTAAGTCAACAATGAAGATATTATTTTCGTCATAAAATACTGATTGTTTAACCGCAGTATTCGTTGTAACAAGTTTTTTATTAAAAAAGATTGCCTCCATCACTCTCATCGAATATCCATCTTGTTTCTGTTGCGCAATATCTAATATGGCACGACTGGTTCCGACCATCTTTAAATAATCGTAGTACCCTACATAATCATCTCGATATTCAAATGGAAATTTTTCTTTTCTTTCTCCCTTACTAACAATAACAAATCTTGGAGTTAATCCTGCAGAAGTAAACATATCATATAACGATAAAATATCTTCCTTCCTGTCTTTTAAATATCCAAGGAACAAAGTATCATATTGTTCATGAGCTGTCTGCAAAGTCAAGGTGCGATCATACATGATTGTATTGAACTTCAAACCATACTTTTCGCACTCTCCTCTATCGTATGAATAAAACTGAAATCCGGAATCCTTTACCGCATTATAAGTAATTTCAAATTTTGATTCATCCTTTGCTATATTCCAAGAATAAAAATACAACTTCGAATTCGTAGCTTTCTGTGCAATATTTCGTAGAAGTTGAGAATCATAGGAAAAAGCCACATCTAATACAATTATTTTTTCATATGAATCAATATTTTTGAACCAATCCTGATAAAAGAAACATGTCCATCTCGATTTCGCTTTTCTGAGAAATTTGAGTACAGGATTATTGAACTCAGCGTGGTTCTTAAAGAGTCCTCTAATTGATAATCCCGGAATATGGACATGATCAAAATAGTACGCATTTTCGTTAGAGCATATCATAAGAGTTTTCTTCATCGGTTATTGTCACCTCCTCATATTCTTAGTTGCCACCAAATACATTGGAATCATGAAAAATGCCGGATATATCAAATCTGTTTGTGCCAAAGTAGTATTTACAAAAAGCAAAACATACAAAAATGCAACTGCTCTTCTTTGATATCTAAACACCGGCGTGAATATCATTCCAAGAACTATCAACCATGGGATAATCCCATAAACAGCAGCAAAAGCTAAAAGACTTGCTGCTACTAAACCACTTCCAAAAGCATTTCGTGCTGCATAGAACGCGTCATATCCTACTCCCAATGGATGCTGAAAAACGGTTGCAAGACTAATCATCATGGTTCCTAATCTATACTGGCCTGTCCCCGATGATACATCAAAACCGCTACCAGAAGATCCAAATAGTTTTTCGATAATCTGTTTATACAAAATACTATCATTTGCTCTTGTTGCATAATCTACAAATAAAACAACAAGAGCAATAAAAACCAATCCCATTAAGTAAAATTTAACTCGGCTCACCTCATATTCTTGATGAGTAAAATAAAAGAAAAACAAGATGAGAATCAATCCCAAATAACCTGTCGTCGATTGAGCTGTAATAATTCCTATTAAGATTATATTTAAGCATCTTCTATATCGTCTTTCCGCTGCAAAAGAGAGTTTATCTTTCCAAAACAGTAACACAAACAATGCCATGTTCAAAACAATCTGATAGACTCCTGGTTCAGTGAAAATGCCACAATTTCTTGTGGGATGAATTTCCAAGTAGCTACTCCTTTACCATGCCAATATGTTTCCCATCCTGCTGTTCCCAGCGCCTGAGTATCATAAGATTGAGCCGGCCAAAGGTTGACTAAATTCGGTGCAATACAAAAGACGGCCCAAAACCCAATACTAATTGCTGCAAAAAATTCAACAGTATGAATCCATCTATTTAAAAAATTTTCTCTATCACAACAAATAGCAATTTGTGTGCTAAGAATACACACAGCAAACTGACACCACGCAGAAAGTCCTACACCACCAACCAAAAATCTAGAAAATACAGTAAAGAACAACAATAATAAAAGAAAGCAAATCGAATACCGAGATTGATATTTGTTCTTAAAAGCAATCAAGGCAACATATACTATAAGTAACACAAAATACTTCATAGTTCCTGTCCAGTACTTTGCAAACAAACAACTTCCAGGAATTATGAACATGAGGTATATCAATAAATATTGTGTAATCGCCGATTTGTTAATTCTGATTTCCATTCCATTCTCCTTTTCCGATTGCTTCAAATTTCACAAAGACAATCCAGTTTGATCTCGCATTTAATCAAATTACGGAGAAACTTATCGAACCAGTAACGCTTTCCACATACCAAAGATTCTATCGTCTGTGAGTTCTTCACGAATTTTAACAGACTCTTTAGAAAAAGATTCTCCAAGTTTTTTGTCTTCCATTAAGGCGAGCATACGATCAGCCATCACATCCGCATCTCCTACAGGAATCAAATAACCATTTTCCCCGTCACGAATATACATTCTAGCGCCACCTACCGGGCAATCCGTGCATACCGCCGGAATTCCAATTGCCAACGCTTCCAACATGGAATTCGAAATACCTTCATAGTCAGAGGAAGAAACATAAATAGCCGATTCGGCCATAATTTTGTGAATTTCACTGGAGAAACCGTGAAATTTCACCGCCTCCGAAATGCCCAACTGCTCAGCGTACCTCACAAGGGCTTTCTTCAGCTCCCCTTCTCCGTAAATCGAAAGTTTATAGTCCTGCCGCTTTTCCCAAACAATACGGTATGCGTCCAATAGCATAAAAAGGTTCTTTTGTTTGTTAATACGACATGCAACCACAACTTCTTTTCGGTGGTTTTCTTCATTCCAGTAGGGTAATCCGCTCTTCACAGGGTTGGGAATCAAGACTCCATGTTCACGGATCTTTTGGCAAAAATAATCTCTGGCATCTGGGGTTTGAAATACGATTTTATCCGCATCCCAATACACTAAATTTCTAAGGATCTTTTTAAGCCCACTATTAAAGAACTTTGTCGGATCATTCCGCAAGGAATATATTTTAAAAAGTTTTTTATTGCCAATCAAGAAAATACCCTCAACAGAAATAAAAGAAATCATGACTTCTATATTATTTTTCTTTATGTATTTTCTCAGATTAATAGCAATAGATAGCTGCCCTCTAAATCCGCCTCTTTCTGTTCCTATATAATCATATTGAACTTTCGGATCCAAATAATATTCCCTTCTATCTGAATGTACGGCACAGAAAAACACCTCGTTCTCGTTCAATAAATGGTTTGCTAAATTAACAGCCACACGTTCTGCTCCACCACCACCGGCACTGTGAGATATAATAGCTATATTCATTCGTCCATCCTCCACTATCCTTACGGTCAAATTCCAATCTGCTCTGCCAGCATTTCCTCTAAAATCCGAATGGATTCTATTCTACTTGTACCAATCTTTTCATTCGCTTCCTTAAAATCAATCTCCTGATCGATATATGAAAAATCATTCAAATCTCGAACGATTCTATCTGTCAGTCCAGTCAATTCTAAAATACTCTGATTTCGGCTGCTGGTTCCTGTATTCGGAAGCACTTCGACAAACTGTGTATTGAAATTGATAGCAAAAGCTGTACCATGAAATGAATCTGTTACCATATAGGCAGCATTTTTTACGAGATCCAAAAATCCGCTGATATCAGGGCAGTACACAAACTTTCCGCTACGTTTTGCTTGGTGAAGCAACGGAGAAACGCGGAGCAATGGTAACTCTGCTTTTTCAGCAAACTTCACTGCGTAGTGATCTAAATCCGAATTTGCATGGATCTGATAAACAAGTACATATTTTTCAGGTTTCTTCATTGGTTTGACATATTCGGACCAAGCATCAGCGTCCATTAATAAAGTAGGATCAAGTACCTGCTTTGCCGAAATGTCCATTTTTTTCAGGAGTTCAACCGCAACGTTCTCTCTAACGGCCAAACTGTCATATTTTTTTAAAAGCACTCCATATTCTTTGAGTGTTTGTTCATCAAATATTGCTTTTCCAAAACTGGCCGCAAAAGCAAGCTTGCGTGAACTTTTCGGGGCAAAATCAAGAAAATAAGTTGGATCGTAATGTCCGGTAGAGATAGGTCCCCACACCTGATCGCTTCCGGTAAGAAAAACTTCGTCCTTTTTCTCAGCATACAATTTCTTAAGCTCCCCTGTTGTGGCACAACGGGGTCCCATCAGCAGGTATTTTTTTCTCATTGCCAAGAATTTTCTATCCATCAACAAAGTTTCAGGCTCCGCCACCATTAGATATATCGCTTTTTTAATCGGATTGCGTTTTGTTCAAGCTGCGTAATCGCCATCCTAACGCCAGTTTCGCATTTCGGAATATAATTTATTATTCGACACTCATACCCCAGATTCATAATCACTCTTTGTGTTGCAATTGCCTGTAACAGAGAACCATAATTCGTCGGAGCATGTCTTGTAATCACATTTACAACCATCAAATTACCTCTTCAAAATTTTCTTCAACCTCTTGCGCACTTTTTGCGGAATCAAATCATATCCAGTATAGAGTAAAATTTGATAACGATATTTCCTGCTGAAATAGCGCTCTACACCTTCATATCCGTTTCTTCTATTAATGTCCAAGATATTATTACGTTCCATTGGCATGACTGAAGGTGCCTTTAACTGCCCATTGGTCTTCGCAACCTTTGCAAACTGGGACGGAACAAAATGAATCTGATTTTCTATAAGTTCGAATAATTCCTGTCCCTTAGGGGAATTGATTAGAAGGCAAGAAATGCCTTTTTCTTTATCAAAGTCAGGATCATGATCCAACTCAGGATGTTCGTTTTCAATACCCCAATAGTCCCCAATTGTCACGTCTCCAACTCTGCTTGAGCCGGCATACGGGCAGCTGTAGCAGTTTTCTCGAAATATTTTACAATCATAGAAAAGCGAAAGATATGACTGAACTTTTGCAGTTTTAAAAATCGTCGTCTTCTTATCCCCGCGAACAATCTCAAAGGCAGTATTCATCCCCCAACCTTTTGTTTTATCGCGGAACTTATACTCTGTTACTTTGCCACGATATTTCTTATTCAGCTCTTGAATATAACCATCAAAGAATTCGGCAGAGGGAACGCCATGGCAAATAAGGTCCATTGTATAAAGGTTCTCATACACTTTCCCCAAATAGCTTTTTAAGCCAGCTATCTGGCACGGTGTACCAGAAAAGAGAACCGTTCTCCCATGCTGCAGGCATTCCTTTGCCTGCTGATATGTCCTGCCAATCCGACTCTGCACATACTTCGATCCTTGCAACTTCCAAAGATCCTCTTTATTCTCTACCATGATGTGGTGTGTATCGGGGTGACCGCTATCAAATGTTAATGTCGCACCAAATACACACCCACCATCCGACAAGATAGTTGAAGCCGCTGCTGAGAACAAGCCACCGGAAGCAGCCTTCATAATTTGCTTCTCATCTCTATTTGTCACAGCGTATGTACTTTCAACAGCATTCAAGTCTGATGTTTTATACTTGCAAACTCTCTTGCAGACGCCACATTCCACGCACTTGTTGGGATCGATTTCAGGATACAAAAATCCCTCCGCGTCGGGTTTCATTGAGATCGCACTTTTGGAACAGACATTCAGGCAAGCTCCGCATGCGCAGCAATCACTTTTATTCTCAAATAATACAATTCCCATTTATTCCCTCCACGAAAAATATTGCAAATACCAATCAAAAGGCAAGATAGTAATCCTGCAAAATTTTGTACGCAGTTTTGATATCATAATGGCTATTTACAATTTCATTCCGGTCAGAACTTCTTCCCTGCCCTCTACACGCAATAATTCGATTAGCCCACGCTTCCGGAGAATCACTCAATGGAAGAAAACATACTTTC
>ERZ839947.2535-NODE-2535-length-12812-cov-2.722427_pt1 | contig 12812 bp, 9 predicted proteins | sample MGYA00519908_ERZ839947 | MGnify/ENA primary metagenome ERZ839947 (study PRJEB31850, sample SAMEA3708857) | human gut metagenome | biome: human gut; feature: human-associated habitat; material: faeces | place: China | collected 2014 ... | reverse complement strand
AAACGGGAAAGGGCCTGGATGGCCTGGGTGACCTCCTCGCTGCGGCCGGTCTGGGAAAGCCAGTTGATCATGTCCAGGGTGTTGTACAGGAAGTGGGGGTTGATCTGGGACTGGAGCACCTCCAGTTCCGAGCGCCGCTTCTGCGCCTCCTGCTGGACGATGTCGTCCATCAGGTGGTGCATGGTGGACACCATGGACCGGATGGATCGGCTCAGGTGCTGCACCTCATAGCACCCCCGCTCCTCGATCTCCACGTTGTCCCGGCCGGCCTCCAGCTCCTTGATGGATTGCTCCAGACGGCGGATGGGGTCAGAGATATGGGCGGAGATCCGGAAATTCAGAAAGGCCATCAGGAAGATGGAGAACAGCAGCAGCGACAGTCCAAACAAGACCATTTGGTGGGAGTCCGCCTCCAGATCCTCCATAGGCACCACACCCACCAGCTTCCAGCCGGTGTAGCCCACGGTCTTAACAGTCACCTGCCGCTCCCGCCCCTGAAAGCTCTCCCGGTGGCTCCCGTCGGAGTAGCCCGCCGCCGCCCGGTTGTTCTCCTCCAGCAGGCCGGCGTAGATCAGCTGCTGCCTCGGGTGATAGATCAGCTCGCCGGAGCCGTCGATGAGATAGAGGTAACCGCCGTTGGACAGCTGTACATCCCGGCAGATCTGCTCGATGCCGCCGAAGCTCATGTCCACCAGCAACACCCCCGTCTCGGTGGCCCCGCCCCGGGTAAGCTGCACCTGACTGCTCAGGGAGACCACCCACCGGTAGCGGGCGTCCTGCTCTTGGAACAGGTTCTGGACGTGTGGGGTGGAGAAGTGGAAATTCTCCATCTTTTTGATGGCAGCCTGGAACCAGCCGCTGTCCCGAAGCTCCGCATCCGGCTTCAGCTCGGACAGGGGCGCGGCGGAGACCAGCCGGCCCTTCTCGTCAAACACGGCGATGGACACGATGGACTCCCGGTTCTCCTCGTACAAAAGACTCATGCCGGACTCCAGGGAGCTCTCCTCCAGATCGGTGTTCTTGATGATCCGGTAATACAGGGTGTCGGACACCCGCATCATCCGCCGCAGATAGCCGTCCAGGTTCATGTTCACCTGGGCCAGGACCCGCTGGCTGTTGTCCTCCATCAGCTCGTATGTGGTGGTGGAGAAGCGCAGGAACAGGCTCATGCCCATAAATACCATGCCCACAATAGCCACCGCGGTGAAGGAGAGGGAGATCACCATCTGGATCCCCATGGCCCGATAGCGGCCCACCGCACGCCCTGTCACCTTACGCAGCAGTTTTCCCACACGCGCCCTCCTTCCTAAGACCGCGCCTACCGCTCGCCCCCTGCCCGGTATTTGGAGGGAGAGATGCCGAAGCGCCGCTTGAACACATAGCTGAAATAGTTTGGATCGGTATACCCGGTCTTTTCCGCGATCAAATAGGTCTTGTCGTCGCTCTCCAGCAGCAGCTGGGCGGCCCGCTCCATCCGCACATTGGTCACATAGGCAATGAAGCTCATCCCCTCCTCCCGCTTGAACAGGGTGGAGAAGTAGGCCGGGGACAGGTGGAGGTGGGTGCACACGCTCTCCACACTCAACTCGCTGTCGGCGTAATGCTGGCCAATATAGTGCTTGGCCCGCTCCACCGTCCGCCAGGCGGAGTCGCTGCGCTGGCGGCCCAGCAGCTCCCGCAGGTTGAGGCAACGGTCCACGCACCAGTGCTCCAGCTCGTCCAGGGAGCGGAACTGGGAGATGGGCATCACCCCGGTAAAGCCGGGACCGAACACCGCCTCCAGCTCCACGTCCCCCGCCCGGGCCAGCCGGATCAGGGCGGTGGTCAGCTCCAGCAGGAACAGACTGCATTGGGCCAGGTCCATCCGGTGCTTCCGCAGCCGCTCGATCAGGCTGCACACCAGCTCCTCCACCTGCTCCGCCGTCCCCAGCTTGACCGCGTTGGCCAACTCCCGCTGGTCATCCTCATCCAGAGACAGCTCCGCGGAGGTCCCCGGCTCGATGTCGCCGATATAGAGCACCCGGCCGCCCCCCATGAGCACGCGGTAGTCCAGGGCGGAGCGCGCCCCCTCGGTGGACTGGCGCAGCTCTCCCAGGGTGGCGCAGGACAGCCCCACGCCCACCGTCAGCTCCAGCCCCAGATAATTCAGCGCCAGAGCCCGCAGGCGCTCCAGCTCCTCCAGCAGGGTATAGGTCTGATCGGTCTGGGCCAGAAGGGCCACACTGTCGTTGTACAGCACGGTCCGCACCACACAGTCCAGGCTGGCATACTTGGTCAAAAAGCCCTGCACAGAGAGAAGCAACAGCTCGTCCCGCTGCTCCGCTTCCTCCAGGCTGTCCACATCGAACAGGGCCACCGTCCAGGGCCCCTCCGGCATCTGGATCTCATACCGGGCCGCCCGGTCCCCGATCTGTTCCGCCCGGACCTGGCCGTCCAGCAGCCGGGTATAAAACAGCTCCCGCAGGACCGGGAGGCTCTCCTCATACCGGCGGCGCAGGCTCTCCATATCCCGCCGCTCCGCCTGCTGCTGGTCCAGCTGGTCCTTCAGCCGGAGGAGCACCCCGCTCATCTCCTGGGCATTGATGGGCTTCATAATATATTCCGACACGCCCATTCCCACCGCCTGGCGGGCATATTCAAAGTCGTCAAAGCCAGAAAAGACCACCGTCTTGGCGGCAGGCAGGACCCGCTTCAGACGCCGGCACAGCTCCAGTCCGTCCATGAAGGGCATTTTGATGTCGGTGAGCACCACATCCGGGCGGACCAGCTCGGCCAGCTCCAGGGCCTCCTCGCCGTTGTCCGCCTCCCCCGCCAGGGTAAAGCCCAGGCTGTCCCAGTCGATCTTCCGGCTGATCCCGGCCCGGATCTCCTCCTCGTCGTCCACCAGCAGCACCCGATAACGCTCCATGCCGTCCGCTCCCTTCTCCGTCCGCTGTCCAGGGCCCGCGGGCTTCTCCGGCGTCAGAGAGGCGGTCTCCCGGGCCGGCGGCGCGCTCCTTTTCCCATGGCCGCTTTCTCTGCCATTATACCATATCCCGCTCCATCTTTCCAGCATACTGCCCGTTTCTCCTTTCTGGCACAAAGGGCGCGCCGCTTGTCACGGCGCGCCCTATCAAAAGTCCGGTGCGATTATTTCTTGACCAGATACTTGCGCATATCCAGGGCGCAGGCGAACAGGATGATGCCGCCCTTGACCAGATAGATCAGGTCCTGGTTGACGCTGGCCATGTTCAGGCCCACGAAGATCAGCCGGAGCAGCAGCACGCCGATCACGATGCCGCGGATCTTGCCGATGCCGCCCACGAAGGAGACGCCGCCGATGACGCAGGCGGCGATGCCGTCCAGCTCGTAGTTCAGGCCGGTGTTGGCGGTGTTGGAGCCCACGCGGGCGCCCTCCACAAAGCCGGTCCAGCCGTACATAGCGCCGGCCAGGGCAAAGACCAGAACGGTGGTCATCAGCACGTTGACGCCGGACACCCGGGCAGCCTCCTCATTGGAGCCCAGAGCGAACATATTCTTGCCGAAGGTGGTCTTGTTCCAGATGAACCACATGACGGTCGCCAGCAGGATGGCGAACCACACATAGTTGGGGATGGGGGTGCTGGTGCCGTTTCCGGTGGGCACGCTGATGATGGAGCCCTTGATAAAGTCGTTATAGCTCTTGTCCAGACCAGAGATGGCCATGCCGCCGTTGTTGCCCATCTTGACATACAGCAGCAGGCAGGAGTACAGGATCAGCTGCGTGCCCAGGGTGACGATGAAGGGATGCAGCTTGAACTTGGCCACGAAGAAGCCGTTGAACACGCCCACCGCGGCGCCGATGGCCATGGCGATCAGGATGACCACGGGGATGGGCAGGGTGCCGATTTCAGGCCACATCTTGTTGGAGGTGGTGACCGCCTGGAGCAGAGATGCGGAGATACAGGCGGTCAGACCCACGCAGCGGCCGGCCGACAGGTCAGTTCCGGTCAGCACGATACAGCCGGCAATGCCCAGGGCCAGAGGCAGATAGGCCGCCGTCTGGGACAGAATGTTGATCAGGGAACTGGGTCTGAGGAAGTTGGGATTGATGATCTGAATGACGATCACCGCGAAAATCATCAGGATGTACAGCGCATTATTCAGCAGCAGATCGAACGCCTTTTTGGAGTCGAAGCTTTTGGCCTTTGCGGCCAACTCTTTGGATTCATTGCTCATGGTTCTTTTCCTCCTCTTTTACACATACTTGGCCGCCAGGGTGAGGATCTCCTCCTGGCTGGTATTCTTGGCGTCCACCTCGCCGGCCACCTGGCCGCCGGACATGACGATGATCCGGTCACACACGCCCAGCAGCTCAGGCATCTCGGAGGAGACCATGATGACTCCCTTGCCCTCGTTGGCCAGGTCGATGATCAGCTGGTAGATCTCATACTTCGCGCCCACGTCGATGCCGCGGGTCGGCTCGTCCAGCAGCAGGACCTCCGGCTTGGTGAGCAGCCAGCGGCCGATGATGACCTTCTGCTGGTTGCCGCCGGACAGGGAGCGGATCTGGGTCTTTTGCGTGGGGGTCTTGATATGCATGGCCTGAATGGCCCACTCGGTCTTTTCCTTCATCTGCTTGTCGCTCAGGCAGATGCCGCCCATCAGATAGTCTTTCAGGCTGGAGATCACCGTATTCTCCCGGATGTCCCGGATGCCGAAGATCCCGGTGGCCCGGCGCTCCTCGGTGAGCAGGGCGAAGCCGTTCTTGATGGACTCCTTGGGAGTGCGGTTCTGGATCTCCCTGCCGTGGAGGGTGATGGTGCCGCCCTCCCGGGTCATGGCGCCGAACAGGTTTTCCAGCACCTCGGTGCGCCCGGAGCCGTCCAGGCCGGCGATGCCCAGCACCTCGCCCTTGCGCAGCTGGAAGGTGGCGTCCTTCAGGCGGGTGTACTTGCCGGCGATGTGCTGCACATCCAGGATCACGTCACCGGGCTTGTTGGTCTTGGGCGGGAAGCGGTTGGTCAGCTCCCGGCCCACCATGAGCTTGATGATCTCCTCCATGGTCAGCTCCTTGGCCGGGCGGGTGGCCACCCACTGGCCGTCGCGCATGACGGTGATGTCGTCGCTGATGCGGAGGATCTCGTCCATTTTATGGCTGATATAGATGATGCCGCAGCCTTTTTGCTTCAGCATATCGATGATGCGGAACAGGTGCTCCACCTCGGTCTCGGTCAGCGAGGAGGTGGGCTCGTCAAAGACGATGATCTTGGAGTCATAGCTGACGGCCTTGGCGATCTCCACCATCTGCCGCTGGGAGACGGGCAGGGTGGACATGACCGCCTTGGGGTTGACGGACACCTCCAGGGTGTCGAAGATCTCGTGGGTACGCTTGGCCATGATGCGCTCGCTGACCATGATACCGCCCATCTTGGGATAGCGCCCCAGCCACAGGTTGTCCTGCACAGTGCGGGTCAGGGCCTGGTTCAACTCCTGATGGACCATGGCCACACCGTTTTCCAGGGCCTCCTTGGAGCTTTTGAAGTGGATCTCCTTGCCATCCAGGGTAATGGTGCCGGCGTCCCGGTTATAGATCCCGAACAGACACTTCATCAGGGTGGACTTGCCGGCGCCGTTCTCTCCCATCAGGGCGTGGACCGTGCCCGCCCGAACGGTGAGGTTGACGTTATCCAGAGCCTTGACGCCGGGGAATTCCTTGCTGATCCCCTTCATTTCCAGCAGAACTGGATGATCCATGAATATTCCTCCTCTCTCCTCTGCGTGGAGCCGCTGCCTCTGCCTCTCCCATGAGATGGGGCAGAGGCAAAGGCTCCACGGATGGGAAGGGGGCTGCCCCGAAGGGCAGCCCCGCGTCCCGCTTTGTCACAGATCGGGGCGATCTGTCGGTACCGCGCTGCTTACTTGGTGTACATGGCGTAGGGGACCTGGATCTTGCTGGGGATGGTCTCACCCTCTTCGTCCACAGCAAATTTATAGCTCTCGGTGTTGGCCATCAGGTCAGCGCCGTCCTTGACGTTCTTCACCAGGGTGGCGATGGTGGCGGCCATGGCCTCGCCATCCTGCTTGACGGTGCCGGTCATGATGCCAGCGTCGATCTTCTGCACGGCGGAGTCCATGGCGTCCACGCCGTAGACGGGGATGGTCTTGTCGCCGCCCTCCAGGTTCCAGCCGGCGGTCTGCAGGGCGGAGATAGCGTCGTTGTTGCAGATGACCAGCTCGACCATGTTGTTGTTGCCCTCGTTGTACTGACCCAGGATGGTGTTCATGTAGTCAACAGCGGCCTGAGAGGACCAGGCGCCGGTCTGATCGACCAGGTACTTGGAGGTATTGTTGGCGTCATAGAACTCCAGGGCGGGCTTGCCGGCCTCGGCCAGGACAGCGTTGGCGTCCTCCACGCCGTACTTGGTACGCATCTCGGCCTCGGGGTTGCCCTCCTGGCCCTTGAACATGACATAGGAGATCTTACCGTCGCCGTTCAGGTCCACAGCGTCGAAGTTCTCCACCAGGTACTCACCGGCGGCCTTGCCCTGCATATGGCCGGCCTCGGCGGGATCGGTGCCCACGAAGGCGCTCTCCTCATAGCTCTCCAGCACGGAGACGTCGAAGTCGCGGTTGAAGAAGACCACGGGGATGCCGGCGGCCTTGGCGGCGTCCGCGATGTTCTGGGCGGCGTCGGGAGAGGCGTTCTCCACCACGTTCACGACCAGCAGGTTGTAGCCGTCGGAGATGGCGGTGTTGACCTGGTTCAGCTGCTCGCCCTGGTTGGTCTGGGCGTCGAAGTTCTGGTACTGAACGCCCAGCTCATCCAGCTGCTTGTCCATCGCGGTGCGGACGGTGGTGATGTAGGCGTCGGCGAAGTTGTAGTAGAACACGCCGACCTTCAGATCGGAAGTCTGAGAGGCAGAGGCAGAGGTGCCGGAGCCCTCGGGCTTGGAAGCGCTGCCGGAGCCGGAGCCGCCGCAGCTGGCCAGAAGGCCGACCGTCATGGTGGCCGCAAGAATCAGAGCAAGTTTCTTCTTCATTTTCATTCCTCCTGTTGTGGTACGGATCTGTATGAAACATTTCCTTCCTAAGCGGAGCCTTCCGCTTTTCGTCCCCTATTGTATCTCCGGCTTCTGGAAAAAACGATAGAAATTTTTTGGCTCTTCTAGGAAAAAACTTGGATGTGTTTCGGAGCCCTCCCCGTTTTTTTGTAGAAAAAAACAAGAACAGGCCCAGTGGTGTCGGATCCGGCCTCCGGATGGCCCCGCCCACCGCCTGTATTTCTTATGACAACAGCCGCACCAGGCGGTGCGGCTGTTGAGACTGTAGAAACAGGGTCCTTAGTCCCTAAACATTCGTTGTAGGTGCCGTCAGGACTTCTAAAATCTTTCAAACCACTTTCCGTTGAAAATGCAGCACAGCCACTTTTTCAAGAAGGATCGCACGAAAGTTTCCCCATATCCATGGATCAGAAGGACGACCCAACCGGCCTTCTGGCCGGCGGCGCGTTTGCGCCGTACAAGCGTCTCCGCCGCAGGCGGAAACCTTGGCGCAGAGCAAATTTACTTTGCCCGAGCATTTGAAATACCGAAGGGTGGAGGCCGCCTCCGGCAGCCGGAACCCAAAAAGAAAGACACGACTTTCGTCGTGTCTTTCTTTTTGCAAAGGACGGTTAAAATCGATATTTTTGTTTGGGGGCAGAGGGGGCCACAGCTTACAAAACAGGACCGATCTGCTGAATGCCAGTTTCCTGCACAGGGGTAATATCCATCTCAGGCAGATCGTTCAGATAGCGTTCCACATTCCGGTACTGCACTCCATTTTCCAGTGCGGCATCCTCACCCCGATACAGGACATAGCGTCCCCGGATCGGGCCAAATCGCCGCTCAGTTTTATCGCATTTTTCCTGATCGGCCAAATGCCGGTATTGTGCGGGAACCTGTTTGTCACTGTGTTTGATCTCGAAGATCTCGCAGCAGTTTTCTTTCTCATGATAGATCACCATGTCGAACTCGCCGGCTGCAAACTGCAGTTTGAAGACCCGATGCCCTCTATCGGCCGCCTTCATGGTCTCCAGCAGGACAATATCTTCCAGCATCCGGCCCCGCACTTCTTCGAGGATCCTGCCCGCAGTCTGAGTCTTCTCGAATTCGCTGCTTACTGAAAAGGTTTCGTCTTTCATCAGCGAGTGGACAAGGGCCTGTGCTTGGCAGTATCGCATCCCCGGCTGGGTAAATAGGATGTGTTCCACGGATCTCGCTCCTGGATCAGCGGTTTCAATGGGGCAGTTCACGATCAGTTCCAACGCGGAGAGATACTCTTTGATCTCCTGGATGTGGGTATCTGTGATACCGATGGACTGTTCCTCTTTGTTGCGGATGTCCAGCAGCTCCATCAGGCGCTGGGTGACCGATTCCGTATCGATATGATCCAATATCTCGGTACGCTTTTCGGGATCGCGCTCTTTCCGAAGATTCGAGGCGGTCAGCCGCAGGTCGTGAGATTGGAAGTCATCGGTCAGAACTGAGAGCAGGAACCGGTGGTTCATATCCTCGATGATCCGGTTGATGGCACTGGTCAGCTCACCGGCCTCATACAGAGCGTACAGATGGCGGAAATGTCCGCCTGCCTCATAGCAAGCCAGGGAATGCTGAATGTTTTTGCAGATCGCTGTATCGATGTACCGCCGTGTGGACTCATCATCCCGGAAAGAGGCGTCCTGGGCGTTGACATCTTCATCATCAAAGGCGAGCTCACCGGCCCGTAGCGTTCCTCCGTAGCGGATATATTCATCAATGCTGTCGATCCCCAGCAGGCGGCTGTAGTAGATATCACCCCGGCGGATGTCCTCTTTGCGGTATGTTTCCATCATTTGCACCCCCTGTTTTTCTGGCTTAATACCACAAAAATAGGGACCGCTTCTCTGATAACCAGATCCCTTGCAGGATTGGAATGGTAACTCATACAGCAGTCATTCCGGTCAGTGAAAGGGCTGGCATAGAGCAGAAGCGATCCCCATTGCTTCTGATATTAAGACTTCACATTTGTGTTGTCTTTCTTTGGCGCTTGTATTCGACACTACTTCCCCAAGCGCAGGAGCCTGTGCCATTGGCATCAGCTCCATAGGGCGACCATCTGAACCGCGGCTGGCTTCACCGCGTCATGGGACTCTCACCCCCGGCAGGATCTCTGTCGGCCGCCCTCATTGCTTGATCCCCATTTCGGTGGGGGCTGTGACTGGACGGAAGTATCATTATCCCTGGCGGAGTCATTGCGATACAGCTTGCCACAGGCTGTTTTTTGGACGGATGGACCCGCTTAGCACCTTATTTGGCCGTCGTTGATAGAGGGGAAATCCGTCAGGCTGTCATAACCGAACAAAAATGTATAGGTGACTTCGTTTGCAGCCTGTACCAGAACCTCTACAGATGGTTTTCGCGCATCCTCCAGCGTCGCTTGCCCCTGTTCAGCAGGGGCCCCGTCAGGAAAGTATTCAGACAATCGGATATTCGGTTTTCAAGGAACAAGTGAGAAGCATTTCCTTCTCGCTTGTATAGGGGAAGGTGTCGGCATTTTAATAACCCTCCAATTTCAATTTTCTAAAAGTTTTTTCAAAGACTTGAGAATACGGACTTTCCGTTTATGCACTGCAGGCTGTGAAACGCCAATCTCTCTTGCATAGTCAAGTTCACTTTGTCCCTTAAAAAACAACCCCTGTACCAATGCCTGATCCGCAGCAGGCAACGCTGAGATCGCTTGGTACAGGGCCTCTTTCTTTATTTGTTCAAGGATGATGTGTTCCGGAGTGTTGATGGCGTCAATAAACTCCCGGAAATTTTCATAGGCGCCATCCTGACTTCCAATCATCCCACTCGTCTGGATCTCATGGTCAAAAAAGCTCTGATCATTGTCCTTGATATTCCACCGGGTTCTGCAGTAAGTGCGATAGACCTCCTCTGTCACTATGACTTCCTCATATTCCTGAGTGCAGGTGTTAAAAACAATAAGGGTAAACTTCCCGTTGGATTCCATGTGCCTTTCCTCCAAATTTCAAGATTTTGATGGCGAATCAAAATCTTGAAATCAGGGGTACTTGGCAATATAAGCCTCCCAGCCCATGCCGGCCCTCCCAGTGCCGGGCAGAAAAATAGCCGGGGACGCATTTCTGCATCCCCGGCCGATCCCCGCCGCCATATTGCGGCAGGAATACAGAGGGCCGGGACACTTTACAGCGTCCCGGCCCTTGTCAGCTGGTCCTATTCATTTTTGCGCATACCTGCCACTGTACTGAGTATAGCAGAGGCAAAGTCGGAAGGGAGTAGGGATTTCGTCGGTTTTTCATCGGGAATCAGTCGGGATAAAGTCGGGGCATCTCCAATTCTTCCTGAAGTTCCGGCACAGCATAACCAAAAAGGCAGAGGGACAATAAGAAGATCGCCTCGCGCTTTCGGTCATAGAATACGCTTCGCTCCATATTCAGCTCATCCAGCAGTTCCTTTTCTGTGCTGTTGAAACGGTGGATAAATTGTTTGGTCAGGATCTCATAGTAAAGTTCACCCCGGTCAGGGTATCGTTTCAAGCGGAGAAGGGCACGGTCGATCACATCCACCAGCATCCGGTTTTCCATCACACAGCAGACCCGTTCCTCAAACTCCTGCAGATCCATATCCGGGGCGAAACTTTGCAGATAGATAAGCCCGGTATCAGCGTCCTGAGCGCCCAGCTCCCAGGCGTACTCATGCAGTTCCTCCACCCGCTCACTGAGGACCCACACCACATCCCGGTAGATTTTCAAAATCAGCTTTACCCGGTGATAGGCCAGCTGGCTGTCAAATCCAAGGGTCGCCATCTGCCTTTTACATTTCTGCAAAGTGGAACTTTCTTTTCTCATGCCATTCTCCTCCTCCCATGTTCGCTAAACTGCGAACAAAATGCATATAACAAAGCCTGTGAACATTGGTGCGGCTGCGCCCCTCTCTCAGGAGGGGGGCTTGCCGTACCAAACTTATATGAGATTGCGTGTTTCCAACCGAATACGCATGGCCTGCTTGGAGACTTGGAAGATCTGAGCCATTTCCGCAACCAACTGCTCATTGCTCCTGCCTGCACGCAAACGGTAAAAACTTCTTTTGATTTGCGGCAGGGGCATGAGGAGAGCCATAGCCAAGGCATCCGCATGCCATTCGACCAGACCGTGGCTTTCATCCAAAGATGTTTTTCCTTCATAGGCAGCCACATCGCCTGTGCCGGAGTACAGCTTCTGGTGCAGGACCCAGTGCCCCAATTCGTGAGCACAGGTGAACCGCAGCCTGCCGAGGAGCCTGTCCACACAAAGCCGCTCCTCCACCAGGATTGTTCCGGCCTTGACTGCAATCAAACGGTAGCGTTTTTCATCTTGGTCGTATAAAATGGCCGCTCCTTCATCAAAAATCGTTTCCCCAAGGATGCTCCCGTTTTTGCGTAGGCAATGATATTCCAGAGTTAGATCAAACTTGGTCTCTATGATAGTTTCAATGGGAACTGCCTGGGGAGGCCCGTCCAACAAAGCGGGATCATACTCTTGCAGGATCTTCCGTCCAATGGTTTCAATTGCGTCCAATCGATACTTTGGTACAGACAAGAAAATCCCCCCTTAGTTCTGGCGGTTCTGTAGCATTTCCATAAATGCCTTCCATTCCTCATCGGTAGCATCTACTTCCTTTGCCACTCTCAATGCTGCGCGGACGATGTCATGCTGGCGGATATAGTCAGGCAGATCGGCCGGAACCGTCTGCCTGGAATCTGCGGCCAGATCCAGCAGCATTTCATGCTCCTGCTTATCCAATTCCAGAAAAGAAGAGATCCGCTCTACAAATGCTCCCTCTGGCGCTGGCCGGCGACCCTGCTCAATATCACACAGGTACCCATTGGAGATACCGAGGTGTTTCGCGGTATCCCGGAGATTTAATTTGGCCTCTTTGCGCCGTGTGCTGATGAAAGCTCCAAAGGTCACTGGTCTCCCTCCTTCATAGAGTTTCGCTGGTTTGCGAACATCTTGTTTATATTATAACTGGCACATCTGTTCGACACAAGGGCAAAAAAGAAAGCAGAGGCCAGGTGTTAAAATTCCATAACACCTGGTCCCTGTTTTAGAGAAACCTGTGGGCGATCCGCTTCATTTCTTCCACACACTCATGAGGTGCTATGATCTGAATCCCGCCCATAAATTTGAATACCCATCCGTAAAAGGTGCCGCTTGGGTCGACTTCAATGTTTGCCGTAAAGTGTTCCTCGTCATATGTGCGGGTTGGTACAGCTTCTCCATAATGGTCTATGATGGTTTTCATCAGCTTGTTCTCACAGAGCAGTTCAACAGAAACTGTGCGGTCAGCAGCAAACATATCAACGATCTTGTTGGTGTAGCCCGCCACATCAAAGTCTTCATCGGGGGTAAAGCCGGAGGGAAGTATCTTGATCCCCGACAGACGGTCTACTCGAAAGTGGGCCATCCGCTGGTGTTTGTGAGAAAAGCCAATCAGGTAATAGTGGTCATTCTTCCATTCCAAAGCGTAAGGGTCCAGTTGATAGAGATAACCGCCATGTTTGAGAACTCGTTTTTTCTCGGGCGTATATTCATAATACTGGAACTGTATCTGCCGCTTTTCCAAGATTGCCGTTTGGATGGCATCAATGATGTAATAGACTTGCTCATTGTCCGGTTTCACCCGGCTGGACAGGCTGGCGAGCTGCCGAAGCTGCTCTGCCTGATGTGTGCTGGTCAGACGGCATAATTTCTGTACCAGTTCCTCGGATTTCCTGGCAGAAATGATCTTCGAGGATGCTACTGCGTCTGTCAGCATTTTCAGTTCTGG
>ERZ839947.2531-NODE-2531-length-12838-cov-3.426426_pt1 | contig 12838 bp, 12 predicted proteins | sample MGYA00519908_ERZ839947 | MGnify/ENA primary metagenome ERZ839947 (study PRJEB31850, sample SAMEA3708857) | human gut metagenome | biome: human gut; feature: human-associated habitat; material: faeces | place: China | collected 2014 ... | reverse complement strand
CCGCGTCCGCGAAGCCGTGTCCGAAGGGGCGCAGCTGATCGACGTCGGGGGCTACTCCTCGCGTCCCGGGGCCGACGAAGTCCCCGCCGACGAGGAGTGGCGTCGCGTCCGGCTGGGCGTCGGGACCGTGCGTCGGCTGGCGCCCGGCATGACCGTCTCGGTCGACACGTTCCGCAGCGAAGTCGCGGCGAAGGCTGTCGAAACGTTCGGGCCGCTCGTCGTCAACGACATTTCGGCCGGGGAACTCGACCCTGCGATGCTCTCCGTCGTTGCGGACTGCGGCGTACCCTACATCGCCATGCACATGAAGGGCGATCCGAAAACCATGCAGTCGCAGACCGACTACCGGCGCGACATCGTCACCGAGGTCGTCGGCTATTTCCGCCGCCGCACCGACGAGATGCTCGCCGCGGGCATCCGGCGTGAAAACATCATCCTCGACCCCGGCTTCGGCTTCGCCAAGACCACGGAGCAGAACTACGAATTGCTCGCGGGTCTGCACCGCCTCTGCGCGCTGGGTTACCCGGTGCTGGCGGGGCTTTCGCGCAAGTCGATGATCTATAAGGTTCTCGACGCCACTCCCGCCGAATCGCTCGCCGGAACCGTTGCCCTGGGCTGGGAGTGCCTGCGCCAGGGTGCGGCGATACTCCGCGTCCACGACGTGCGGGAAGCTGTGGACACGGTCAAACTGTTCAATATGTTCCGCCAATGATACGGGCTACCGACATACACAAGAGTTTCGGCACGCTGGAGGTGCTGAAAGGCGTTTCGCTCGACGTGGCGCAGGGCGAGGTGGTCTCCATCGTGGGGGCCAGCGGCGCTGGCAAGACCACGCTTTTGCAGATCATCGGCACGCTGTCGCGTCCCGACGGCGGGCGCGTGGAGATCGACGGCCGCGATGTCTCGGCCTTGGGCGATCGGGCCTTGTCGCAGTTCCGCAACGAGCGCATCGGCTTCGTGTTCCAGTTCCACCACCTGCTTGCGGAGTTCACGGCTTTCGAGAACGTCTGCATTCCGGGGCTGATCGGCCGGCGTCCGCGCGCCGATGTCGAACGCCGTGCCGCCGAACTGCTCGACATGATGGGCCTCGCGGCGCGGCGCGACCACAAGCCCGGACAGCTTTCGGGCGGCGAGCAGCAGCGCGTGGCCATCGCCCGTGCGCTGGTCAATTCGCCCGCCGTGTTGCTGGCCGACGAACCCTCGGGCAACCTCGATTCGCACAACCGCGACGAGATCCACCGCCTGTTCTTCGACCTGCGCGAACGGCTCGGCCAGACCGTCGTGATCGTCACCCACGACGAAAACCTCGCCGCAATGGCCGACCGGAAGATCACCATGTCCGACGGTCTGATCCTCGGCTGCGAAACGGCCCGGTAACATGAAAAAACTGCTTTGGCTGCTTCTTCCGGCTCTTGCCGCCTACGGTGCGTGGGACCTCGTGCGCGAGGTGCGCGGGGCGTGGACCTCGGACTACTCCCGGACCTATTCGCGCGCCGTGGGGCAGACGATGTCCCGGGCGTTCGATTCGCTGAACCTCTCCGGACGGGGCGTCCGCATCGGGGTGCTGGACGCGGGTTTCGGGGGCTTCCGCACCGACCGCTGGACGCGGGGGCTGCACGTCGCCGCCTGGCGCGATTTCACGGGCGGCGACGAGACGGCATTCTTCGACGACGCCACAGACCACGGCACAAGGGTCTGCACCAACCTCGGAGGCCGTTCGGGCGATACGATCCGCGGGCTGGCATGGGGCGCGGAGTATTATCTTGCGAAAACCGACCGCGCCGAAGTGGAGCCTCGCGCCGAGGAGCGGCAGCTGATCCGCGGCATCGAGTGGCTCCTGGCGCATGACGTCGACGTGATCTCCTCGTCGTTGGGCTATACGACGTTCGACGATTTCAGCGGCTATACGCCCGCGATGCTCGACGGCCGCACCTCGACGCTCTCGCGCTACCTCGACAGCCTGCTCACGGCGCGCCCCGGACTCGTTTTCGTGCAGAGCGCCGGCAACGAGGGCGACAAGGCGTGGCGCAATGTCTCCTTTCCGGCCGATGTCCGGCAGGTCATCACGGTCGGTTCGTGCGATTCCGACGGTGTTTCCCGCTCCCGCTCCAGTGGTGTCGGACGCGAAGATGCCGGCTATGTGAAGCCCGATTTCGTCGCCGGAGCCTCGCCGTTGGGAACTTCGTTTTCGACGCCGGTTATCGCGGGGCTTTGCGCCTGCCTGCTCGAATACCGTCCTATGGAACGCGGCGAACTCATCGGACTGCTGCACGCTTCCGGCACGCGGGCCGCAGCTCCCGGCTGCGAACTGGGTTACGGCATCCCGCAAACCGATGTCTTGCTCCGAATGCTCCGCACGCCATGACGAACACCGATCTGAAGGAGCTGCTCGACGCGCTCCACGACAAATACAACAGCCCCGACTTCATCGCCGACGATCCGATTTCGGTACCGCACCGCTATACGGACCGCACCGACCGCGAGATCGCGGGATTTTTCTCCGCGACCATCGCCTGGGGCAACCGTAAGGCCATTGTCCGCAGCGGCCACCGCATGATGCACTTCATGGACGACGCTCCGGCGGATTTCGTGCGCAACGCCTCGCAGCGCGAACTGGCGCTGCTTTCGTCCTACGTCCACCGCACGTTCAACGGCGGGGACCTGCGCGATTTCGTGCTGGCCCTGCGGCGTATGGAGGAGCGTCACGGCGGCATCGGGAATTTCTTCGAGACGCGCTATGAGGCCGCGCAGAGCATGCCCGCCGTGCTGGCCGACTTCCGGCGCGAGTTTTTCGCCGGGGAGCACGCTCCGCGCTGCGAGAAGCATGTTTCGTCCGTCGAGCGCGGCGCGGCCTGCAAGCGGCTGTGCATGTATCTGCGGTGGATGGTGCGCCGCGACGACCGGGGTGTCGATTTCGGTCTGTGGCGGCGTATCCCGATGTCGGCCCTCTACCTGCCGCTGGACGTCCATGTCGGCGAGACGGCGCGTGCGCTGGGACTGCTTGGCCGCCGCCAGAACGACTGGCGGGCCGTCGAGGAGCTGACGGACGCCCTGCGCGCATTCGATGCGGAGGATCCTGCGCGGTACGATTTCTCGCTGTTCGGCGCAGGCATGGACGGCTATTTGAATGAACAATGAATAATACTCATAAATCCCGCTTCTTAAGCGGGTTTCGGTTTAAACAATTCACGGTCCGTCAGGACCGCTGCCCGATGAAGGTCGGGACCGACGGCGTTCTGCTGGGTGCATGGGCCGCGGTTCGGCCGCAGGACCGGCGGATGCTCGACATCGGCACGGGCACGGGGCTGATCGCCCTGATGCTGGCCCAGCGCGCCCCGGAGGCGCATGTCACGGGCGTCGACATCGACGATGTCGGGCAGGCCCGCGAGAACGCCGCCGCTTCGCCCTGGAGCGGAAGGGTGGCGTTCGCTCAATGCCCCGTGCAGGAGTTCGAGACCCCGGAGCCGTTCGATCTGATCGTCTCCAACCCGCCGTTTTTCGTCGACTCGCTCACCTGCCCCGATCGGGGGCGCACCGCGGCCCGCCATGCCGTGCACCTGCCGTTCGGCGACCTGCGCGACGCCGTCCTCCGCCTGCTGGCTCCCGGAGGCCGGTTTGCCGTCATCCTTCCCACGGCCGAAGCGGAGCGTTTCCTCGCGGTCTGTGCCGGACGACTGGCCCTCGTGCGCACCACGCCCCGCCGCCCGGCCAAACGGGCGCTGATGGAGTTCGTCCGCGCCGCTTCTCCCGCCGACCGCCCCGCCGACCCTCCCGCCGATTGTTCCGCCGACCGCCCCGCCGATTGTTCTGCCGATTGTTCCGCCGCCGTGCCCGAGGTCTCGGAACTGGTCGTCGGCACGGGAGAGCACGAATGCTACACGCCCGAATACCGCGCCCTGACCCGTGATTTTTACCTGAAATTTTGACGGCACGCGAAAATAAGCTACATTTGTGAAACCGCAATAAAATTTTCGGACCATGAAATTCAGACTTTTGGCATTTGCCCTGCTGCTTTCGGGCGGCGTCTCGGCCCAGAACCCATACATCTCCCTTCAGGGCGCGAACGAAACCGCCGGCGGCCTTACCGTCGCCCAGCCGCGCACGATCCTCGCCGTCGACGTCACCGTCGAACACGACGTCACCTTGAGCGGACCCTATGCGCGTTATGCGCAGAAATACCTCGGGGTGCGCGCTCCGCTCACCGACAAGACCGTGTGGAGCGTCACCGGGGCGCAGATCGCCCTGCTCGACGGCGACACCTACCTCAATGCCGTGGCTCCGGCTCCGGCCTCGACCCGCGTGCTGTCGCACACCGCCTCCGAAAACAAGTTCGCGCGCTTGCAGCCGGACAAGACCGACATGACGACGCCCGCGCTGGAGGACGCCGCGCGCACCGCCGCCGCGCAAATCTTCTCGCTGCGCCGCCACCGCATCGAGCTGGTCACGGGCGAAGCGGGCGAGAACGTCTTCGGCGAGGGCCTGAAGGCCGCGCTGGAGGAGATCGACCGTCTGGAGCAGAGCTATCTGGAGCTGTTCCTCGGCAAGCGGATCGTCTCGACCGAGACCCGCCGCTACGTGGTCTGCCCGCAGGCCGACAAGAAACAGTATATCGTCTGCCGCTTCAGCCCTGCGGCCGGACTGCTTCCCGACACGGACCTTTCGGGCGACATCGTGCTGTTGCAGATCGAACCTTCGGGCGCTGCGAAGAGCGACCTCGAGGCCGGTCCGAAGGAGACGCAGGTCGTGGCGTGCCGCGTGGCCGATCCCTCGACCTGCATCGTCGTCTCGGGAGGCCGCGAGTATGCCCGCGCCGTGCTTCCTGTTTTCGAATTCGGTCGTACGATCAACGTCGCCCTGCCGCGCCGCAAATAACCTTCCGATGGATTTCACCTCCCGCATGGCGGCGCTGCTCGGGGCATTCCGCCGCGAGCGCAACGGCGCCGTTGCCGATTCGATGCGCTTCTACGGCGCACCCTGCGGCCTGAACTACGGCGTGAGCCTGCCGACGCTCCGCACGCTGGCGCGTGCCGAGGCCGCCGATCACGATTTCGCCAAATACCTCTGGCGGCAGGATGTCCGCTGCCTGCGCCTTGCCGCGCTGCACATCGCCGATCCGGCGCGCCTTACGCCCGGGGAGTTCGCCTTCTGGGGCGACGGGCTTCTCAATTCTGAAATCGCCGCGGAGGCCGCCTTCGCGCTGTTGAGCCGCATCGGGGCGTTCCCCGAACTGTTCGCGGCGTGGATTGCGCCCGATGCCGGGTGGCTGCGGCAGTATGCGGCCCTGATGGCCGCGGCCCGCGTTCCGCATCCTTCTCCGGCGTGGGCCGTTCCGGCTGCGGCCGTCGTGCACGGGGCCGCTGCGGCCAGCATCCCGGAAGCGCACCTGCTGGCTCATGGCGCCGTGGCGCTGTTCACGGCCCTCGGGACGCGAAACGAAGAGAACCGGCAGGCGGTTCTCCGCGCGGCCGGCTCTCTGGGTCAGCTCCCTGCCGAAGCCTGCGTCCACGAGGAGCTGGCCTGGCGACTGGAGGTTTAGGGCTGCATCACCTGTTCGCGCTTTTCGAGTTCGTTCAGCACGTTGATCAGGTGTTCGTACCCCACGCGGCCGCTCTCGCGCCACAATACCTCTCCGCGGCAGAAAAACATCAGTGTCGGGACCGACATGATGTTGTAGCGCCGTATGATTTCACGCATCGAGGGGTCGTCGATGTCCGCTTTGTAGACGTCGACGCGGCCGTTCATCCGCTCCCGAAACTTGTCTATGGCCGGCATCATCATCCGGCACGGCCCGCACCAGGTGGCGAAGAAGTCTACGAACGTCAGCGCGTCCCGCCAGATGATCTTGTCAAAGTCCGTCATGGTCATATCTTCCGATCAGTTTATTTCCACCCACGATATTCCCGCATAGTTCTTCTCCGCAAGTTCCTTTTCGACGTAGCTGATCGTGCGCCGCAGGCCTTCGATGAGCGGTGTGCGGGGCGCCCAGTCCAGTTCGCGCCGTGTCGCCGAGATGTCGGGCGTGCGGCGGCGTATGTCGTCGATGCGCGCTTCGGCGTGGACGATGTGCGAGCTGCTGCCCGTCAGGGCGATGATCTTCTCGGCCAGCGAGCGGATCGTCACCTCGTGACTGCTGCCGAAATTGGCCGTGCGCGTCGTCTCGGCCGGCGGGGCCTCCATCAGCCGCACCAGTCCGTCGACCACGTCTTCCACCCAGCAGAAGGTCCGCAGCTGCTCGCCGCTGCCGTTGATCGGAATGTCGCGGTTCTGCAACGCCGCCACGATCATCTTCATCACCACGCGCTGGTCCATCAGGTCGGCGCCGCTGCCGTAGGTGTTGAAGATGCGCGCGATGCGTGCGTCGACCCCGAATTCATACTGGTAGGCGCGGTGCAGGGCCTCTCCGGCCCGTTTGCCTTCGGCGAGGGTGCGGTGTGTCGGACAACCGTCCGCCGCCTCGACCGAGGTGTCGCGGTATCCCGTGCCGTAGATGTCTCCGGTGGATGTGTAGAGGATGCGTGCGTGCTCCGAACGGGCCGTGTCGAGGGCGTTTATCGACCCCAGTATGCTGACCTTGAGCGACTCGACGGGCAGGGCCTTGTTGCAGCGCACGCGCGAGGGCGCCGCGAGGTTGTAAATCTCGTCGCAGCGGATGCCGAATGCGTTGACGATGTTGTGGCGGACGTACCGGAATTCCGGGTGCGGCGGCATGTCGCGCAGCAGCGGCGAATCGGCGGTGTCGCGTATGTCCACGCAGAAGACTTCGTGCCCGTCGTTCAACAGACGCAGGCACAGGTGGGAGCCGATGAATCCCACGCCGCCCAGTACGACTATTCTCTTTTGCATTTTCTTCCCTTTTACCGGGGAAAAAGCAAAATCCATTCCATACCGGCGGCAATCCGGCCGGAAGCCCACGCGAGGTCGGAAGATTCGCTCTCCGGAACTTCTGTCGCGTTTTCAGGCGGCAGCTTGCGGTGGTCCGCTCGAAGGGCAGTTACGAGCAGGCCTCCGCAGGGCGGAGCTGCGGCCTGCCGATTCGCCCGAGGCGAATCGAAAATCTTCCGGCCGCGGCTGCCAGAAGCCGCTCCTTTCCTTATCTGTTGTTTTTGATGTCGGCCTATTCTGTGAAAAGCGCCTTCGGGAGCTGGTCGACGCTGTTTATCGGGACTACCTCGATGCCTTTGGGACGCTTGCCGCCTTTGGCCAGATAGCCCGACACGATGATGCGCCTGAATCCGAGCCTTGCGGCCTCGCTGATGCGCTGTTCGGTGCGGGGCGCGGGGCGCACTTCGCCCGACAGGCCTATTTCGCCGGCGCAGCAGACCCCCTCGGCCACGGGACGGTCGTAGTAGGACGAGATCACCGCCGCCACGACCGCGAGGTCCAGCCCCGGGTCCGCGACCTTGAATCCGCCCGCGAAATTCAGGAAAACGTCTTTCTGGAACATCTTCATCCCCACGCGCTTCTCCAGCACGGCCAGCAGCATGTTCATGCGCCGTGCGTCGTATCCGGTCGTCGAACGCTGGGGCGTGCCGTACGCCGCACCGCTCACCAGCGCCTGCACCTCGATCAGGTAGGGCCTCACGCCGTCGGCCGATGCCCCCACGGCGATGCCGCTCAACGGCTCCTCATAGTGCGTCAGCAGGATTTCCGACGGATTGTCAACCCCCCGCAGTCCGGCGTCGAGCATCTCGAAGACCCCGATTTCGAACGTCGCTCCGAACCGGTTCTTGATGCCCCGCAGGATGCGGTAGATGTTGTTGCTGTCGCCCTCGAACTGCAACACCACGTCGACGATGTGTTCGAGTATCTTGGGACCGGCTATCGAGCCGTCCTTGGTGATGTGGCCGATGATGAAGATCGACGTTCCGGTCGATTTGGCGTATTTCAGAAGCGTCGCCGCGCATTCGCGGATCTGCGACACGCTTCCCGCCGACGAGTCCAGGAGGTCGGTGTAAATCGTCTGTATCGAGTCGATCACCACCAGGTCGGGACGGTGCTCGGCGATCTGCGCCACGATGTTTTCCAGCAGCGTTTCGGGATAGATCAGGCACTCGTCGTTGCCGATGCCGATGCGCGCGGCGCGCATCTTGATCTGCTCGGCCGACTCCTCGCCCGAGACGTAGAGGGTTTTCAGTCCGTTCGCCGCCAGCGCGATTTGCAGCGAGAGGGTCGATTTGCCGATTCCCGGCTCGCCGCCCACGAGGACCAGCGACCCCGGGACCATCCCGCCGCCCAACACGCGGTTTACCTCGGCGTTTCCCAGATCGAGGCGGACGTGCTCGCTTTCGCGGATGTCCCTCACGCGCTGGGGCTTCGCCGCGGGCAGGGGACCCGCCGCGACCGCCGGGACCGAACCACTCTCGCGGGCGATGATCTCCTCGGTGAATGAGTTCCATTCGCCGCACGAGGGGCAGCGTCCCAGCCATTTCGGGGCTTCGAACCCGCAGTTTTTGCAGAAAAATGCCTTTTTGACCTTTGCCATACGTCCTCCTATTTTGCGTTTGCCGAGGTGTACTCCCGGCGCACGGCCTTCGTGATTCCGGCCTCGGGGTAGAGAGCTTGGTACTCTTCGGTCAGGTCGACCGTCAGGAGGGTCTTGCTCGTGCCGTCCTCGGCCTTGTAGGCCGAGACGGCGCAGGTGTACTTCATCGCCGGTTCCGGACAGTAGACGAGGATGTCGGTTGCGCCCGGGTCCTTGAAGAAGACGCCCCGCACCCGGTCCGCCTCCGCCGTCTGTCTGATCCGGAGGCGCCCGCCGTTGTATTTGGTGAATTCCAGCACGTAGCTTCCGCCCGCCTTCACGGGAGCCGCCGCTTCGATCTCCTCCCTGATCCGTTCGACCACGGGGTCCGTTTCGTTTTCCCCTGCCTTCGTCTCCGGTTCCGTGGGATCGGTGGGGTTCGTGGGATCTGTTGGATCGGTGGGGTCGGTGGGACCCGGTTCGGGGTCCGGGAGGGTGATTTCGGCCTCGACGCGCACGACGGGATAAACCGCCGTGTAAAATGCGTCGGAATCGTCTCCGCAGGCGGCTGCCAGCAACAGCAGGCAGGCCGTGCCGTATTTCAGTTGTTTCATCATAATCCGGAATCTTCGTCGATCAGTATTACCAACACCCGTTTGTCGGGCCAGCATCGCAGCATTTCCATCCGGGTGTTGCAGATGCGGTCCTGCGAGTTGCAGTCCGCGCAGACGCCCGTTTTGGCGCAGGGGGTGCGGAATCCGGGGTGTCGCGCGACGTTCTGCGGGGCGGCGATCCGGCGGATGCGCTCCTCGGCCTCGTCGCGGTCGGCCACGATCTTGTTGCGTCCCGCCACGATGATCACCTTCCGGGGGCCGAATGCCACCGGTGCGATGCGGTTGCCCACCTTGTCCAGCCAGTGCAGTGTTCCCTGCTCCGTCACGGCGTTCACGCCCGTGATGAAAAGGTCCGACAACAGCGCGCGGCGGCGGATTTCCAGCCGCTCCTCGTAGGGCTTCGAGGCGTCGAACCCGTCGAGCAGCGTCAGCCGCCCGTTGCTCCGCAGCCACTCGACGATGCCCGTTCCGCGCATCGTCATGGAGTCGCCGAACGACACGAGTTGCGGGTTTTCGGCCTCCACGACGGCCTTCATCAGGGCGAAGGCCGCTTCGGCGTCCTTCACCGTCTCGGCTTCGAAACGGTGTCTCCGCAGCGCCGCGGCGCAGGCTTCCAGTTTTTCCGCAGTTCGGTTTGCCATCGGCTCCGCATTTATTTGATAAAGAACCGGTAAATGTCGTTGCCGTTGGCGTAGAGCAGCAGGAACAGAATGATGATCAGTCCGACATACTGCGCCGCCTCGAGCACCTTGTCGCTCACCTTGCGGCCCGAGATCATCTCCCAGAAGGTGAAGATCGCGTGCCCGCCGTCGAGTCCCGGGATCGGCAGAATGTTCATCACCGCGAGGATGATCGACAGGAAGGCGGTCTTCATCCAGAAGTCCTGCCAGTCCCACGTGGAGGGGAAGATGCTGCCGATGGAGATGAATCCGCCCAGCTCCTCGTACATCTTGGTTTTGGGCTGCACGATCATCTTCAGCTGGTCCCAGTAGGAGGAGATCACCTTGCCCGTCCTTTGAATACCGGCCGGAATCGCCTCCAGGAACGTATATTTCTGCGTGCGCAGTGCGAGGCCCTTGCGGATGACTCCGAGCGTGCCGTTCTCCGAGACGGGCGCTTTGAATTCAAAGAGCATGTCCCCTTCCCGCAGGACTGTCAGCAGCACCGAATCTCCGGCGTGCGCCTTCAGGTATTGGCCGTAGCCCGCAAAGTCGAGACCCGAAACGTTGTCGATGGCTACGATCTCGTCTCCCTTCCGCAACTGTGCGACGGTCGGGTTTACGACGCTGTCGATCAGAAAGGGGATGCGGGGCAGGAGAAAATTTTCGTATCCCTTCTGCTGGCGCATCGAGATCAGCTCGTCGAGCGGGAGGATCAGTTCCACCTGCCGTCCGTTGCGTTCGACCACGACGCTGCGGTCGCTTTCGGTGATGATCAGCGAGTTTACGACCTTGTTGATGTCGTCCGCCTCTTCGCCGTCGATGCTCACCAGCCGGTCTCCGTCGTGGAATCCGAGTTTGTGCCCGGCCTCGTTGAAGTTGTAGCCCCACTTGGCGTCGGCGTTCGAGAAATAGGTGTCGCCCCACGTGTAGCAGATGCCGATGTAGATGGCCACGGCCAGCACGACGTTCATCACCACGCCGGCGATCATCACCAGAAAACGCTGCCAGGCGGGTTTGGCGCGGAACTCGTCCTGTTTGACGGGCTGTTTCATCTGTTCCGTGTCCATCGACTCGTCGATCATGCCGGCGATCTTGACATATCCGCCCAGCGGCAGCCATCCCAGACCGTACTCGGTGTTTCCGCGTTTGAATTTGAACAGCGAGAACCACGGGTCGAAGAAGATGTAGAATTTCTCGACGCGGATTTTGAACACCCGCGCCATGATGAAGTGACCCATCTCGTGAATGCCTATCAGGATGGTGAAACAGAGGAAGAACTGAATGATTTTTACAAGAATGTCCACAAGCTTTAATTTTTAATTTTTTAATTGTAGGAACTCCGCCGCCAGCGCGCGGGCTTCGGCGTTCGCCTCGGCGTAATCGGCCAGGGTGGGCGAGGGGACGAATGCGGCGTGCTCCAGCGCGTAGCGGATGGCGCGCACGATGTCGAGCCATGCGCATTTGCGGGCGAGGAACGCCGCCACGGCCACCTCGTTGGCGCCGTTCATCGTGCAGGCCGCCGTGCCGCCGCGCCGCAGACAGTCGTAGGCGATGTCGAGCGCCGGGTATTTCGCGCGGTCCACTTCGGCGAAGGTCAGCTGCGGATGGTTCAGGAAGTTGAACCGCTCGCCGGGACGGTTCGCCCGGTCGGGGTACAGCAGCGCGAAGCTGATCGGCAGGCGCATGTCGGGCGTTCCGAGCTGGGCCTTGATCGCGCCGTCCTCGAATTCGACCATCGAATGGATGATCGACTGCGGGTGGAGCAACACCGAAATCCGTTCCGCCGGGGTCCCGAACAGCCAGTGGGCCTCGATCACCTCGAACCCCTTGTTCACGAGCGTCGACGAGTCGATCGTGATCTTCGCGCCCATGTCCCACTGGGGGTGGCGCAGGGCCTGCTCCACCGTGACGTTCGCCAGCTCTTCGGCCCGGAAGTCGCGGAATGCGCCGCCGCTGCACGTGACGATCAGCCTTCTGACCGGGGCGCGCTCGCCCACGAGACACTGGAAGATGGCCGAATGTTCCGAGTCGATCGGAATCACCGGGGCTTTCCGCTTCCGGGCCAGCGGCATCACGCAGGCGCCGCCCACCACGAGCGACTCCTTGTTGGCCAGCGCGAGCTTCTTGCCTGCCTCGATGGCCGCCACCGTGGGAGCGAGTCCGGCGTAGCCCACCAGGGCGTTCACCACCACGTCCGTGCCGCCTCCGGCCGCGACCTGCGCCACGGCCTCCTCTCCGGCATATACTTTGGTGTCGGTTCCCGCGAGTGCGTCGCGCAGCTGCGCGTAGTGCTGTTTGTCGGCGATCACCGCCGCGTCGGCGTCGAATTCCCGGGCCTGCCGGGCCAGTCGTTCCCAGTTGCGGTTGGCCGTGAGGACGCGGACCTCGAAGCGGCCGGGGTTTTCGCGGGCGATGTCGAGCGTCTGCACGCCGATCGAGCCGGTCGAACCCAGTATTGCGAGTCTTTGTTTCATGCGTTTGTCAGAAGACGATGTACCCCTCGGGGTCCACGGGTTTGCCGTTGTTCCAGAGTTCAAATTCGAAGAGCCGGACCTCTCCGTCCTGCACTTCGGCGTTGTAGCCGATCAGTTCGCCCGAACGGATGGTCTGGCCGGTCGTTACGAGCGACTGCGAGAGGTTCTTGTAGACCGAGATCAGGTTCCCGGCGTGTTGCAGGACCACGATGTAACCCGTCTCCGGGGTCCAGAGGCTCTGAACCACCGTGCCGTTGTCGATGGCCGTGATGCGGTCGGCGGCGGTCGCGGCGATCTTCACGCCGAAATTTCCCTGCCGGATGTCGAATTTTCCGGTTATGATTCCCTCGACGGGCGTCGCCAGCTCGATGGCCTCGCGCACCTTGCGCCGCGAGCCGCCCTGTCCGGCGATGGCGTATTCGCCGTCGCCCTCCATCTGGGCCCGCAGGAGCGAGTCTTCGTGCGAGGGCATCACCAGCACCTTGCTGATGCGCGACGAGTCCGACGAGGCGAGCACGCGCGCCACGGGCGTGCGTCCCTCCATGATCAGGGCTATGTTCTCGTTGTAGGTCAGCATGTCGTTCATCATGCGCTCCATCGAGTCGAGCCGGATGATGTTCTGCACGA
>ERZ839947.2522-NODE-2522-length-12897-cov-19.648497_pt1 | contig 12897 bp, 5 predicted proteins | sample MGYA00519908_ERZ839947 | MGnify/ENA primary metagenome ERZ839947 (study PRJEB31850, sample SAMEA3708857) | human gut metagenome | biome: human gut; feature: human-associated habitat; material: faeces | place: China | collected 2014 ... | reverse complement strand
GACATACCGGAGTGGTGATAATAAGTTTTTGCAATCGACCAGAGTGTATCACCTTTTTCTACCTCGATCGTCGTATAATAGCGGTTATAGACTGTATCATCACTCTCTTCATTCGCCATAACCAGAGTCTTTCCGAAAAAGCAGGACATAATCATTACAATCATAACAAGGGCTATCAAATACTTCTTCATACAGCTTCCTCCTTTGTATCCAGCGAGTCCAAACTTATGTTTGCGAACATCTGTTCTGCCTTGAATTTTATCACGCGAACATATGTTTGTCAATTCTTTTTCGGTATTTTTCGAACAAAGGTTTGCTTTTTCCCGTATTTTATGGTACTATGTATACAGATGAAAAAAGGAGGGATTTCATGAGTCAGGGAAAAATTACTGATAAGCAGAGAGAAATACTTGAATATATAAAAGAAATGATCTTAAAGAAAGGTTATCCGCCGGCTGTGCGCGAGATTTGTGAAGCGGTACACTTAAAGTCCACTTCCTCCGTGCACTCTCATCTGGAATCCTTGGAAAAAAACGGCTATATCCGTCGTGATCCGACAAAGCCGAGAACGATCGAGATCCTTGATGACGATTTCGCCCTGACGAGACGCGAACTCGTAAACGTGCCGGTGATCGGTACGGTCGCTGCCGGAGTGCCAATCCTTGCGGAACAGAACATCGAAGATTATCTCCCGATTCCTGCAGAAATTCTTCCAAATAAGGAAGTATTTATGTTGAAGGTAAAGGGAAACAGTATGATCGAAGCCGGAATCTACAACGGCGATAAAGTGATCGTTGCAAAGCAGCCAAACGCCGAAAACGGTGATAAGGTCGTTGCTCTGGTGGACGATTCCGGGGACAGACCTCGCCTGCGTTATGTCTTTGACATTTCCGACACCGGAACCCGTGAACATTCCCGCACTCCCTGGCTGTGGCAGCTGGAGGAGCGCCATCTGGATTCCGTGCAGGCCATGCTGGAGCGCACCTATGATGTTTCCGGTGATGACCTTGCCGGACAGCTCACCGAGGTAGCCGGAAAACTGGCTGAGGAATACTGGACGGAGCATCAGCAGGACTTCTTCTATATCGTTGACGGTTCCTTTTTGGAGGAATATGATGAGTTTAACATCGGAGTACAGTTCAAGGCAGCAGCCACCGTCAGCATCACTTACGCTTTGATGTCCCGCTGTGGACTGGAGCCGGAACGCTACTTCGACCACGAAGATTTCATGGCGATCTTTGATTTCAACACCCCGTCCACCATCGGGGCGCTGGGAACAGCGGTCAGCCAGATCAACCAGCAGGTGCTGCGGCAGATCGGCGTTACCGTCCGAAATGCAGAGCGCGAAGCCAACCAAGAAAGGAGCAAACAAGATGAACAATCCCATGACCTATATCCAGAACGGAGACTATCTGATTCCCGACCTGAAGCTGAGCCAGCAGCCGGAGAAACCCCTGGGCAAGTACGGCAGGATGAGGAAAACCTACCTGAAGGAACATCGTCCCATCCTCTACAACCAGATGTTGCTGAGCGAGAAGCTGTACCCGCACCTTCTGGAGATCGACGAGACCGCCCAGAGCAGACTGGAGCAGATGATGCCCCAGCTGGCGAAGGAAGCGGGAGCCACCGAGGAACTGAAAGCCAGCGATCCCATGAAGTGGGTGGGGCTGATGAACACCTGCAAAGCTCAGGCCGAGGAAATCCTGATGGCGGAGCTTATCAACAGCTGACCCTAAACCTGTTCCTCTCCGAAGCGGAACAGATCCAATCCATAGATGAAGCAGAGAATGTAGCGCATACATCCTCTGCTTTTTCTTTTGCCCAAAATGACATTGACCATGTGCTGCGTTTGGGAGGCAATACAGACCGTCAGAGGGAGCGTGTGGTTGCAGCCTTTGAAAAGCAGAAAACCACCGCTGAGATTGCCGAGATACTGAAAACGCTGTACCACGGCGGCAACGGCCTTGGCAGTGTGAGCGCATGGTATGCCGAGGATGGTATCCATCTTTCCCACGGGAAGTCTGTCCGTTATGACAGGTCTGCCCAGGTCATTTCCTGGGAGAGCGCCGCAGAGCGTATTGGGGAGCTTTTGGAGAGTGGCCAGTTTGCCTCCAATGTGGAGCTTGCAGAAGCGGCAGGCTATGAACGCTCCCTCCTCTCGGAAAAGCTCTGGCATCTGTATCACGATCTCAGTGAGGACGCCAGAAAAGCCGGATATTTGTCCTGCCTGTCAGAGATCAAAGGCAATGGATTCCCAGAGGAGACCCGCCGTCTGACGGAGAAGCTGAGTGAACCGGCTTTCCGCCAGACCCTCAAGGAAGAATACGCTGCCTTCTGGACTGCCTATCAGCAGGACCGTGACCTGTTGCGTTTTCACTATCATAGACCGAGGGAGATCTGGGAGAACCTGAAGGACCTTGACCTGCCCCGCAGGACCTTTTCTTCAGAGCTTTCCCAAGTGCCAACCGTCCAGCACTTTATTACCGAGGATGAGATCGACGCCGCCATGACCGGCGGAAGCAGTTTCGCCGGAGGAAAAGGCCGTATCTATGCGTTCTTCATGGAAAACCATACGGATAAGGAAAAAGTGAGATTCCTTAAAGACGAGTATGGCATTGGCGGACGCTCTCATGCCCTGTCCGGCGCAACACACAGCGGCGAAGATCACGATGGGAAAGGACTGCACTATAAAAAGCAGGACTGCCCGGATGTTCACTTGAACTGGGAAAAGGTTGCCAAGCGCATTACCTCACTTGTCCAGAAAGGCCGCTATCTTACCGAACAGGAACAAGCGCAGTATGACAAGATCCAGGCTGAAAAGGATCTGGCAGAAGAAGATGCCATTCAAGCCCAGCAGCCGGAGATAGAGGAAGAAACGCCAAAGCCTACCCTTCGGGAGCAGTTTGAGCAGTATAAGCCTGTGGTGACTGCCGCCATATCTGAGGATGTGGCATATCGAAATGCCTGCGGTCATTCCGACCGTGAAAATGCTGTCATCGAGGGCAATGCCGCTGTGCGCCGTGCGGTTCTTGGCTCTAAGGATATGGAGCTGATCCGCCTTTATTCGGATGTGCCGGAGTTCCGCCAGCGCCTGCACCGGGAAGTGATCGACGAAACCTATCCAAAGCTCCATGAGCTTCTGCGCCCTCTTTCTCAGGAAGATATTGATACTGCCCTTTGTGCATGGAACGGCAATATCGAGAGTAAACACGCTGTCGTCCGTTATATGAAAGACCATGCAAGAGAAAAAGATACCGCCGCATGGCTGGCTCAGGAATACGGCGGCAGTAACAGCAACAGCCTGTTCGTTGTCCGTGCCGGCAGCCCGGAGGAAACGCAGCTGCCCTGGCCGAAGGTACAGCGCCGGATTGCCCAGCTCATTCAGGAGGACCGGTTCTATACCGAAGAAGAACAGGACCGTTTTGACAATATCGACCCCATCGCCATCCGGGAAGCCCTGGAGGAAAGGGGCATCGTCAACGGCCAGGTGGCAGACTCGGAAAAACTGGACAATGACCCATTTATCCAACAGGTGATGTCAGATGCAGAGCAGATCGCAGCTGCCGAGGCAGAGCAGACTTCCGAGATTTCCATTTCCGATGAGGAATATGATGCCGTTCGCAGTCCAATTCCGCAAAGAACCTCCTATGACCCAGCCGCCCCGGTCTATGCCGTGGGCGATACCGTGTATATCGAGGATGACGCCTATCAGATCACCGAGCTGCGGGAGGACACCGTACAGCTTCTGCCCACCGGGATGGTATATCCCATCTACCGGGCAGAGCGCAAAGAACAGTTCGAGCAGCTGCTTCGGGCAGACCGCCGCAATGCTTACTATACCGAGTTTCTTCCCATTGACCCGGACAAGGCAGATCAAGACCTGCGGGATGTATTGGCCCATGGACTGATGGATGAAGCGGATAAACAGCAGCTTTCCACGCTACTGCAATCTGGCAGGAGCAACAGTGAGATCGCCTACTGGCTGAGCAGAGCCTACCCTCATGAGATTGAGACCCTGAATCTGGAGACCGGCGATATTGCCGATTACCGTACCACGGCACAGGGCATAGAACTGGAAGTCATGGATGCAGAGGAAAAGCGTCTGGCTATGCTGTATTTCCGCTGGGATGAGGTTGCGCCTTTGCTGCGCGGGATGTATGCCCGTCAGCAGGACGGCTTTGGACAGGAACAGCCCCAACCGGCTACCGAATCCCCGACCTTCCATTCCGAGACCATGGCCGTCTATCCGGGCGATAAGAACCATCTACCTTATGATGTGGTGGTGGAACGGTTGCATATTGAGGAGCCGGAGCCGCCAGCCCCTGTAACAGAGCCGGAGAAAACCTTTGAGGAAGTGCTGGATGAACACCCGGTTTCCATTCAGGTCAACGGCCAGTGGCAGACCTTCCCCAATGCCAAAGCTGCCGAGGAAGCCTCCTATGAGGAATACAAGGCTAACCTGCGCCGCAATGCACAGAACTTCCGCATTACCGATGAGCATTTGGGTGAAGGCGGTCCAAAAGCCAAGTTCCAGGCAAATGTTAATGCCATTCGTTTGCTGAAAGAGCTGGAATCTGCCGGACAGCAGGCAAGCCCCGAACAACAGGAGATTCTTTCCCGTTATGTGGGCTGGGGCGGTCTTTCAGATGCCTTTGACCCGGAAAAACCGGCATGGGTTTCCGAGTATGCCCAGCTGAAAGAGTTGCTGACCCCGGAGGAATATGCCGCCGCCAGAAGCTCTACCCTCAATGCCCATTACACTAGCCCTACGGTTATTCAGGCAATCTATGAAGCGGTGGGGCGCATGGGCTTTGAGACCGGAAATATTTTGGAGCCATCTATGGGTGTGGGCAACTTCTTCGGTATGCTGCCGGAGGAAATGAGAAACAGCCGTCTATACGGTGTGGAGCTGGACCCGGTTTCCGGGCGCATCGCAAAGCAGCTCTATCCCAAGGCGGACATCACAGTAGGCGGCTTTGAGACCACTGACAGGCGGGACTTCTTTGACCTTGCCATCGGCAATGTGCCTTTTGGTCAGTATCAGGTCAATGACAAAGCCTACAACAAGCTGAATTTCAACATTCATAATTACTTTTTCGCCAAAGCATTGAATCAGGTGCGTCCCGGCGGTGTGGTAGCTTTTGTGACCTCCCGCTATACCATGGATGCCAAGGATTCCACCGTGCGCCGCTATCTTGCCCAGCGTGCCGAGCTGCTGGGAGCTATCCGTCTGCCTAATGACGCGTTCAAAAAGAATGCCGGTGCCGAGGTGGTATCGGACATCATCTTCCTCCAAAAGCGGGACCGCCCGCTGGACATCGTGCCGGAATGGACCCAGATCGGACAAACGGAGGACGGATTTGCCATCAACCGGTATTTTATCGACCACCCGGAAATGGTGCTGGGCAGACAGGAGCCGGTAAGCACTGCTCATGGTATGGATTACACCGTGAACCCTATCGAGGGACTGGAGCTTTCCGATCAGCTGCATGATGCTGTGAAGTACATTCATGGCACTTATCAGGAGGCAGAGCTGCCGGAGCTGGGCGAAGGCGAAGCCATTGACACCTCCATTCCTGCCGACCCAAATGTGAAGAACTATTCCTATGCCATTGTAGACGGGCAGGTGTACTATCGGGAAAACAGCCGCATGGTGCGCCCTGACCTCAACGCCACCGCCGAAGCCCGTGTAAAAGGTCTTGTGGGACTGCGTGATTGTGTGCAGGAACTGATCGACCTTCAGATGGATGCAGCGGTTCCAGACAGCACCATTACCCAAAAGCAGGCGGAACTGAACAGCCTCTATGACAGCTTTTCTGCAAAATATGGCCTTATCAATGACCGTGCAAACCGACTGGCCTATGCAGATGATTCTTCCTATTACCTGCTCTGTGCGCTGGAAGTCATCGACGAGGACGGAAAGCTGGAGCGCAAGGCGGATATGTTCACCAAACGGACCATCAAGCCCCATCAGGCAGTGGCTACTGTGGATACGGCAAGCGAAGCACTGGCGGTGTCCATCTCGGAAAAAGCCTGCGTAGATATGAGCTATATGAGTCGGCTTACCGGAAAAACAAAAGAAGAACTGGCCGGAGAGCTGCAAGGCGTGATCTTCCGTGTACCGGGACAGTTGGAGAAAGACGGCACACCCCATTATGTGACTGCTGATGAATACCTTTCCGGCAATGTACGCCGCAAACTGCGTCAGGCGCAGCGGGCGGCACAGCAGGACCCTTCTTTTGCAGTCAATGTGGAAGCTCTTACCGCCGCCCAGCCCAAAGACCTGGATGCGTCGGAGATCGAGGTGCGTCTGGGCGCTACCTGGATTGACAAGGAGTACATCCAGCAGTTTATGTACGAGACCTTCAACACCCCGTTTTATCTCCAGCGCAGTATCGAGGTCAACTATTCGTCCTTTACCGCTGAATGGCAGATCAAGGGGAAATCTTCCGTATCCTACAACGATGTGGCAGCCTACACCACCTACGGAACCAGCCGTGCCAATGCCTACAAGATTTTGGAGGACAGCCTGAACCTGCGGGATGTCCGTATCTATGACACCATAGAGGACGCAGACGGAAAAGAGCGCCGCGTGCTGAACGCCAAGGAGACCACCCTGGCTGCCCAAAAACAGCAGGCTATCCGGGAAGCCTTTAGGGACTGGATCTGGAGAGACCCGGAGCGCCGCCAGACTTTGGTGCGCCAGTACAACGAAGAAATGAACTCTACCCGTCCCCGCGAGTATGATGGCAGCCATATCACTTTTGGCGGCATGAACCCGGCCATTACCCTGCGGGAACACCAGAAAAGCGCCATCGCCCATGTGCTGTATGGAGGAAATACCCTGTTGGCACATGAAGTAGGCGCAGGCAAAACTTTTGAGATGGTAGCTGCTTCGATGGAAGCCAAACGCCTGGGCTTGTGCCAGAAATCTCTCTTTGTGGTTCCAAACCATCTGACCGAGCAGTGGGCGTCGGAGTTTCTGCGTCTCTATCCTTCCGCCAATATCTTAGTCACCACCAAAAAGGACTTTGAGACCCATAACCGCAAGAAGTTCTGCGCCCGTATTGCGACCGGTGACTACGACGCCATCATCATGGGACACAGCCAGTTTGAGCGTATCCCCATCAGCCGGGAGCGTCAGGAACGGCTTCTCTATGAGCAGATCGACGAGATCACCGAGGGCATCGCAGAGGTGCAGGCCAGCGGCGGCGAGCGTTTTACCGTCAAGCAGCTGGAGCGTACCAGAAAGTCTCTGGAAGCCAGACTGGAAAAGCTGCAAGCCGAAGGGCGAAAAGACGATGTGGTAACCTTCGAGCAGCTGGGTGTGGACCGGTTGTTTGTGGACGAGGCCCACAACTATAAAAACCTGTTTCTATACACAAAAATGCGGAATGTGGCTGGTCTTTCCACATCGGACGCGCAGAAATCCTCCGATATGTTTGCCAAGTGCCGCTATATGGATGAGATCACCGGAAACCGTGGCGTGATCTTTGCCACCGGCACACCGGTCAGCAACTCTATGACCGTGCGCCCGTAAGGGGCTGTAATAATCTTACCTTGAGCAAGTAATAGGGCAAGGTATCAAAGCGGAATAATCCGCACCCTATCGTCATCCGACTTATCCGAAAGGGGAAACCCGACGGGGAGTGTAGCATGTCGGAGGGCACGAAACATGGAAACTTCCAAAGTGTTTGCGTGGTAGTGACGAATAGTTATGAATAAGGATGAAAGCTAAACTGCCTGAATGACAGTCGGAGATTGGGCAAAATGTTGCTCCATGCGTAAGGAAGTTATACTCGCATGTACTCTGGTGGATATGAGTCGGCCATGCGTACCCACAAGATACCCAGAGTAAATCAGCCATAGGATAATGGAAAACGGCGAACGTCACATCCGAAATCATAGCATGCTTATGTTATTACAGTTCTAAACGGGGATTGCCTACGGTAAAACGCCGAAATATCGGCTATGAGTGCTATGAGAAAAAGCGACTCTGAATATTTACTATGGCAACAGAGTCTCCGTAGTAGTCCGAGGACGGGAAAGCCGTCCACATGGCGAAGGGAGACAGTCTTTCTTCAATACAAATAACAAGGAAAGGTGCGTGAGGCATTATGAGAAGTCCCGAAAATGTATTGAAAAGTTTAAGTGAAAAAGCAAAAAACAAAGATTACAGGTACGAGAGATTATACCGTAACCTGTACAATCCAGAGTTCTATCTGCTCGCATACCAGAATATTGCGACCTCTCAGGGGAGCATGACGGCAGGGGCAGATGGACTCACTCTTGATGGTATGAGCATGGAGCGCATTGAAAAACTCATTGCGAAATTAAGAGACCATTCATACCAACCGAACCCAGCAAGGCGTGTCTATATTGCGAAGAAAAATAGCAATAAAAAGCGCCCATTGGGGATTCCGTCAACGGACGATAAACTGTTGCAGGAAGTCGTCCGTATGATATTAGAAGCAATTTATGAGCCGACATTCTCCGATAATTCACATGGTTTTAGACCGAAAAGAAGCTGCCACACAGCATTAAAAGAAATTGTAACGCTGTTTACTGGCGCAAAGTGGATAATCGAGGGAGATATTAAGGCTTGCTTTGACAGCTTCGACCACCATATCACAATACAGCTTCTGAGAAAACGCATAAAAGATGAAGCATTCATATCGCTGATGTGGAAATTTTTGAGGGCAGGATATATGGAACAGTGGACATACCATGAAACGTACTCCGGCAGTCCGCAAGGCTCCGGTGTCAGTCCGATACTTGCAAACATCTACCTAAATGAACTCGATGAGTTTATGGGGAAGATGAAAAAAAGTTTTGACAAAGGCGATACAAGAAACCGTAAAGTCCACAAAAACCATGATAAGGCACGCTGGGCTTATCGGAAAGCGCAGAAAAATCTGGAAACAGAGCGCACAGAAGCAAACCTGACTACATTTAAAGAAGCAAGAAAAGTGATGCTGTCCACGCCGCATTTAGATGAAATGGATAAGAGTTACAAAAGGCTTCAATACAACCGTTACGCTGATGACTTTCTGATTTCGATAACAGGCTCAAAGCAGGATGCCGAAAATATCAAGGAACAGGTGAGGATATTTCTGAAAGACAAGTTAAATCTTACGATGTCAGAGGAGAAAACTCACGTTACCCATTCCTCTGAAAAGGTGCGTTATCTTGGATACGACATAAGAATATCAAGAAGTCAGGATACGAAGCGGACGAAAAAAGGCTTACAACGGGTGTGGCATGGAAAAGTGCAGTTATATATGCCGAAAGAAAAATGGATTGCAAAACTGCATGAATACGGAGCATTTAAAATCAAAAAGGACGAGAACGGCAAAGAGAATTGGAAACCGCTCCACAGAGGGGCGCTTATGCCATTGGATGATGTGGCAATCATCAGCAAGTATAATTCAGAAATCAGGGGTTTGTACAACTATTACAGATTGGCAATCAATGTATGCAATCTGGGAAAATTCCATTCTATCATGCGTTGCAGTTGCCTAAAAACGCTGGCGGCAAAATATAATTCTTCTGTTATGAAGACGTATAAGAAGTACCGCAGTGAAAAGGGCGATTTCGGCGCAGATTATAAAACCAAGAGTGGAACAAAGCGATATGAATTTTACAATGAGGGATTCAGGCGTAACAAGAATATCGCTCCCGAATTTGTAGACATTATGCCGAAGTACAGAGGGCGGATAAAACCGAATAGTCTGGCAGGACGTTTAAAAAGCGGACAATGCGAGATGTGCGGAGCAAGCCCCGTGAAAGTGTATATGCATCATGTAAAACGCTTAAAAGATTTAAACGCTGATAACGAATTTGATGAACTGATGTTACAGAAAAGGCGGAAGTCATTGGCTCTCTGCCCGAAATGCTATGAAGAAGCAAAGCTAAAATCACTTGAATTATGAAAGATGGCGAGCCGTGTACATCGAGAGGTGTAAGCACGGTTCTGGAGGGGGTTACGCCAAGACCGCTGACGAAAGGAAGTATGGCGTGGCGTTTCCTACCTTATGAGCTTTACACCATGCAGCGTTATCTTCAATATGAACGCCTGCAAGAACTGAACATGACCCACTTCGACTGCTGGGCTTCCCGATTTGGGGAGACCGTTACCGCATTGGAGCTGGCACCGGAGGGCTATACTTTTATAGGACGATGAATTTAACTGTCCTAAATTGAAAAAATACATAAGGAAGGAGGTAAAAAGAATGTCAAGGACTTCAAGAATTACGGCACTTTACGAGCGTTTGTCGAGAGATGATGACCTTACAGGCGAGTCAAATTCGATAACCAACCAAAAGAAATACTTGGAAGATTACGCCCGTAGGAATGGTTTTGAAAACATTCGTCATTTTACCGATGACGGATTTTCGGGTGTAAATTTCAATCGCCCCGGCTTTCAATCTCTGATAAAAGAAGTTGAAGCAGGAAATGTAGAAACCTTGATTGTAAAGGATATGAGCCGATTAGGGCGAAATTATCTGCAAGTAGGGTTTTATACGGAAGTTCTGTTTCCACAGAAAAATGTCCGTTTTCTTGCAATCAACAACAGTATTGACAGTAACAACGCTTCGGATAATGATTTTGCTCCGTTTTTGAATATTATGAATGAATGGTATGCCAAAGACACAAGCAATAAAATCAAGGCTATATTCGATGCCCGTATGAAAGACGGAAAGCGTTGTAGCGGTTCTATCCCTTATGGGTATAACCGACTGCCGAACGATAAACAAACGCTTGTTGTTGACCCTGTGGCTTCGGAAGTGGTAAAGCGTATCTTTCTTCTTGCCAATGATGGCAAAAGTACAAGGGCAATCGCAGAAATACTGACCGAAGAAAAAGCTTTAACCCCTGCGGCATACGCAAAGGAATACCACCCCGAACAGTACAACGGCAACAAGTTCACAAACCCTTATCTTTGGGCAATGTCAACGATAAGAAATATTTTAGACAGGCAGGAATATCTCGGACACACCGTTTTGCGTAAGTCTGTAAGCACAAATTTCAAACTTCACAAGAGAAAAAGCACAGACGAAGAAGAACAGTATGTATTTCCGAATACACACGAACCTATCATATCGCAGGAACTTTGGGACAGCGTTCAGAAACGCAGAAGCAGAGTAAATCGTGCTTCGGCTTGGGGAACGCACAGCAACCGTTTGAGCGGATATTTGTACTGTGCCGATTGCGGAAGAAGAATGACTTTGCAGACACATTACAGTAAAAAAGACGGTTCTGTGCAGTATTCTTACCGTTGCGGTGGGTATGCAAGCAGAGTGAACGGTTGTACTGCTCATTCGATTAGTGCTGACAATGTTGAAGCCTTGATATTATCATCTGTCAAACGCTTTTCAAGGTTTGTTCTTAATGATGAACAAGCCTTTGCTTTGGAACTGCAATCCCTTTGGAAAGACAAGCAAGAGGAAAAGCCGAAACACAATCAATCGGAACTGCAACGCTGTCAGAAACGCTATGACGAACTTTCCGCACTTGTTCGTGGCTTGTATGAAAATCTCATATCGGGTTTACTTCCCGAAAGACAGTATAAGCAACTTATGAAACAATATGATGACGAGCAGGCAGAGCTGGAAACGAAAATGGAAACGATGAAAACAGAACTTGCCGAAGAAAAAGTAAATTCCGTTGATATTAAGCATTTCATTTCGCTGATACGCAAGTGTAAAAATCCTACGGAAATCTCCGATACAATGTTTAATGAACTTGTTGATAAGATAGTGGTTTATGAAGCAGAGGGTGTGGGAAAAGCACGAACACAAAAGGTCGATATTTATTTTAACTATGTCGGTCAAGTGGATATTGCCTACACCGAAGAAGAACTTGCCGAGATAAAAGAGCAGGAAGAACAAGAGGAAAAGAAACGATTGGAAAAACAGCGTCATCGTGAAAAAGCCTACCGAGAGAAACGAAAAGCGAAGAAAATCGCTGAAAACGGTGGCGAGGTCGTCAAGACAAAGGTTTGTCCTCATTGTAATAAAGAGTTTATCCCAACAAGCAATCGACAGGTGTTCTGTTCAAAAGAGTGTTGCTATCAAGCAAGGCAAGACAAAAAGAAAGCCGACCGAGAAGCAGAACGGGGAAATCACTATTACCGACAGCGTGAATGTGCTGTGTGTGGAAATTCCTATTGGCCTACACACAGCCAACAGAAATTCTGCTCCGAAGAATGTCAAAGGGTAAATCACAATAAGAAGACCTTGGAGTTTTACCACCATAAAAGAGAAAAGGAGAAGTCGCAATGCAAAGATTTATCACAGACGAAAGAACGGGTATCCGATATGAGCTTATCGGGGACTATTACTACCCCTGCTTAACCGCAGAAGAAAAGCCTTTGCTTTCAAAGTACGGAAGAATGCGAGAGCGATATTTGAAAGAACACAAGCGAGTTTTATATTACACTCTGCTGACAAGTGGAAAGTTATATGAACACCTTGCCGAGATTGACACTTCGGCTTGTGATATGGCTGAATATCTTATAAAGGAAATGGCAAGAAAGCAAGGAGTTACCGAGCAATTAAAGGCTGTGGATATGATGAGATGGGTCGGACTTATGAATAATATTCGAGCTTGTGCAGATGAGATTGTACTGAATGATATTGTGTATTCCTGATGGAGTACCAACCGAAGAAGAACTGCTGTCGAGTGATGGCAGTTTTTCTTTTTCGGCAAGTGATCAAGAAGTTATTAAGTCGAGAGTGTAGTCGAAGTGGGCAAGTTGAAAAAATCACAAAAATATGGTATAATGCATTTTAATTAAGACAGCAAATCGGTATTTATAAAGGAGAATATTGATGAAACTATTTTTATGTTCGCACTTTTCAAGTGTAGGAAGTCTGATAAAGGAAGAAATTGAAA
>ERZ839947.2520-NODE-2520-length-12911-cov-3.641179_pt1 | contig 12911 bp, 10 predicted proteins | sample MGYA00519908_ERZ839947 | MGnify/ENA primary metagenome ERZ839947 (study PRJEB31850, sample SAMEA3708857) | human gut metagenome | biome: human gut; feature: human-associated habitat; material: faeces | place: China | collected 2014 ... | reverse complement strand
AGACCAAGGCTGTGGAATACGCCAAGTAAACATCCTTCCATACGGTTCATCCCCAACGGCGCACCGCAGCAGTGGTGCGCCGTTTCTTTATGCCCTTTAACTTTGCTTTAGGAAGCGGCGGTATCCTGTCCTCAAAACCCGAAAATGGAGGACTCTGCCATGAAACGTATTCCACTCATTCTTTCGCCGGCCCTGCTGCTGTTGCTGCCGGCCATCGCCCTGTATCCAATACTCCATGCCTCCGCCGAAAAGGATGGTGTCGATAGCAGCACAGCCATTCAGGAGGCCGCCCCATCGGAAGCCGCCCCATCGGAAGCCGCCCCATCGGAAGCCGCCCCGTCGGAAGCCGCCCCGTCGGACAGCGCCGTCGCTGCCCCCGTCGCTCCCGCCGCTGTCAGCGGTTCTATCGACACCGATGATTTTCCCCTCACCGACGGCCAGCAGCAGGCGCTTCACCTCTATATGGCCGCCTACTATACCACGCTGGGGGACCTGACGGTTCCGAGCACCGACGGCGTATTCTGCGCCGACGACATCGCCGCCTATGAGCAGGCGGTTGGGAATGATCCTTCGCAGTCTCGGCCGGGGATGATCCTCTGCATCCTTGGCTGGAAATAAGCCCTATCATCTCTGGCCGGGAATAAGACGTTGCGCCCTGACAGTTTTGTGGTATAATAGGACTGTCAGCGGACAGAGCCATGTCCAGTTACCATGTCCACTTTTGTCCGCAGAATGTACCAATTCACCGGGAGGATACCCTATGGAATTTCGTGTGCTGGCACTGGGAGATGTTACCAGCGAGGATGGCACCCGCCATCTGGCCCGTACTCTGCGCCCCTTTCAGAAGGTCCACGGCGTGGACTTCACCGTGGTCAACGGTGAGAATGTCTCCGGCGTAGGGCTGACCCCGGATCAGGCGGAGGATCTCTTCGCCGCCGGCGCCGATGTCATCACGCTGGGCAACCATACGTGGGGCAAAATGCAGATCGCTGACTATTTGGAGGACAGTCCCTACATCCTGCGGCCTGCCAACTTCTCCCCCCGCACGCCGGGCCGTGGCGTGGGAGTCTACGACTGCGGCCGCTTCCGCATCCGGGTCATCTCCCTCATTGGCCGCTGCGATCTGTCATGGGGCAGCGATAACCCCTTTACCACAGCGGACCGCCTGCTGGCGGAGCCGGACGCTCCCACCTTCACGGTGGTGGATTTTCACGCTCAGGCCACCAGCGAAAAGCTGGCCATGGCCTACTATCTGGACGGCCGGGTCTCCGCCCTGTGGGGGACCCACACCCACGTCCCCACCGCCGATGAGCGGGTGTTCCCCAAGGGTACCGGCTACCTGACGGATCTGGGCATGACCGGCGCCGTGGAGTCGGTGCTGGGCATCCAGCCCCAGCAGTCGGTGGAGATGTTCTTAGGCGGTCTGCCGGGCCGCTTCCGTCCCGCCTCCGGCCCCTGCAAGGCTCAGGGGGCGCTCTTCACGCTGGACAGCGCCACGGGCCTGTGTACGGCAGTGGAACGGGTGGATATCCGCTGACGGCCCGGCATTTGTCACGCAAAATCCGTCACATAGAAGCTGTCACACAGGACCCGTCACGCAGGTTCTATCACATAGGAGAAATGAGCCATGTCTGTTGAAAAGGTCCGGGCGTACCTGACGCCCTATGGGGTGACCCAGCGCATCCGGGAGCTGGAGGTCTCCAGCGCCACGGTGGAGCTGGCTGCCGCCGCTCTGGGGGTGGCCCCCGCCCGCATCGCCAAGACCCTCAGCTTCAAGGTGGGAGAGCGGCCCATTCTGGTGGTGGCCGCCGGGGACGCCCGCATCGATAACAGCAAATACAAGCACTTCTTCGGCGTCAAGGCCAAGATGCTGACACCGGAGGAGGCCGTGGAGCACATCGGCCACGCCGTGGGCGGCGTATGCCCCTTCGCCCTGCCGGAGGACGTGTCCGTGTATCTGGACGAGTCTCTGCGGCGGTTTGAGACGGTGTTCCCCGCTGTGGGCAGCGCCGCCTCCGCCATTGAGCTGACCTGCCCGGAGCTGGAGCGCTGCTGCGGAGAGCGGTTCTGCCGATGGGTAGACCTCTGCCGTGGCTGGCAGGAGGCATAAAAGGAGGACGCTATGGCAAAAATTCTACACACGGCGGACTTCCATCTGGACAGCGCCTTTACCGCCCTGCCGGAGGAGAAGGCCCGGCTGCGCCGCCAGGAAGCCCGCCAGCTGACGGACCGGCTGGTGGACTACGCCAATGACCACGGCGTGGAGCTGCTGCTGCTGGCCGGAGATCTCTTTGACTCTGACCAGCTCTACGGTCAGACGGCACAGGGGCTGGCCCGGTCGCTGGCCCGCTTCCGGGGCCACGCCGTCATCGCCCCCGGCAACCACGACTTCTACGCCGCCTCCAGCCCCTATGCCCGGCTGCTGTGGCCGGAAAACGTCCACATCTTCCGGGAGGAGCGGCTCCAGCGGCTCCCCTTCCCTCAGTACGGCTGCGTGGTATACGGAGCCGCCTTCACCGCTCCCGCCGCTCCCGCCGGGATCCCCGGCTCTCTTGGCCCGGAGGATGAGGGGCTGGCCCGCATCCTGCTGCTCCACGGAGAGGTGGGCGTCCGGGACAGCCGCTACCGGGCCATGACCCTGAAGGACGTGGAGCAGAGCGGTGCCGACTATCTGGCGCTGGGCCACGTCCACGCCTTCGGCGGCGTGCAGCAGGCAGGACGCACCTTCTGGGCCTATCCCGGCTGCCCGGAGGGCCGGGGCTTCGACGAGCTGGGGGACAAGGGCTTCCTCACCGGTACCGTGGAACCGGGACAGGTGAAGCTCACCTTCGTCCCCTTTGCCCGCCGCCGGTATCAGTGGCTGACGGCGGATGTCACCGGCGTTGACCCGCTGGAGGCCCTGCGCCGGGAGCTGCCCCCACACCCGGAGGCGGACATCTTCCGCATGGTCCTCACCGGTGAGACGGAGGAGCCGCCCCGGCTGGACGCCCTCTATGATGCGCTGTCCCCGGACTGCTTCTATCTGGAGCTGCAGGACCGCACCACCCGCTGCCGGGATCTGTGGGAGCACTGCGGAGAGGACACCCTGCGGGGCCTGTTCCTCCGAGACCTGCGCCAGAGATACGACGCCGCACCGGCGGAGGAAAAGCCCCGACTGCTGCAGGCCGCCCGATTCGGCTTGGCGGCGCTGGAAAACCGGGAACTGTAAAGCACTTTCAATTTACTGCCCACGGCGCAGGCCGTGAGAGAGGAGCCCGCCCCATGAAAAAGATCCTCATGATCGGCACCGGCGGCACCATCGCCTCGGAGATGACGCCGGAGGGCCTGACACCGGAGCTGAGCACCCACCAGCTGCTGGCCTATCTTCCCCGCATCGCCCAGCTGTGCCATGTGGACTGCATCCAGCTGTACAGTCTGGACAGCACCAGCATTCACCCCGCCCACTGGCTGGGGACGGCCCAAGCCATCCGGGAGCACTACGACGACTACGACGGCTTCGTCATCAGCCACGGCACGGACACCATGGCCTATACGGCGGCGGCCCTGAGCTATCTGGTTCAGGACAGCCCCAAGCCCATCATCCTCACCGGCGCCCAGAAGCCCATCTGGTTCGACGGTACCGACTCCAAACGCAACCTCACCGACGCCTTTCTCTACGCCTGCCGGGGCTGCGGCGGCGTGCAGATCGTCTTTAACGGCCGGGTCATTCTGGGGACCCGTGCCCGCAAGACCTACTCCAAGAGCTTCCGGGCCTTCTCCAGTGTCAACTACCCCGATCTGGCGGTGGTGCAGGACGAGCATCTGTTACAGTACATCCGTTGTGAGAGCCGGCCACGGCCCCTGTTCTATGACCGGCTGGATCCCCATGTGGGGCTGCTGAAGCTGATCCCCGGCACGGAGGATGCACTGGCGGAGTTCATGCTGGACCGCTACGACGGTCTTATCATCGAGAGCTTCGGCGTAGGCGGCCTGCCGGAATACGACGGCGGACACCTCTACGACGTGGTACGCCGCGGGGTGGAGCGGGGCAAGATCGTGGTCATGACCACGCAGGTCCCCAACGAGGGCAGCGACCTGACGGTATACCATGTGGGGGGACACCTGAAGAGCACCCTCCGGCTGCTGGAGGCCTACGACATGACCACCGAGGCCGCCGTGGCCAAGCTCATGTGGATCATGGGGCAGACCCGTGAATTTTCGGAGGTGGAGCGGCTGTTTTACCAGCCTGTGGCGCAGGATATCCTCCGCTTCGGGGACGAATAAGATGTTTGCTCCGGTGGGACACGCCTTGTGTCCCGCCGGAGTATTTTTTTGACCTGCGGCACAAGCTAACGGGGCAAAAAAGGGAGGCGGACAGTCAGCTGTCCGCCCCAAGTGAGGAGAAAAAATGGATAAAGCATTGAAAACGCCGTCCCTCAGACGAGGGCCAGCACCAGCCACAGCAGGCCGATGACACCGCCGCCCAGCAGCGCCGCCATCCATGTGGTAAGCCGTCTGCGCCGGGGCGGAGCCCCGTGGGTGCGGGCGTAGCTCTTGGCGATGCGGACCGCCTGCTCCACCACCTGCTGGGATGAGACGCCGCCGCCTGCGGCGTCGTTGCTGAGAATGAAGATCGCCTGCTCGAAAATATGGGGATCGGGGGACTCCACCACGATCACCCGTCTGGAAATACCTTTTACCAAGGCCACGCCCTCCTCTGTCCGGTGATGTTTGACAGATAGAGTATTTCCGGCGTCGGCGGCGGTTATACCTGCCGGGGGCGGTTTTCTCCCGGCAGGGGCAGGTGTACCGCCAGCACGGCGCAGTCGTCCTCCAGTCCCCTGCGGCTGCGGGATTCCGACAGGATCAGCGCCGTCAGGGCGTGGACGTCGGTGCCGTTCCACCCCGCCAGCAGATTTTGCAGCCACTCGTCGCTGTTCTCGTCGGCGATGCCGTCGGAGATCATGACAAAATAGCTGCCTGCCGGGAGGGCCAGCCGAGTGACCTCCGGCGGCTCCGCCGTGGCCTGCAGCCCCGCCGGAAGGGAATGGGCGGTGAAGCGGGTAACGTGGGCGGTGTGCTTGAGATAGGAGGGCGCAGCGCCGTATTTATAGAGGGTGGCCTCGCCGGTGGAGCGGCGCAGAGCCAAAAGATCGATGGTGGTGAAGGCCCCGCCGGTCTCCCCCCGCAGGGCCAGCGCTGAGTTCAGGGTCTTGAGGGCCGGAGCCGGTTCAATGCCCGCCCGCAGGAACTGCTCCAGCAGCCGCACCGTCAGCGCCGCCTCCCGGTGGGCCTCCGGGCCGCTGCCCATGCCGTCGGAGAGCAGGAGGTACAGCATCCCGCCTGTCTCCACCGTGGCCAGCTGGTCGCCGCACAGCTGCTGTCCCTCCTTGGGGCGCAGGGCCGAGGACACCCGATAGCCCATGGGGACGGTGGGCTCCTCCGCCGGGGCGTGGGCTGCTGCCGCCAGCAGATCCCCCATCTGGGCGTACTGCTCCTGAGCCTGACGGCGGGAGCAGCTCAGCTGGCGATGATATTGGCGGCGCAGGAGGAAAAGCCGCAGTTCCTCGTTGACGGCGGCGATAAACTCCCGCAGATGGACACACCGGGCGGTGAAGTACAGGGGGAAATCCTCCGACTGGGCCGTGCCGCGGCGCAGCAGCGCCGGACAGGCATCATTGAAGGCGTTGTAGGTGGCGTTATAGTTCTGCTGCCAGCAGTTGGCGCACAGGACGCAGGAGCGGCACACCTGTTCCGCCGCCCGGTCGAAGATCACTGAGGGATTTTCCGGCGGGGCCGGGGCCGTGTCCCGGAAGAAGCTGTCGTACAGGGAGCGCAGAGCCGCAGCGGACTGCTCCAGCCGGCGGGGCTTTGCCGTCTCTCCGGGTGCATCCGCCCGGGCGGCACGCTCTGCGCAGGGAGGCAGCCAGCGCCGGGGCAGCAGCAGATAGGCCGCACCGCCCGCCAGACATGACAGCAGCAGCTGTCGGGGAGGACCGACATCCAGCAGCACTGCAAAGGCGATGGTGGGCAGAGAAAAGGCCGCCGCCGGGAGGATGCGGGGCAGGCGGCCATAGAAGGCGGCCAGCGCTCCGCCGCAGCCATAGGCCACCGTCAGCAGCAGCGCCGGTGTCTCCGGTACCAGATCCGCCGCAAGGCCCGCAGTCAGGGGCGGCAGACGGCGGGAGAGGAGCAGCAGCTCCGTCATCAGCAGCGCCTTCCCTACGGAGAACAGACCCTCTACCGTCACCGGCACCAGTGCCAACGACAGGGCGGCGGCGTACAGCAGTCCCTTTTGCCGGAGGGTCGTGCCGTGGGCGGTCAGCAGGGCCGTGGCTGCCGCCAGCAGCGCCGAGGCTGTCAGGCACAGCACCCACTGGCTCAGGGGGCGGTACAGCAGGTACACCGACTGGATCAGCAGCTGGGAGAAGGCCGCCGTCAGGGGCCGGAAGGCGGGGCGGCGGTAGAGCTTCGTATCACAGAAGGCCGTCTGGGCGGCGAAAAGCAGCACGGCAGCGGCGGCATGGCGCAGCCCCGGTTGAAAATCCAGAAACAGCAGCGCTCCGCCGGTAACACCCAACAGGGAAAGCAGACCCGGCAGGCCCGGCCCTGCGGCGGCGGCCGCCGCCAGACTGAAGGGGGCGTACAGTCCTCCCAGCCGGGCAGCGGTGAGGACGCAGCAGAGCGCCGCCTGCCCCAGCAGCGTTAGGATACGGCGGAGCCGTCTGCCGGGCGGCGGGAGGTGAAACTTCATGGACAAGCCCTCCTTTTTCCCCTATTGTAGTCACCGGCGGCGGGAAAAGCTGTCGGGAAATGGAGTCCGGCGGATTTTTCCGTGGACGGCGGTGTTTACGGAGGCAGAAAGCTGTGATATAATGAAGAAACCTTGACAGAAAGCAGGTGGCCGCTATGAAAGCCCAGCGTCCCTATCCGCAGATCACCATCACCCCCAAGGGGGAGGCCGCTCTGGTGGGCGGACACCCATGGGTCTATGAGGGGGAGGTCACGGGACTCAGCGGCCCCGTGTCCGACGGACAGCTGGTGGACGTCATCAGCCGCCGGGGCAGTTGGCTGGGCTGCGGCTTTTTCAACAGCCGCTCCCGCATCCGGGTACGGGTGCTGTCCCGAAACCCCAACGACCGGTACGACCGGGCCTTCTGGCGGCGGCGCATCCAGTACGCATGGGACTATCGCAAGACCGTCATGGGGCCGGAGGACAGCCGCTGCTGCCGGGTGATCTTCGGAGAGGCCGACGGCTTCCCCGGTCTGACGGTGGACCGGTTCGAGAGTGTGCTGGTGGCGCAGGTGCTGTGTCTGGGCATGGAACTCATCAAGGAGGAGCTGTTCTCCCTGCTGCTGGAGGTGCTGCGCTCCGACGGACAGGACGTGGTGGGTGTATATGAGCGCAACGACGTGGCCATCCGTGGTCTGGAGGGTATGGAACAGGGCAAGGGCTGGCATCCCGTGGACGGTGAAAAGGCTCCGGACTTTACAGCGGTGGATATTGAGGAAAACGGCATCCGCTACACCGTGGACTTTGAAAACGGGCAAAAAACCGGCTTCTTTCTGGATCAGAAGTACAACCGGCAGGCGGTGGCCAAGCTGGCCCGTGGCCGGACGGTGCTGGACTGCTTCACCCACACCGGCTCCTTCGCCCTGAACGCCGCACGGGGCGGAGCCAAGCACGTCACGGCGGTGGACGTGTCGGAGTTCGCCGTGGCGTGTGCCAGAGAGAACGCCCGGCGCAACGGGCTTTCCGACGTGATGGAGTGCGTGGCGGCCAACGTGTTCGACCTGCTGCCCCAGCTGGAGCAGCAGCCCAAGCGGTACGACTTCATCATTCTGGATCCCCCGGCCTTCACCAAGAGCCGCAAGACCACCCAGCGGGCCATGACCGGCTATAAGGAGATCAACTACCGGGCCATGCGGCTGCTGCCACGGGGCGGCTATCTGGCCACCTGCTCCTGCAGCCACTTCGCCACGGAGGAGCTGTTTTTGAAGATGCTGCGCTCGGCGGCCAAGGATGCCGGGGTGCAGCTGCGGCAGATCGAGGCCCGGCAGCAGTGCTGCGACCACCCCATTCTGTGGGGCGTGGAGGAGACCAATTACCTGAAATTCTATCTGTTTCAGGTGGTTTGATGAATACAATTCGTATATTTTTCTTATAATATTACAAGTAGTTGCAGAATATGACAGCGGAGACCGGCCGCAGCCTGTTTCCCGAAAGGAGCATTTATGAACACCAACTGGAACGACCCCAATTTTCAGGGCTTCGGCGGCAGGCAGAGTCCCTTCGGGAAGCGGCCTCCACGGCCCAAAAAGGAGCACAAGGCCATCGGCACGCCCCTGAGCCGCACCCTCATCAATCTGGCGGTGACGCTGATCTTTGCGGCGGTGTACTTCTATGTGGTGCTGCCGCCCATCAATTTGCAGGCGGAGGAGTTCTATTTCTTCATGCTGCTGTGCTGCGCTGTGTACTGCGGCTGCGCCGTGCTGACCTCCGGGTTTCAGGGCAGCGGGGCCAAGGGCTACTTTGGCTTCGTGAAGAAGCAGTGCCGCATCCCCATGATAATCGCTGTGGCGCTGGTGGCCGTGGCCATCGTGGGCGGTATCGTGGGCTGGCAGGTGATCCGGGCCGGGGCCTACCGGGATCTGCTGACGGTGGAGACCGGCGACTTCGCCACCGAGGTGGAGGAGATCAGCTATGACCAGATCCCCATGCTGGACAAGGACTCCGCCGAGAAGCTGGGCAACCGCAAGCTGGGTGAGCTGTCGGACATGGTGTCCCAGTTCGAGGTGGCGGAGGAGTACACTCAAATCAACTACAAGGGCCGCCCGGTGCGGGTGACGCCCCTGCGGTACGGGGACTGGATCAAGTGGTTCAACAACCGCTCCCGGGGTCTGCCCGCCTATCTCATCATCGACATGGTGACCCAGAATGTGGAGGTGGTGCGTCTGGAGCAGGGCATCCGCTACACCACCGCCGAGCACTTCGGCCGCAACCTCTATCGCTATCTGCAGTTCCACTACCCCACCTATATCTTTGACAAGCCGGCCTTCGAGATCGACGAGGGCGGCAATCCCTATTGGGTCTGCCCCCGGATCCGAAAGACCATCGGGCTCTTTGGCGGCACGGACATCAACGGGGCCGTGCTGGTGAACGCCGTCACCGGTGAGCATCAGTACTATGACGCCAAGGATGTGCCGGACTGGGTGGATCACGTCTACACGGCGGATCTCATCGTCCAGCAGTACGACTACCACGGCACCTATATCCACGGCTTCATCAACTCCCTGTTCGGCCAGCGGGATGTCACCGTCACCACCGATGGCTATAACTACATCGCCATCGGAGACGACGTGTATATGTACACCGGCATCACGTCGGTGGTGTCGGATCAGTCCAACATCGGCTTCATCCTCTCCAACCAGCGCACCAAGGAGACACGTTTTTACTCCGTGGCCGGCGCCGAGGAGTACTCCGCCATGGATTCGGCACGGGGGCAGGTGCAGCAGATGAACTACACCGCCACCTTCCCTCTGCTGCTGAACATCGCAGATCAGCCCAGCTACTTCATGGCGCTGAAGGACGCCGCCGGTCTGGTGAAGATGTACGCCATGGTCAACGTCAGCCAGTACCAGATCGTGGCCACCGGCGGCAGCGTGGCGGAATGCGAGAGCAACTATCGCCAGATGCTGGCCCGGTATAACCTCATTGACCCGGCGGATACGGAGCCCTCCGCTTCGGATCAGGGGGAGGTCACCGGCGTCATCGCTGACCTCCGCAGCGCCGTTATGGACGGCAACACCTGGTACTACCTCCAGCTCTCCGACGGCACGGTGTACTACACCATCTCCGCCGCCGAGGCTCCGGAGGCCGTGATCCTCAACGTGGGCGACACGGTGACGGTGAAGTATGCCGAGGGCGAGGGCAGCATCCTGCAGGCTTACAGTGTGGCCAAGGTCGTCCCGGCGGCGTAAAGCAGAACACAGAAAAACGGCGTGACCATGCGGTCACGCCGTTTTTTGTTCCAATGGGAGGCAGGCTTGCTGCCTGCCCTATGCAGCCTTGACGCTCCAAGGCTTTGGAAGCAGTCTCTTCGTAAGCTCAGCGCTTGCTGAACTGAGGTGCGCGACGGGCGGCCTTGAGGCCGTACTTCTTTCTGCCTTACGGGCGAAAACCGTTGATTTTACTGGGTTTTCAAGGGTGTACACCACATTTCCATTATGCGCTGCTTTTTCTCCCAACTTCGGCGTTACCGTGCGCTGAATTTTCTGCCCATTGATATACCGGACATAGGTACGTTCCTTTGTTGATCTTGTGACGATATACTGCCATACTCGCTTGAACTGCGTATATGACAGCGGACCTCCATCCTCAATTTGGCGCTGTGCTTCTTCCACTTTTTCAAGAAGTTCTTCCGGAGTCCTTGCGTACGGGTATGCCGAAAGGCTCCCCGGAGCAAAGAGTAAGGGAGCGGTTAGGCTCCGATCTATATAAAAAAGCGCTTAAAGAACTGAAGCTCTCTAAGCGCTTTTGGACCCGAGGATCCCAGATATGAAATTGCTAGCAGGGCGGGGGCATACTCCCCGCCGTCCCCGTCTGTGCCTCTGTTTGTGAGAGGCAGAAGAAACAAAAAGTGCCTGAAGACTTTCATCCTCAGGCACTGTGTTACTCATTCACTGTAATTGCTCGGCGGCAATTCTGAAACTTACATAAATATTATAGCAGGGATTCTGCTATTTCACAAGTGAAACCTTGAGAGTTCCTGCTATAGGCTGAATGCCGCAAAGTCAATGCTCATATACGGTGAAGAAGCAGATGACAAAGCTATGGTCAAAATGCCTCGCTATCGCGCCGATAGTCAGTTCCATAGCAAAACAGGCAGCTTTCGCCGACTCTCACGCAGAAATACGACTTAGGCGGAAAGCTGTCTGTTTTTTTGCAGGCTGCTGCTTTATTGCCCAATCATTTCCGCATCAACCAGCCGACAATATCGGTTGTCTCCTTCCCCATATAACTCAAATGTACCACTAACCGTAATCTCGCTGCCCAGCTCCGGATAATCATCCGGATAGGTATGCTTACCGGTCACTACAAACTCCAATCCCTGTGAGCAGCAAGCCATTGCATCGCCAATGATACAGGCGAAGTATTGGTCTTTCGTATCAGGGTTTTCGTAATATACAAATTGTCCCGTCATTTTAATGGTTTTTCCAATATAATCACCGGGGGCGTTCTTCATATTATAGACTTCGGAATATACCATTGTACTGCTAAGCCTTGTGAGGTCAACATCAACACCGTCTGTGCTTTGCGTTGGTTCAGAGGCTGCAGGCTTAGACTCCGATTTCTTTTCTGAGGGCTGTTTTTGTGAAACAGAAGCCTTTGGCGCTTGGTTATCGGCTGAATCAGCTGCAGCAGTCACTTTATCTTTTTCACCTCCGCAGGCGGCGAGAGGTACAAGAGTTAGGGCAATCAGCAAAACGCACAATAGTTTTTTCATCTGCGAACACCTCCCAATACCGTGCCTGCCAGCCACGACAGACCGAAAGCGCCGATCTGAACGGCGACGATGGTGGAACCTACCGGCGTACCGGCGAGAATGGACGCCAGAATGCCGAGCAGCGCACAGAAAACCGAAAGGACTGCCGCACAGATGGTCACGCTGCGAAAGCTCTTGAACATCCGCATGGCGGACAGCGCCGGGAAGATCACCAGTGCGGAGATCAGCAGGGAACCCACAAGGTTCATCGCCAGCACGATGATGACCGCAACGACGACGGCGATCAGCAGGTTGTAAAGCCCCGCCTTCGTGCCGGTCGCCCTTGCGAAGCTCTCGTCAAAAGTCACGGCGAAGATCTTATTGTAGAACAGGATGAACACCGCTACGACCAGCACCGACATTCCCACGCACAGCCATACCTCTGCGGGGGACAGCGTCAGAATGGAGGTGGAGCCGAACAGCGTGCTGCACACATCGCCCGAAAGATTGGACGAGGTGGAGAAAATGTTCATCAGAAGATACCCGATAGCCAGTGCTCCCACCGAGATCATGGCGATGGCGGCGTCGCCCTTGATCTTCGTATTCTGCCCGGTGCGCAGGAGCAGCACGGCGCTGAGGATGGTAACGACCATGACAAGCGGCATTTTGTTGGTGATCTGCAGCACGGCGGCAATCGCCATTGCGCCGAACGCCACGTGGGACAGACCATCGCCGATGAAGGAAAACCGTTTCAGCACCAGCGTCACCCCCAGCAGGGAGGAGCAAAGCGCGATCAGCACACCAACAATGAGCGCATAGCGGACAAAGGGATATGCCCAATAGAGGGCCATCTTTTCCAAGATAGCGGTCATTGGCTGTCACCGCCTTTCTTCACGTCAAACAGCCGCCCTTGCGGGCTTTGAAGATAGTCCGCCTTTGTCCCAAAGAAAACGGTGTCGCCAATATGCAGAATATGGCTGGCGAATCGGACGGCGGCAGCCACATCGTGAGAGATCATGATCACGGTGATGCCGTCCTCACGGTTGAGCTTTTCGATGAGCGTATACATTTCCGCCGTCACCTTGGGGTCAAGCCCGGAAACAGGCTCATCCAGAAGCAGCATTTTTTGCGTGGCGCACAGCGCGCGGGCCAACAGCACCCGCTGCTGCTGGCCACCGGACAATTCACGATAGCACCGCCTTGCCAGCCGGGTGATCTGCATTTTCTCCATAGCCTCCGCCGCAAGTTTCTTTTCTTCTTTGTTATAAAAAGGACGGCTGCCGCAACGTCCCTGGCATCCGGAGAGAACGATCTCTCTCACGGATGCCGGGAAGTCCTTTTGTACCTGCGTTTGCTGCGGCAGATAGCCGATCTCATTTTTCCTCAGCCCGTCGCCTGTCAAAATGCTGCCGCTGATGGGCGTCTGCAAGCCGAGGATCGTTTTCA
>ERZ839947.2519-NODE-2519-length-12912-cov-3.791242_pt1 | contig 12912 bp, 14 predicted proteins | sample MGYA00519908_ERZ839947 | MGnify/ENA primary metagenome ERZ839947 (study PRJEB31850, sample SAMEA3708857) | human gut metagenome | biome: human gut; feature: human-associated habitat; material: faeces | place: China | collected 2014 ... | reverse complement strand
TCATGAAGCTCTGGCAGAAGCGCATGACCTCCCGGTCGCTCTTGCCCTTGGGGTCGAAGTCGGAGCCGCCCTTGCCGCCGCCCATGGGCAGGCCGGTGAGGCTGTTCTTCAAGATCTGCTCAAAGCCCAGAAATTTCAGGATGGACAGGTTCACCGACGGGTGGAACCGCAGACCGCCCTTGTAGGGGCCGATGGCGGAGTTGAACTGCACCCGGTAGCCCCGGTTCACCCGAATGCGGCCGGTATCATCCATCCACGGGACACGGAAGGCCACCACCCGCTCCGGCTCCACGAACCGCTCCAGCAGGGCGGCCTCCCGGTACTCCGGGTGGCTGTCGATCATCAGGTCCAGGCTCTCCAGCACCTCCCGCACGGCCTGATGGAACTCCTTCTGTTCGGGATCCCGTGCTGCCAGGTCACTGTAAACCTGCTGCAAATAAATGCTTTTCAACATGACATTCGCCCCTTTCCTCGGCGGTTTTAATATGTCCATAAGGATACGAGGAAATGCGGGAATGTGCAATGTCAAAATTCCATGAAATCCGCCACCCGGAGCAGCATGGTTTCGTATTTTTCTCCAAACTGCGTGCATTTGTCCTTGCATTGTGTACACTCCTCCATTCTTTGTGTCGTTCGCACAAAGAACGTGAGAAATTTTGTGCATCGTGTACAAGGTTTTGCGTCCATCCGACGCCATTGGCTTCCGGGAGGTAGGCTGGCAGCGCTGCACGGGCGAAATCTCGGATGCGGATGTGTCACGCTACCGGTTCTTCCCGGAAAAACGGCGGCGACCATTGACGCTGCCTTGTAGGCAGCCGTTTTCCCGGCATGGCGCAGTCTGTGGGTGAAGAAACAGCTTTACAGTCGGAGGGGACTATGATATAAAGAAGTCAGAGACAAAGTCACGATGCGGGCAGCGCTGCGGCATCGCAGAAAGCCGACCTGTCAGGAAGGAGAATCAGCACATGAAATTCCAGATCGTAGATGCATTTACCCGGCAGACCTTCGGCGGCAACCCCGCAGGTGTCGTTCTGCTGCCGGAGGGGGCAGAGTTCCCCGCAGATGAGACTATGCGGAAAACGGCGGCGGAGCTGCGCTACTCCGAGACGGCCTTCATCAAGCCCCTGGGCGGAAACCGCTTCCATATCCGCTACTTCACCCCCGCTGCGGAGGTGGAGCTGTGCGGCCACGCCACCATCGGCAGCTTCCACGCTCTGCAGGAGATGGGACTGGTAGCCGAGGGCGGCACCTACATCGATGAGACGCTCTCCGGTACGCTGGAGGTGGTGGTGGGCAAGGACGCCATCCTCATGGACATGGCCAAGCCCCAGACCTTCCAGCGGCTGGAGACGCCGGAGGAGCTGGAGGAGCTGTACCGCATCATGGGCCTCTCCGCCGACGGACAGGGCGCCGTGACCGGGAAGCCGGAGCTGATGCTTCTGCCCCAGAAGGTGTCCACCGGTTTGACGGACATCATGATGCCCGTGGCCGATGAGGCGGAACTGGAGAAGATCGCACCGGACTTCCCGGCTCTGACGGAGCACTCCCGCAGGTATAACGTGGTGGGCGTCCACGCTTTTACCGTCAACACCGCCGACGGCATGATCCATGCCCGGAACTTCGCTCCCCTGTATGACATCGACGAGGAGGCCGCCACCGGCACCTCCAACGGGGCGCTGGTCTACTATCTGTACCGGCACGGGCTGGTGGAGCTGGACAAGGTGTACACTGTGGTGCAGGGCGAGAAGATGGGGCGGCCTTCCATGATCTCCGCTCAGGTCATCCTGAAGGACGGCCAGCCCTTCGTCAAGGTGGGCGGCCCGGCCGTGACGCTGGTTCGGGGGGAGATCGAGCTGTAAAGGCGAAGCTATGCGATAAAGAAGGCGCAGGCTGGGCTGAACTGCACCCCATTTGTTGGACAGTATGGGATACGGTTAAGGTTGGCAGTACCAGATGAGGGCTTACCAGCGGGTGCTGAAAGAAAAAGGCACTACACAAGGTATGTCTCGTAAAGCGACCTGCTTGGATCATGCTGTCGCCGAACATTTCTTTGGGCTGCTTAAAACGGAATTGTTCTATTTAGAAAAGCTCGATTCCATTGACCAACTCGAAAAGGCCATTGTTGCGTATATCGGTTACTACAATAACCACAGAATCAAATGAAAGCTAAACGGCCTGAGTCCTGTGCAGTACAGGATTCAGACCGTTTAGTTTTAATTCTTGTTTTTGTCTGACTTTTGGGGGTCACTTCCGTGGGGGTGCGGCTCTTTTATCGATCGCTGCAGGCGGTCGCAAGAGTCGCTCCTACGGGTGGTTTGCGGCAGCTTCATACAATAAGGTGGCCTTACAGCTCCGGGCCGAAGGGGTCCGTGGGGCGGAAGGTATCGTCGGGCTGCTCAGGACGGGCCTGCCAGCCGATGCCCTTGATGCGCTTGATCTCCTGAAAATAGCCGATGTTGGTCTGGATGATATAGGGAGCGATCCAGATGGAGAGGATGCCCAGCGTCAGGCTGCACAGGAGGTTCCAGCCGATGAAGGTCAGGTCCAGCAGGAACAGGTCGCCCTTATACCCGGCGGTCTGTGCCTTGCTCATGCTGATGGCCTCCATGACGCCTATATCGGGGTTCTCGCACAGGTTATAGACGGCAAAACGGTAGCGGTAGCCGGCGATGATACCGGGGATGATAAACAGCATGGACCACAGGAAAACATAGAGGGTGATGACGATATTCAGCAGGATCAGCTTGCCGATGAAGCCGAAGCCGTCGAAGAGGGTGGCGTAAGGCATCTCCTCGCCCCGGCGCACGCCCAGATGGTACAGCACCCAGCCGCCCTGCAGCAGTACCCGCAGCAGCCAGCACACCACCGCCACCAGCGTCACCACCGTGGCGGGCAGAGCCACCGGGTAGAGATAAGAGGGGATGGGGACGTTGGGGAAATATGTCTGCATATAGAGCGCCACGTCGCCGTTGACGTAGACGCTGGCCCCCTGCAGCAGCTCCGTCAGGGCCAGATAGAGCAAAGCGAACAAATAGGCAGAGACGGCGGCGGTGCGGACAACGCCCTTGGCCTCCTGCTTCAGCTCAATACGGTTCATCATGTGTTTTGTGTCCTTTCTCTCTGCGGTCTGTGCCGCAGGATATCTATATAGGTGTTTATTTTATCATATAGCCTTCCCATTTGGCAAGAGGCGCATCCGAACTGCGCCGGTGGGATAAAATGGATATTTCGGAAAAACGTGGACAAACACGGACAAACGTGCGTGAAAGGCGGAGTTCCCAGTCTCCAGTATTCAAAAAGTGACAAAAATGAGAGCTTAGGTCTTGCCAACGGGGCAATTTTGTTGTAGACTAATGTGCAGTATGTGGTGGCGTAGCCACCAAGGAGTAAGATGAGGTGAAAGACAATGGCACAAGCTTTCTTTGGCGGCGTTCATCCCAATGACATGAAGGCCGCAACCAATGAAAAGGCCATCGAACAGCTGGAAGCCCCGGCTGAGGTGGTCATTCCCATGTCTATGCACATCGGTGCGCCTTGCAAGCCTATCGTTGCGGTGGGCGACAAGGTGACCATCGGTCAGAAGATCGGTGAACCCGGCGGTTTCGTGTCCGCTCCCATTCATGCGAGCGTGTCCGGTACCGTAAAGGCCGTGGAGCCCCGCCCCTTCTCTATGGGCGGCACCATGATGTCTGTGGTGATCGAGAACGATTTTCAGAACACCGTGTGCCCGGACATTCATCCCGTGGAGGATCCCGACAGCCTGACTCCCGAGCAGCTGGTGGAGATCGTCAAGAACGCCGGTATCGTGGGTCAGGGCGGTGCGACCTTCCCCACCCATGTGAAGATCAGCTCCGGTCTCGGCAAGGTGGACTATGTGATCATCAACGCCGCCGAGTGCGAGCCCTACATCACCGGCGACCACCGCACCATGCTGGAGCGTCCGGAGCAGGTGGTCAAGGGCGCTACGCTGCTGGCCAAGTGCTTCGGCGTGGAGCACGTGTACATCGGCATCGAGGCCAACAAGCAGAATGCGGCCGACGTGCTCAACAAGACCATCGCTGAGCTGAACGCTCCCGTGGTGGTGGAGGTCCTGCACACCCGGTATCCCCAGGGCGCTGAGAAGCAGCTGTGTCAGGCTGTCTCCGGCCGTCAGGTCCCCTCCGGCAAGCTGCCCGCCGACGCAGGCTGCTGCATCTTCAACCTGAACACCACCTGCGCCATCTACCGCGCGGTGTATACCGGTATGCCCGTGGTGAACAAGATCGTCACCGTGTCCGGCTCCGGCGTCATCGAGCCCAAGAACATCGAGTGCCCCATCGGCACCCCCATCTCCAAGCTGTTCGACGCCTGCGGCGGCCTGCGGGAGGATACCTACAAGCTGATCATGGGCGGCCCCATGATGGGTCTGGCCCAGTACAATGTGGACGTCACCGTGGGTAAGGGCACCGGCGCCATGCTGGCCTTTGCCGGCAAGGAGGAGCAGTACGAGGAGCATCCCCAGTGCATCCGCTGCGGCAAGTGCGTGGGCGTTTGCCCCATGCGGCTGGAGCCTGTGTTCATGTACAAGTACCTGATGAAGGGCGACGTGGACACTTGGCAGAACACCCTCCACGGCATGGACTGCATCGAGTGCGGCGCCTGCACCTACATCTGTCCTGCCCGTCTGCCGCTGATCCATGCCTTCCGCATGGGCAAGCAGAAGGTCAATAATGCGAGAATGGCCGCCAAGGCCAAGGCGGAGGCCGAGAAGGCCGCTGCCGAGAAGAAGGAGGCGTAAGCAATGACGGATTACAAAAATTTGAAGCTGATCGCATCCTCCTCTCCCCATATCCGCTCCAAGGATAACACCCGGAGCATCATGCTGGATGTCATCATCGCCCTGCTGCCCGCTCTGGTCATGAGCATCTATGTGTTCGGCGTGCGGGCCCTCACCATGGTGCTGGTGTCCGTGGCCGCTTGCGTGTTCTGGGAGTGGGCCTATCGCAAGCTCCTGAAGAAGCCCCAGTCCATCGGTGATCTGTCCGCTGTGGTCACCGGTATCCTGCTGGCCTTTGTCTGCCCCCCCACCACACCGGTGTGGATGCTGATCATCGGCGGCTTCTTCTCCATCGTGGTGGTCAAGCAGCTCTACGGCGGCATCGGCTGCAACTTCGTCAATCCCGCTCTGGTGGGCCGTGCCATGCTGCTGGCCAGCTATGCCAGCGCCATGACCCATTGGGTGGGCTTCGGCTCCAAGCTGCCTCTGGTGGGCTCCACCGCCGACGTGGTGACCAGCTCCACCCCCATGGCTGTGATGAAGGGCATCTTCTCCGCCGAGACGGCTGAGGATGCACTGGCGGCGGTCAATGACCTGACCTCCACCTTCTCCATCAGCGATATGTTCATCGGCCGCATCGGCGGCTCTCTGGGTGAGACCTCTGCTCTGGCCCTGCTGCTGGGCTTTGTGTATCTGCTGCTGCGTAGGGTCATCAACTGGCAGATCCCCGTGTGCTACATCGGCACCGTGGCGGTGCTGACCCTGATCTCCGCTCCCGCCGGTATGAGCGCTGTGGACTTCATGCTCTACAACGTCTTTGGCGGCGGCCTGATGCTGGGCGCCATCTTTATGGCCACCGACTATGCCACCTCCCCTGTGACCAAGCTGGGGCAGGCCATCTTCGGCGTGGGCTGCGGCCTTATCACCTGCTTCATCCGCCGGTTCGGCTCCTATCCCGAGGGTGTGTGCTACTCCATCCTCATTATGAACTGCACCACCTGGCTGCTGGATAAGTATATCCGGCCCACCATCTACGGTGCCATCAAGAAAGACAAGAAGGAGGCGGCTGCAAAATGAAGATCTCCGGTAAGTTTATTCTGAAGGTCGCCGGTACGCTGACCATCATCTCTCTGGTGGTGGCTCTGCTGCTGGGTCTGGTCAACGGCGTCACCGCCGACAAGATCGCCGCCATGAACGCCGCCGCTACTCAGACGGCTCTGGAGGCCGTCACCGAGGCCGGCAGTACATACGACGAGATCACCTCCATTCCTCAGGAGGTCATGGACGCCGCCAAGGAAATGGGCGGTACGCTGGAGGAGATGTACGGTCACCTTCGACGGCCAGCCTGCCGGCTACGCTGTGAAGCTGACGGCCAGCGGCTCTCAGGGCCTCATCGAGATGGTCATCGGCGTGGATGCCGAGCAGAAGATCACCGGTATCTCCGTGGTGAATCACTCCGAGACCTCCGGTATCGGCACCAAGGTGTGCGGCAATAAGCCCAATGACGACGGTGTACCCGTTCTGGACCAGTTCGTTGGCATGAGCGGCGCAGGCACTCTGAAGGTGGGCAAAACCGTCACCGCCATCTCCGGCGCCACCGTTTCCACCAAGGGCGTGACCAAGGGCGCCAACGCAGCGCTGGCCGCTGTGGCCGCTCTGGGTTAAGAGAGGAGGAGCTGAGATATGAATTTCGGTAAGCAATTCAAAGAGGGTCTGATCACTCAGAACCCCGTTCTGGTACAGCTGCTGGGTATGTGCTCCACCATGGCCATCACCACCTCGTTCTTCAACGGTCTGGGTATGGGCGTGTCAGTGCTCATCATCCTGACGCTGTCCAATGTCTTTATTTCCATGCTGCGCAAGATCATCCCCAATGAGGTGCGTATCGCCTGCTTCATCGTGGTCATCGCCGGCTTCGTGACCTGCGTGGATCTGCTGCTGAAGGCCTTTGTGCCGGCGCTGTCCTCCTCTCTGGGTGTGTTCATCCCCCTGATCGTGGTGAACTGCATCATCCTGGGCCGTGCCGAGGCGTTTGCCTCCAAGAACCCCGTGGGTGCCTCCGCCGTGGACGGCATCTGTCAGGGTATCGGCTACACGCTGGTACTGATCTGTATGTGCGTGGTGCGTGAGCTGCTGGGCAGCGGTAAGTTCGGCGGCGGCCTGCTGGGCGGCGGCGGACTGGGCAGCGCCCCCGGCATCACCATCTTCCCCGAGGAGTTCGGCATCAAGATCCTGACCATGCCCGTGGGCGGCTTCCTGACGCTGGGCGCCCTCATTGCTCTGATGCAGTGGGCCATGGCCAAGAGCAACGCAAAAAAGGAAAAGGAGGCCAAGTAAGCTATGAAAGTGACTGAACTGTTGGCCATCGCCCTTGGCGCTATCCTGACCAATAACTTTATTTTCTCCCAGTTTTTGGGCATCTGCCCCTTTATGGGCGTGTCCAAGAAGATCGACACCGCTGTCGGTATGGGCGCAGCCGTGACCTTCGTGATGGGTCTGGCCTCCGCCCTGTGCTACCCCGTCAATAAGCTGCTGGACAATCTGGGTCTTGGCTTCATGCAGACCGTGGCCTTCATTCTGGTCATCGCCGGTCTGGTGCAGTTCGTGGAGATGTTCCTGAAGAAGAACATCCCCACCCTGTACGCCGCTCTGGGCGTGTACCTGCCCCTGATCACTACCAACTGCGCCGTTCTGGGCGTGGCTCTGCTGAACACTCAGAACAGCTACAACTTCGTCGCTTCCGTGATCTATGGCATCACCGGCGGTCTGGGCTTCCTGCTGGCTATCTTCCTGTTTGCGGCTGTCCGTGAGCAGCTGGATGTCTCCAGCGAGTGCCCCAAGGCCTTCGAGGGCTTCCCCATCGCACTGGTCACCGCCGGTCTGATGGCGCTGGCCTTCATGGGCTTCAGCGGCCTGCAGGTCTGGTAAGGAGGTAGAAAATCATGGATTTTACAACGATCATCTGGGCGGTCGTGGTTCTGGGCGCTCTGGCCATCGTGTTTGGCCTGATCCTGGCTGTCGCCGCCAAGGTCTTTGAGGTGGAGGTAGACCCCCGCCTGCCGGAGATCCAGGCCTGTCTGGCCGGCGCTAACTGCGGCGGCTGCGGCTATCCCGGCTGCGCCGGCTGCGCCGAGGCCATTCTGGCCGGCAAGGCTCCCGTCACCGCCTGCGCTCCCGCAGGCGCCGAGGGCGCTGCCAAAATCGCTGCCATCATGGGCATGGAGGCTCCCTCCGGCGAGAAGATGGTGGCTCACGTGCTCTGCAACGGCGGCACCAACGCCGTGAAGAACTTCGAGTACCGGGGCGTGCAGGACTGTCTGGCCGCCACCAAGGTCTGCGGCGGCGACGCTCTGGCCTGCAAGTACGGCTGTCTGGGCTTCGGCTCCTGCGTGGCCGCCTGCAAGTTTGATGCGCTCCACATCGGTCCCAACGGCGCTGCCGTGGTGGATAAGGAGAAGTGCACCAACTGCGGTGCCTGCCGTGAGGCCTGTCCCCGGAAGCTCATTGTGGAGGTCCCCTATTCCAAGAAGGTGTTCGTCAACTGCTCCAACAAGGATAAGGGTCCCGCTGTCACCAAGGTCTGCGCCAACTCCTGCATTGGCTGCGGTATGTGCCAGCGCACCTGTAAGTTCGATGCCATCCACGTGGTGAACAACGTGGCCGTCATCGACTACACCAAGTGCAAGGGCTGCACCATGTGCGCCAAGGCCTGCCCCCGCAACGCCATTGAGCCCATCCCCACTCCGGAGGAGAAGGAGAAGTTCAAGGCTGCGCAGAAGGCCGCTGCCGAGAAGAAGGCTGCTGCCGCCAAGGCCGCCGCTGAAAAGGCTGCCGCCGAGAAGGCCGCTGCCCCCCATGCGGAGTAAGGTCTCCCTATTGATTGAAAAGAGCCGTCACGCTATGCGTGACGGCTCTTTTTACTGCCGGGAGCGCCTGCTGCGATAGCATGAGGGCTGCCCGTGGGCAGCCCTCATGCTTCTCCGGCGAGGGGCAACTGCTGCCCTTAGCTTGCCTTTTGGGCGAAGGAGTTATCCACCAGACGGTCGAAGTCCACCCATTCCTCCTGCTTCAGTTGTCCGGCGGTGGTCATCACTGTCTCCAGCCGCTCCAGCGCCGCCTGCTCCATCACCGGTGTCAGGTTCCATGCATCGATCTCCCGGTGCCGGGCGCAGACCCGTTCCAGAACCGCCAAATCCGTATCCGGGAACTGTCCGCAGATGGCCTCCGCCACCTCCCGGTCCGTATGCTCCGCCACCCAGCGCTGAGCACGGGCGATGGCGTTGGTGAAGCGCTGCACCGTGCCGGCGTTGGCCGTCAGGTAGCTGCGGTTGGCGAAATAGGCGGTGTAGGGGATCTCACCGCTCTCCTGACCGATGGAGCAGAGGATGTATCCCTTGCCCGCCTGCTCCACCTCCGTGGCAGTGGGCTCGAACAGCGTCACGTAATCCCCACCGCCGCCGGTGAAGGCACCGGCCATCATGTTGAACTGCACCGAGGTGTCCACGGTCACGTCCTCACCGGGGGTCAGTCCGTGCTGGCGCAGGACGTACTCCAGCGTCATCTCCGGCACGCCCCCGGCCCGGCCGCCGATGATGGTACTGCCCCGCAGGTTCTCCCAGCGGAAGGGGCCGTCGCTGCGGCCCACCAGAAACGAGCCGTCCCGCCGGGTCAGCTGGGCGAAGATCACCGGAGGATCCTCCTTGCCCTGCTGGGCCACGTAGATGCTGGCCTCCGGCCCCGCCAGCCCTATGTCCGCCTGACCGGACACCACGGCGGTCATGACCTTGTCGGCGCCGCCGCCGTTGCTCAGCTCCACCGTCAGGCCCTCATCAGCGAAGAACCCCTGACTGATGGCCACATACTGCGGCGCATAGAATACGGAGTGGGTGACCTCACTGAGCCGCACCGCAGTGGCCTCCTGCGTTTGGGAACAGCCCGCCATCGCCGGAAGCACCATACACACCGCCAGCAGGCAGGCAAATACCTTCTTCATGACTGTACCCCCCAAGTTCGATTCAATATTTTCTCCACCCGCAGCACCAGCTGGTACATCACCACCGCCGCCAGCGCCAGGATCAGCACGCTGGTCATCACCAGATCCATGTTGAACACCTGCGACCCGTAGACGATGAGATAGCCCAGCCCTGCACGGGAAACGAGAAACTCGCCCATAATGACGCCCACCCACGACAGACCCACATTTACCTTCAGGGTGTTGAAGAGGGTAGGGCAGTTGGCGGGAAACACCAGCAGCCACAGCATCTGGCTCCGCCTGGCCCCCAGAGAGCGCATGAGCCGCAGCTTCTCCGGGTCTGTGGTCATAAAACCCTGATACATGGTCAGGATGGTGACGATCAGGGAGATGGCCAGCGTCATGACGATGATGGCCCCCATCCCGGCCCCCATCCACACGATAAAGATCGGCCCCAGCGCCGTTTTTGGCAGGGCGTTCAGCACCACCAGATAGGGGTCCAGCACACGGGCCAGCTTCTCCCACCACCACATGGCCACGGCGATGGCGGTTCCCAGCAGCGTTCCGGCGGTGAAGCCCACCACCGTCTCCAGGCATGAGGTGCCAATGTGCCGCCACAGATCCCCGCTGTGCCACAGGCTTTGCAGGGTACCGGCCATGCGGCTGGGGCTGCTGGTGAGGAAGCCATCGCTGAGGCCCAGCCGAGTGGTAAGCTCCCACAGGGCGAACAGACCCGCCAGCAGGCACACCTGCCACAGCCGGATCGACCGCTTTCTCCGGCGGTAGTCCCGCAGATATTGCAGCCGCCGGGGCGAAGGAGCGCTATCCTTCATGCACTTCCAGCTCCTTCCAGATGGACTTGAAATACCCGGCGAAGGCCGGGTGATCCCGCCGCTGCAAGGGCGGCACCCCCTGCAGCTGGGTCAGCCGGTGGATGCTCTTCACCACCGCCGGGCGGTGACTCAGCACCACCACCCGGTCCGACAGGCTGATGGCCTCGGAGATATCGTGGGTCACCAGCAGCGCCGTCTTGCCCTCCTGCCGTATGATGCGGTAGATATCCGCCGATACGGCCAGCCTTGTCTGATAGTCCAGCGCCGAAAAGGGCTCATCCAGCAGCAGCACCTTGGGCTGAGCCGCCAGCGTCCGGATCAAGGCGCACCGCTGGCGCATCCCGCCGGAGAGCTGGGAGGGCCGCTTCTGAGCGAAGTCCGCCAGCCCGTAGCGCTCCAGCAACTCCCGGACATGGGCCTGCCGCTGCGGCGTATTCTCGCCCCGTACCGTCAGGCCCAGCGTCACGTTGCCCCAGATGCTGCGCCACTCGAACAGCTGGTCCCGCTGGGGCATGAACCCCACCTTCCGGGAGGGCCCGCACACCGGCTCCCCATCCAACTCCAGACTGCCGCCTGAAAGTCGTTCCAGTCCTGCCAACGCCGACAGCAGGGTGGATTTTCCGCAGCCGGAGGGACCCACGATGCTGCAAAATTCCCCCTCCTGCACATCGAAGGAGACATCCCGCAGCGCCTCTACCTCCCCGTCCGGGGACTGGTACACAAAGGCGGCGTGCAGGATCTGTATCATCATATCCGTCCTCCCTTGCCATTGGGCATTGCGCCCGGATCGGAGAATGTCTCTCCGCCCTTATCCTATGCCCCCGGTGCGGGGCGGGTCACAGGAAAAGTACCGCTCTGCCGGTGGGTTTTCCGGCGGCGATGGCTTGCCAACATGGGGACAACGGGAAGGTTTGACGGAGATTTTACGTTTCTTATAAAAAATTAAAAATTAAATTGGATATTTCGTGTATTGCAATTTATCGAAAGACGGATTATCATAAGAGCGTAAACAGAGAGAAAAACACAACAAGGGCAAACGGTGAAGCACATGGCACTGAAAAAGAATCTGGATGTGACCATCCACGAAGCATTTCTGGAGGAGATCCTGCAAGGCAACTGGAAGCCGGGACAGGCGCTGAATCTGGACGATCTGGCGGAGCGCTATGGCGTCAGCCGGACTCCCATCCAGCAGGCCCTGAAGCGGATGCATACCCAGGGCATGGTGGTCTTTTCCAGCAAGGGACACTTCTCCGTGCCCACCTTCAGTGAGAAGGAGGTCTGCGATATCATCGAGATGCGGTTGCTGCTGGAGCATCAGGCGCTGACGGATATCCAGAACAAGCTCCTGCCCATGGACTTCGAGACGCTGGAGCGTCTGGCGGGGGAGTGTGTAGCCTCCAACAAGACGTCCAACATCGTCCAGACCCGGCGCACCGATCTGGATTTCCACCGGATACTGGTGGAACAGGCCGGGAACCGCTGTCTCAGCGAGGTCTATGACCGCATTCAGGGCCAGTTCATCGTGGCCAACTACCTTCTTACCAGCCACACCCGCTCCCAGCAGCAGGTAGCCTCCGATGACCATGAGCGGCTGCTGGCAGCCCTGAAGGCCGGAAACTTCACCCGAGCCCACGACATCATTGAGGACCATATTCAGGGCGCCTGCCAGAAAATTCTGGCGAAAATGAACGCATAAGCAAAACGATATCCCTTCCCCATCATGGGCGGCCGCCGGGCCGCCAGCCGTACCCAACCGCTATTGGGACAACCTGATGATCTGACCCGAGGGATATCGTTTTTTCTTACCGCATAAAAAATTAAAAATTAAAAATTTTGTATACCCGCCTGCGGTGCAGGCTTGAAGAAATCGTCACCAATTCAAAACGGGAAAGGAAGAACATCATGAAAGTGAAAGAAACCGCCAAGAAGCCCTATGGTATTTGTCCGGCGTCCATGACCATCTGGAACGCTGACCAGACCTACAACAAGAAGGGCATCCTCGGCTCCTATGCCCTGCGGAACAATATGTTCGACGTGGGCGCTATGCTGCTGATTGCCGTGATCGGCTATTTCTTCCTGAAGCTGGAAATTCCTATTGCACCCATCGTGCTGGCGCTGATCTTAGGGCCGCTGGCAGAGAGCAATCTGCGCCGGTCCCTGCTGCTGAGTCAGGGCAGCGCCTCCATCTTCTTCACCCGGCCCATCTGCATCTTCTTTCTGCTGCTGGCGGTGCTGTCCCTGTGCTGGCCGCTGCTGCGGAAGGCACTGAGCAACCGGAAAAAGGCGGCGTAAGGAGGGGCGGTATGGCGCACATTCTCAGCTATGGATCGCTGAATCTGGATCTTGTATAT
>ERZ839947.2507-NODE-2507-length-12952-cov-4.949523_pt1 | contig 12952 bp, 11 predicted proteins | sample MGYA00519908_ERZ839947 | MGnify/ENA primary metagenome ERZ839947 (study PRJEB31850, sample SAMEA3708857) | human gut metagenome | biome: human gut; feature: human-associated habitat; material: faeces | place: China | collected 2014 ... | reverse complement strand
CAGACGCGTACTCTACCGGGCTGAGCTATACCCCGAATTGCGGATGCAAAAGTACTGATTAATTTTTAAATAGCAAATAAATCTTTAGAATTTTGTGACAAAATTATGGCTATGTAAGGTCATTTTTATTGTATTTCCTTTATATATAAGGTGTTATGCTATTCTTGTAATTCCACTCATGTTATTTTTTTTCTAAGAATAATAATGAGGTATTTTAAATTCTCATCTAAGAAGCTATTCGCTATTTTGAGTTTATTTGTATTAAGTAGCCTTATTATTTGCATTAAATTAGACGGAAACTTTAATAAAACTTTAATCGAAGTTTAAAGAACAGTCTTATTTATTGTTGTTAAAAAAGGTATATGTAGGTGTTTGTGTGTTAACGAAAATAAAATGTCTGTTTATATTTATCTTTCTTTGTAAAAATGTACTTTTTCGAAGATATTGTTGAAAAAATGTAGAAAATAAAACCTTGTATTTGTAAATAATTAAGATTTTGTATTTTACTGTTGGCGGAAAATAGTAAACAAAATCAATGCTTCTGTGCTTTAATTAATGAAGTTTTTCATAAATAATTGCAATTTTAATAAGCGGAAAAATGAATACATTTATTTATTTGTTCATATTTATGTGTTAATGTATGTTTGAATTTATGATTTGTATTAGTCGAAATATATACATTTGCATAACAACTCTATGAAACTTCTTTTATAGTTTTGTTACGAATGAAAATTAACTAAAAGAAAGAGTTATGGTAAAAATTAAAATTTTGCTTTATAAAAGCAATAAAAGAAAAAATGGGAGCTATCCTGTATGTATGAGAATTACTCAACAGAGTAAGGTTAAGTATATTGATTTGCAGTTATCGGCAACGGAGGAACAGTGGAATGAAGATACAGACCGTTTTAAGAAAGACAGACGGGTAAATTCTGAATATGAAAAATACAATGCTCTGTTAAATCACTACGAAGAACGGAAGGATGATATTCTAAGGCAGTTTGCAGAACAACGTGTAAACTGGACTTTAAGTCAATTTGAAGAGAGATTTTTAGGAATGTCTAAGAGGGGTAAACTCTACAATTATTTTAAGAAAAGAATAGATGAACTTAAACTAGCCGGGCATATAGGGAATGCCAAAGTTTATGAAAGAACTTTGCAATCATTAATGCGGTATGATAAAAAGTTAAAAGAACGGTTGTTTTCAGAGATAGACCTCAAATATATTAATAAGTTGAACTTATCAATGGAGAGGAATCACTGTCATGGGAATACTCGAAAAATAAACTTAAAAACTTTAAGGGCTGTAATGAATAAGGCAATTGAAGAAAAAGAAGCATCTTCGAGTACCTACCCTTTTGGGAAAGGCGGCTTTAGAATAGATAAATTAACCGAAGAAACAGAAAAACGCTATTTACGTAAAGAAGAATTTGAACTTATTAAGGACTCTCCACAGGAGAATTTTATATTAGAACGTGCACGGCGGCTTTTTTTGTTTTCCTATTATTGTTTTGGAATGAGTTTTGTCGATGTGGCGCATCTAACCCAAGGGAATATAAAATTGTTGGAAAATGGAGAGTATATTGTGTATAAAAGAAGTAAGACGCAAAATAGCAAAGCGGCAAAACCTATTAAAATACCTGTTACGGATACAATAAAGGATCTTTTGGACTGGTTTAAACAGAATACTCCACTAACTGGTAATTATCTTCTGCCAATAGTTACAAAGAAATATTCCGGTGAACAATTGTACGACCATATACGTACAAGATATAAGCGTATTAATAATGACCTTAAGAAACTTGGTCAGATATTAGGTATTGAAAATCTTACAACTTATGTTGCCCGTCATACGATGGCTATGATGTTGCAAGGGCAAGAAGTTCCCCGTGAAATTATTAGCCAAGTTATGGGACATACTGATTTGGCTACAACAAATACTTATCTTGACTGTTTTGCTACGAATGTGACAGATAGAGTTGCACAGCTATTATAATTATAAGTTTATTTGATTATGAAGTTTGTTTTTAATATGTCTTTGAGCAGCTTAATAGGTGAGCTGCTTAAAGGGGAAGTCTGCTCTTTATCAGAGAAATCCTTTTATCTTTATGTTGAGAGATTAACTAATGGATATAAAGATAAACTTCGGCAAGCATTGAAAGAAATAGATGATATGGTTGCTGAATGGAAAGAACGTTATTTTGTTTCAGTTTACGAAGAAAGACTAGTTGCTTTTAAACAAGGTAAGCTAAAAATAACATATTGGGAATTGGATGAAATTTGCAATGAGGAAAATTGTTTGTTGAAGTCTGGTAAAGTTGCACTATCGGTAGATTATTTATATGAATCTATTGCGAAGTATGGTTTTATAAATGGATATCATCAAGATGCAGTAGAAAGTGCATGTTTCTATCATGATATGGAATTCCTACGGAAAGAGTGGGAATATATGGTGTTAGCTCCAATAAGCTTATTGCGGAATATTATTTGTAGTATGTTGGGGGCAGTTCTTGCTGCATCTAATAGTGAGTTACGAACGAGTAATAAACCATTAAAACGGATAGAAGATTATCCCGAGTTTTTTGGTATTGATATTTGTAGTGAGTTTACAGGTTATGCAAAGGACACGATTTATAAGTGGACTTGTACCGAAGAGATACCATGTCATCGTTCCGGCACTAATGGACGTAAACTTGTATTCAAACGTGATGAAATTGTAGAATGGTTGACGGCTCGAAAGCAGGAAACGAAAGATGAGTTTATAAAACGTAAAGATGCGGAGTTGGCTTCTTGAGTATAATAATAATAACCTATAAAAGTAGTGGTATTTGTATACAATTAAATTGAAAAAATATGTATGATACAGTGGTTTTAAAACTTTTAAAAGAGGATCTAGGTGATAAATATGATTGGAGATCCGTATGGAATAAGATTGAGCAGACTAGTGAGTACAAGCTGGCTAAAGGTGGCTGTGGGCATATAGACGGGTTACGTGTTTCTGTAACGGAAAAATATGTCAAAATAGAAGGGAGCTTCTCTAAATATTTCAGAGGTACTAATCTTGATACTTTAACCTTATCGCAGGTTGAAAAGGCTATCAAGCAATTGAGTAAGTCTTTGGGTGTTCCTGTAGAAAAGGCTGATGTAGAACGAGTGGATATGGCTGAAAACTTTGAAATGTCTTATCCTCCTGAATTTTATATTTCTAAAATGAAAAGTTGGGGTGAATGTTATCCTAATAAGTGGAAAGGGACTATTTATTTCCCCTCTAATGATGTTATGCTGCGTTTTTATAATAAGTCTAAAGAGGTACGACGGAAGAGAAAAAAGAATAGTCCTACAGGTTCTTTTTCTAAGAACATAGGACAAAATTTACTACGATATGAAATATGTTTTAGTAAAAAGAAAATAGGACAGATGTTCGGTTGCCAGTTGAAAGCAAAAGATTTGTATGATAAAGAAGTCTTTTGGAAGTTTATAGCGGAGTGGCTTTGCTCCTATGAAGAAATAGGAGTAGTCTCGGATAAACTGTTTGATGTATCTTTTGAACAGATAAAAACGCAAAGTGATTTTGAAGATTGGTGTATTTGTGTGGCAAATAGTGTGGTTGGACTTTCTTCTTTTGTGAAAGAGCGGTTTTTAGTTAGAGAGCGGAATCTTGAGGAACAGGATAGAAATAAAATGGATAGGCAAGATAGGCAGTATCATAAAAGAATACAGGATAAAATTAGAGGAGCTATGAAGCACTTTAGTGGTACTATGGGAAAAACAGAGTTGATGCAAGAATTGACAGAGAAGATTGAGGTATATCTAACGGATAAGTTTGATAACTCGCCTGACGCTTATGATGTGCGGGAAGATAGTACTTCGGTCGAATAAGCTTCCTATTAAGCTCTATGCGAGATAAATGTTTGATGGTTGGGGAGTAATGTTGGATTGGGATTAGCTCGTCTATAAAGACTGTATGGAAATCATAAAAATAAAAGGAGGGCTGGATATATGAAATATATCAAAGCCCTCTTTCGTCAATATACGCAGGATATCATCCTGCGTATATAATCTTCTCTAATCTCTATTGGGGGCGTATTGCCATTTTCATCCTTTAAAGGTGCAGTTTGTTCGGTTGAATGGTGAAATAGCTAAAAATGCTTTAATACGAGCTTCTATGGTTAAATATGTGATGAGGCTATCGTTAGGGTGTCGATGGCACATTGCATAATTGTCATAAAAAGAATAGAAGTGGAGAGTATCTTATTTGGTAACTGATGCTAGTAAATGGTGTAAAGGTGGGGAATTAAGAATAAAGAGTTGGTGGTAATATTGGAATATCATATAAAGCTAGAATAGAATGGATTGGAGTAAATATGTAATAAAAAGGTAGGGATGGGCATAGTGATGAGGTTAATTGCGATATTTCAATGATAAATGTGATATAAAGGGTTTGGAAAGCCTCATCGAAGTTCTTTCTCTAAATTCTTGTGGAGTACCAAGTTTTATATAAATTTGTTCCATGACACCCTGAAAAACGTTTGTAGGACGTGGAATTTTGATTATATTTGTCGCATCATACAGGTTTACCCCTGTTTGGTGGACATAGTTAATTATGGAAGCGTTTAGCTTTATCCCGTTTTTAGAAATCTGGACAATTTCGAATCACACGGGGATTGGCGATACAAACGTTCATGCTAGCCGTATATACATAGTCAAATGATATATACAGTTTAGCGTGGGGTGTCGTTTTATCTCGTGTGATAGGTTTGTCCAGAACCTCTAAAACAGGTAATTCTAACAGTCCCACGCTTTCTTTTTACACAAACCTTTCTTGTTGGGGCTAGGGAAATCAAATCTTTAGTATTATGAAAAGAATTTTGTTGTTTCTAATGAGTGTAGTAATGAGTTTCTCAATGTTAGCTCAAGTTAAACAGGTTTCCAAAACAATAAAAGCCTGTAAATATTTTGATTTTTTAGTTCCAGCACCATATTCTGGTGTGCCAATGAGGGCGGGTCACATGTTGGAGATTTCTTATTCTTCAAAAGATGGACGGTATGGCATAGATTACAAATTAGGAGATAAGCGAGTAATGGTATCATGCCGCTATGATAGTCAATTAAGCGATGGGAGATATAGATATGCGGGAATTGAGATAAATTCAATGCGAGAGACCCAGGTTATAACTAAGGAAAAATTAAATAAGTTTCTGGAATATTATGGGCAGGAACAGTTGAGGACCTTTGAAGATGATAAAAGCATTTGTGTGGAGATGGCATATATGGGGCCATTGTATATTTATCCATTGAAAAATACCTCTAAATTACAGGTGGCAATAGCAAAACAGGCGAAGGAAAGGGAAAAAGAAAAGAGAGAAAAGGAAGAATTGCAATTGGGAAAAGATACTTATGAAAGACTTTGCTCCTATACTGCTAAAAATGAATTTAATGATAGTGTTAAGGCTTTTGTTTTAAATAAAATCTTAGAAAATAAGAATCTGTTTGAAAAATTAAAATTAAAAGAACTTTCGCGAAAAATTGATTGTATTGGATGTGTTGAATCAACAGGTGCAATTAAAATAGTGAAAATAGGGGAATATTTCTTAGATGATATTCTTTTTAAAGAGTATTCCTCGCAAGACAATATAAAATATGCTACACGAGAAGGAGGGAAACTTTTTAAAGATAAGGCTTTCTTTAAGGCAACTTTTAATCCTAGTAATATAGAGTATAAAGTTGTAAACTATGGTGAAATAAAGATTGTAGGAAAAGACAGAAAAGTTGTGAGAAATAATTTGAGGGCAGGATATATAACAACAGATGTTCTAGATATAATTGATTCAAAGCGGTTAAAAAGGGGAAGCTATGATTTGTATTTTGAAACTATTGGTGGCAAGGCTATTCTTATTAAAGCCAAAAAACAGATAAATCCAGCTGTTAGTTTTGCTTGTGCTATTTCTGTAGTTTTAATTCCTGTGCTTCTTATTCAACCTAAAAATAAGGTGATTTACGATTTCTATGATTAGTAAATATGGTTATTCGGATGAAATTTATAATTTTAAGAATCTAAATAGGCGTTTATGTTGGACAAAGCTTTAAATATTGCCTATAAGGCTCATATTAGACAGTTAGGCGAGGTGACAGTCCGTAAGCTAATATTAGACCTGCCAATGTAGACTGGACACCCCAATTTACAATCCACTTTTTAATAGATTAGATATTATCACTAAATACGCAAAGAAATATGAGTAAAATGACAGAAGAAGTTATCTTGGCGATAGTCAAGAAGTTCGTAATTCACACCGAGGGGTTTAAGTTTATACCCCAAAAGGATTATAAGGGATATCACGTTGTATTCGTGTTTCTAGAGGGTGGTGGCTATGTCGGGAGACCAATTTTTGTACTTGTTGACAAAGATGGAGAAGCCCGTTATGCTAACTCTGATGAGGGGCGGAAAATTCTGGCTGCAAATAATACGGATGACGATGATGATTACGAGGAGGGGGCACCGCTAGAGGATATTTGCTCACCTATGTAAGTTGACATCCCAGTTTATAATCTGCTTTTTATTTATTGTCAGGTTGAATCTTGTATGTAACATCTCTATTAGACGCGTATAGCCATTTTTATTCCTTAAAGGTATATTTTACTCGGTTAGGTAGAAAAATGGCTAATAACGCTCTAATAGACATTGTTTTTATCAGTACATTTTGGGGGAATTGCTTTTCATCAAATACTAGTAGAATATCTCCCCATGAAATACTGTAAGTGTTTGATGTGAAAGGTTACTTAAACAAGATATGGTTATGAAGTATATCTTTCTAAGATATTTCTGTATTCATTGTATGATTTTAGGAACGATGAATGTAGCCGGGATATGAAAAGGATATGACAGAAACGGGTTGCACAAGGACTTCCAGTAAGTGTTGATTTACCTAGTGATGCAGACGAGGAAGATGTGGCTAGAAGTATGGCTTTCTGTGATTGGCTGAATGACGGTGAACCAGTAGATTAATCCAAAGATTTTACACTATGACAAAAGATAGCAACATTAAAAAGTCTTATACACTAGAAATTGGTGAAAGTGATAAGGAGTTCAAACGTAGATACCAATCAGTTAGCCCAGAGCAGCAAAAGAAAATGGGGTACGATGTGCCGCATCACGCTGATATGGAGGATATTGAGCTTACCCGTTTGGCGAATGAATGGTTACGTGATGGCAAACCAGTAAATTAAATTATCTTATGGATCAAAATAAAGCATTGGAGATTGCATATAAGGCTCACTTGGGACAACTGGATAAAGGTGGTAGTCCATATATATTACATCCTATTAGAGTTGCTTTACATTGCCAAACAGAGGATGAAAAGATAGTAGCATTGTTGCATGATGTTGTAGAGGATGCTGCTATGACATTTGAGAATTTGAAGGCGGAAGGATTTAATGACAAGTTACTGGAGGCTTTAAAATGCCTGACTAAAGTAGAGGGTGAAGATTATAAAACGTTTATAGAGCGTGTCTCTACTAACCACTTGGCAACGAAGGTTAAGATACAAGACCTAAAAGATAATATGGATGTAACCCGTTTGAATGGTAAGACACATTGGAAGCTGGAAACATATAAAGAAGCGTTGGAGTACCTCGAACGGCGTTCAAATAAGAAAGTTTTATATGTAGACATGGATAATGTATTGGTAAACTTCCAATCGGGCATAGACGCCTTAAATGAGGAGTTAAAAAGCCGATATGCGGGGTGTTATGACGAAGTCCCTAATATATTTGCAAAAATGCGACCCAATGAAGGAGCGATAGATGCTATGAATTGCTTAAAGGACAAATACGATATTTACATTTTATCAACAGCTCCATGGAATAATCCAAGTGCATGGGCTGACAAATTAGAATGGGTGAAGCGTTATTTGGGTGAGGTATGCTATAAGCGTTTAATATTGTCGCATCATAAAAACTTGAATATAGGTGATTATTTAATAGATGACAGGAAAAAGAATGGTGCTGTTGATTTTAAAGGTGAGCTTATATTGTTCGGTTCTGAACGGTTTCCAAATTGGGAGTCTGTGATAAGGTATTTACTATGATAAAAACATGAAGAATGCAAAAAGTGTTTTGCATTACAATTTGTATTAATTTGGATTAAGTTTCCCGAAAACTTTAATAGAACTTTAATCGAGGTAAAAAATAAAGGAGCTAGATTTATATCTAACTCCTTGTTTTATATATGATTATAAGATGAATTTCTTTTACTCATTTCAAGCCCCCCAGACGCGTACTCTACCGGGCTGAGCTATACCCCGAATTGCGGATGCAAAAGTACATATTAATTTTTAAATAGCAAATAATCCGCTGAATTTTCTAGTATGATTTATGCTGATTTATGGCTATGATTCTGATTATTAGCCTTTCTTTACGCTATACAAATCATTTTCTCAATAGGTTTGTGGATTATTGGGGCATCTTTTGATTGCTTCTTTTGTGATATTAGGGGGAGATATTTAAAATTTTGCTTGAATTAGAAAACAATCTGCTTATTTTTCATTTGACGACATTAACCCTTTTTTTTGTATTAAAAGACAATAAAAAGCAGCTGAGTCCATAATAAAACTAAATAGGAAAATGACAAATGAACTAACAATCAGTGAGTTTGTTTATGAATTAATGCAAATAAAAGGTGTTTGACTTCCCTAGTATGATACTGTATTTCCATTTTTGGTGCGTGGTAAATTAGGAAGTTATACATTTGTAAAAAGACTTAGTTTAGAAAGGTGTTAAATGTTAGACATTAAAAATAGAGAGACATTAGAGATATACGTCCTGGGTGACGATTTTAAGTTTTATCAAAATCTGAAGTATCTTCCTCTGACTTCTTATCCTTCAAATAATCAGTCAGGTTTGATTATATATTGTTTAAGTGGAAGGGCTAAAATTACAGTGCATGAAGATGTGCACTGGATACAGCCGGAGGAATTGATTATATTATTACCCGGACAATTTGTCTCATTTTGTGAGCCAAGTGAAGATTTCTCGACCATTACGATGGTGATATCTACTTCACTGTTTAGTGATGCGTTAAGTGGTGTACCCAGATTTTCTCCGCATTTCTTTTTCTATATGCGGAGTCATTATTGGTATCCACAGTCGGAACGCGATATTCCCCGGATGTATAATTATCTGGGTATGATAAAAGATAAAGTTACCTCTCAAGATATATATAGGCGTGAGCTGATTATTCATTTGTTGAGGTATCTTTATCTGGAACTGTTCAATGCTTATCAGAAGGAAGCGACCTTGATGACTGCTCGTAGGGATACCCGTAAAGAAGAATTGGCTAATAAATTCTTTGGACTTATCATGAAGCATTTTAAGGAGAATAAGGATGTAGCTTTTTATGCAGATAAATTGTGTATTACTTCCAAATACCTGACTATGGTAATCAAGGAAACAAGTGGGAAATCTGCTAAAGACTGGATTGTTGAATACATCATATTAGAAATCAAGGCTTTATTGAAGAATACAAGCCTGAATATTCAAGAGATAGCCATAAAAACCAACTTTGCGAATCAATCGTCGCTTGGACGTTTTTTTAGAAAGCATACAGGTATGTCGCTTTCACAGTATCGAATGAGTAACTTAGAACAATAGCGCGGGCAATTGTCGCACAATTGCCAATTATTTATAGGGATTGGGAAGAGAAAGGGAATGAAGTTTACTTCATTCCCTTTTATTATGTAATCTCTCCGGTGTCGGATTAAATTCCCATACATTCGCGATAGAAATCGAGCATCTCGAAAATAGTGTCCTTATCGGCAGTTTGATTGATGCAAATATCTCCGATATCCTTCAGTAGAGTGAAATTAATTGTACCTGAAGTATTCTTTTTGTCATGCGTCATGAATGCATATAGTTGGTCGTATTTTTTGCAATCGAAAGTAAATACGCCATAATTGTCCTTGATAAATTGGATCGTTTGTCTCATTTTCTCTTTCGGGAAATCTACTTTGAGATGAGAAAGATACAGTTCGCATACGATTCCCCAAGCTACTGCATATCCATGCAATACAGGGCGGTCCTCTGCCAGTGCCATGCTTTCGAATGCATGTCCCACAGTGTGTCCCAGGTTTAATGCCTTGCGGATTCCATGCTCAAAGGGATCCTGTTCTACGATATCTTCTTTCACTTGTACCGATTGGCCTACTAATTGTTTGAGAGCTGTATAGTCAATATTAGAAGTATTGAAATTGAGTAATTCCACCCAATGTGCCGTATTGCTAATCAAACCATGCTTCAGCATTTCAGCATATCCGGAGAAAAAATTGTGTGCATCCAGTGTACGCAGGAATTCTGTTTCAATCAGTACACTGTTTGCCGGAGCAAAGGCACCGATTTCATTTTTCAGACCGTTGAAGTTGATTCCTGTTTTACCACCCACTGATGCATCTACCATAGCCAGCAGAGTGGTCGGTATATTGATATAGGAAATTCCACGTTTGAATGTGGCTGCGGCAAAACCTCCGAGATCCGTCACCATCCCTCCTCCAAGATTGATAAGCAAAGAGTGGCGGGTAGCTCCTTGAGTACTTAATGCCATCCAGACGGAGGCAAGCGTTTCCAGAGTTTTATGTACGTCTTCGGCTCCGATACAGATTTCTACAGCATCTTTCAGTAGACCTGATGCCTTTAAGGAAGGAAGGCAAAGACGCTGGGTATGCTCGTCTGTGAGGACGAATAATTTGTCATGCGGGCATAACTCAATGGCACGACCGAGGCTCGTTTCCAAGCTTTCGCAGAGAATAACTTCTTGTTTACTCATGATTCTTTTGCTTTTTTACTCTGCAAATGTATATAAAATATTTTTTTTACTTACTTTTGTCTCATTAAAACGTTCAATCATGAAAGCATTATTACCTGTGTATTGTCGTCCTTTAGGATATGTGGTCTTGTTGGTAGCTCTGTTCATCCCTTTTATTCTAGTGATGCGGGGAGTGGTGACCGATCATAACTTGCTGTTTTATAAAGAATGCACAAAGTTGCTGATGATGGCAGGATGCTTGTTGATAATCTTTGCATTCAGTAAAAATGAGAGCCGTGAAACGGAGCAGATTCGTAATTCAGCTGTTCGTAATGCTATCTTTTTAACATTTTTGTTCGTCTTTGGTGGCATGTTGTGGCGTGTAATGCAAGGAGATGTGATTAATGTTGATACTTCCTCTTTCCTGACCTTTTTGGTTTTTAATGTGCTTTGTTTGGAATTTGGTCTTAAAAAAGCGCTTGTTGATCGATTCTTTAAAAGATAATTTTCTTTTCAATTAAACCTTTTGCGATTCGATTTGTCAAAAAGACATTGTTATTGCTACTAATATAATCGTAAATAAGGTAAATGAAAAGATTTTCAGCAGGGTTGGTGCTGATGTTGCTATGCACCTTCTCAATTTTTGCACAGAATAAGGTAATTACCGTTTCGGGACGTGTGGTGGAAGCCGACACAAAAGAGCCTGCAGCGCAGGCTACAGTTCAATTATTATCATTACCCGATAGCGCTTATGCCGCAGGTATAGCCAGTAGTAACCAGGGATGGTTCACTCTCCCCAAAGTAAAAGCCGGGAAATATGTATTGAAAGTTTCCTATATCGGGTTTCGTACCAAACTCGTACCAATACAATTATCTGCTAATGTCACCGATAAAAAGATGGGAACCATTGCATTAGACCCGGATGCTGTTATGCTGAAAGAAGCTGTGATTACTGCCGAAGCTCCGCAGGTGACCGTAAAAGAAGATACTCTGGAATATAATTCGGCTGCTTATCGTACTCCGGAAGGAGCGATGCTCGAAGAGTTGGTAAAGAAACTTCCGGGAGCAGAGATTGATGATGACGGTAATGTCAAAATCAATGGTAAAGAAGTAAAGAAGATCATGGTAGATGGTAAAGAGTTCTTTGGGGGTGATGTGAAAACCGGATTGAAGAACTTGCCGGTCAACATGATCGATAAACTGAAAACATACGATAAAAAATCAGACTTGGCACGTGTTACCGGAATAGATGATGGGGAAGAAGAAACTGTTCTCGATCTGAAAGTGAAGAAAGGAATGAATCAAGGCTGGTTTGGTAACGCAAGTGTTGCCGGTGGTACAGAAGACCGTTACGGAAGTAACTTGATGTTGAACCGTTTTGTCGATAATAGCCAATTTTCTTTAATCGGTTCGGCCAATAATGTGAACGATCAGGGATTCTCTGGTGGAGGTGGTGGCCCTCGTTTCCGGAATAGCAATGGTTTGACTGCTACTAAGATGCTTGGAGCTAATTTTGCTACTCAGACTGATAAACTGGAACTGGGAGGTAGTGCCCGTTATAATTTCAGTGACCGGGATGCAACATCTACAAACTACTCGGAACGTTTTCTGCAAAATGGAAATTCGTACTCTAACTCAAACAGTAAAGGCCGTAATAAGAATACAAACTTCAATGCCGACTTCCGTTTGGAATGGAAACCGGATACATTGACTAATATTATTTTCCGTCCGAACGTTTCTTATGGAAAATCTAATAGCTATTCCATTTCCGAATCGGGTACTTTTAATGGAGATCCATTTAATCTGGTGTCCAATCCCAATGATTACCTGAACAAGGTTTTGTGGGGAAGCGCAGATGATCCATTGGATGAAATTCGTGTCAATGACGGTGCCAAGAGTGACTGCGGCAATATTGTAGACATTTTTGGCGATGACAATATTGTACTGATTACGGATCCGGCATATCCGGTTTATGTAGATTCTAATAAAATGAACGGCAGAACGGTAATTTATGCAGATTCTGATGAATCCAACGGTTTTGCAGCTATGCCAGATTCGTCTGTTCATGCAGATTTGATTTACCTCTGCTCTCCGAACAACCCGACCGGTTCCGCATATACCAGAGAACAGCTGAAAGAATGGATTGCTTACGCTAAGGCAAAT
>ERZ839947.2503-NODE-2503-length-12979-cov-3.834494_pt1 | contig 12979 bp, 10 predicted proteins | sample MGYA00519908_ERZ839947 | MGnify/ENA primary metagenome ERZ839947 (study PRJEB31850, sample SAMEA3708857) | human gut metagenome | biome: human gut; feature: human-associated habitat; material: faeces | place: China | collected 2014 ... | reverse complement strand
ACAATGAACAAGCTCATTGTATTGCCAATTATCTTTTTATGGCTGAACTGTTACAACTTTTTTTTGACATATCACACATATATACTGTAGAATACCATAGAAAAGTAAGTAACAGTTCTAATAAACATAACACTTGCAAAATCTTGACAGATTTACAATCAGCACAACTTTCAACTGATTTTGTAAGCACAACAAACTTTAGGGGGGACATCATGAAAAAGAAACTATTGTCAAAACTGCTCGTCTGCACACTTGCCTTACAAAGTGCATTTGCATCGACTGTATCTATGCCTGCAAACACCAAAAAGGCATCTGCCGCACTGACCGGAAAAAGTCCGTTCACAAGCTCCACTTATACACATAATGATAATTTTAGCGGATATAATATATATCACGGAATTGATGTTTCTAAATACAACAATAACAACGGCACTATTGATTGGAACAAAGTCAAAAAAGCCGGAGTTGACTTCGTAATTGTAAGAGTAGGCTACAGAGGTTACGGAAAATCAGGCACTCTCTGTACTGATCCTTTCTATAAAACAAATATAGAAGGTGCTCTTGCCGCCGGCATAAAGGTCGGTGTTTACTATTTTACCGAAGCACTCACGACAGCCGAAGCTAAGGAAGAGGCCAAATTCTGTATAGATAAGATTAAAGATTACGATATTACACTGCCGGTTGCCATCGACTATGAATATCCGACCGACGGCTCCAAACCGGTCGGCAGAATGTATGATGCCAAGTTAAGCAAATCCGCTGCAACAGCTAATGTAAAAGCATTTTGTGCCGCCGTTAAGGATGCCGGATATACACCTCTTGTCTACGCAAACAAGAGCGACTTTTCAAGCCTTATTGACGGTGCTTCAATAGGCAAATCATATAAAGTATGGCTTGCAAATTACACTACAAAAACAACTTATGCAAACAAATATGAATACTGGCAGTACACAAGCTCAGGAAAAGTCAATGGTATAACAGGAAAAGTTGACTGTAACTTCTGGTACACAAAGAGCAAACTTGATGACACAAGCTCAACACCCGCTCCAGCAGCAACAAACACACCAAAGCCAACTGCTTCTCCAACGGTCAAACCGACTGCTAAGCCTACCGCAAAACCTACTGTCAAGCCAACGGTTAAACCGACAGCCAAACCGACTGCTAAGCCTACCGCAAAACCTACTGCTAAAGCAACGGCAAAGCCGACTGTAAAGCCGACTGCTAAACCTGCCGGCACCAAAATGACAGCACCAAAGAATTTCAGAGCTGTTTCCGGCACAAAAGCAATCACTTTAAAATGGACAAAAAGCAGTAATGCTGCCGGATACCAGATATTCAGAAAAAACTTTTACGATGGCAGCTACAAAAATGTTAAAATAATATCAAATGTAAATACGACAACTTATAAAGACACAAAAGTAACAAACGGACATGAATATTATTATAAAATAAGAAGCATAAACAAAACCGCTTCTGATACTACATACAGCAATTATGCTTCACTCACGGCTTCCGCTTCAAAGAGCCGTGCAGGCATAACGCAAGCAAAACACAAACTATTGAAAAAACCTTCGGCACAGTCAGATGCCTTTAGAACGATACCTAAAAATTCAATAGTTGAATATCTCGGTAAAACGGTTTACAAAAACAATACAACATTTATTCATGTAAATTATTATATTAAAGGCAAAAAAAACAGTGTTTATCTTCCCGCCGATGCAAAACTTAAATATTATAAGGGCGGCACCGCTAAACAGGCAGCTAAACTTTACAATAATTTAAGTTCACTGACAAAGCCAAAAGTAAAAATACCTAAAGGTTCGTATCTGGCTGTGCTCAAAACTCAAAAGGCGGGTAAAGTCAAGTTTTATAAAGTAAGATATTCTGACACAAAGAAATCTTATGTGGGATATGTTAATGCAAAGTATGTGAAGTAAAATTGAAGATAAGATTATCTGAAAATATTCTAAAGAATAAAAAATTTTATTATAAAAAGAGCAAAACCAGCGTTTTGCTCCTGCAAGAATTGCTTCGCAATTTTTGTTGGCACCGCATTGCGTTACAAGCATTTTCCTATGCATTAAAAATAAGAGAGTGCAATACTAAAAATTGTTGCACTCTCTTTTATATTTTTTAATATTAATGTTTTTTATAAATTACATATCAGTTTATTTATAATCAAACTTAAATACCGTAACTGACATAGGCGGAAGATTTAACTCTATTGAGTATTCTTTTTTCTCACACTCAATCTTTTCTGCTTTTACTACCTTTTTAACATTCACGCCTGTTCCGCCAAACTTCTCATCATCTGATGAAAGTATCTTTGTATATTCACCTGCACAAGGCACTCCTGTACGATATTCCTCATACTGCACCGGTGTAAAGTTGCAAATAAACAAAAGCTGCTCTTTCGCAGAACTTCCACGACGCACAAAACTTACAGTGCTCATATTAGCATTATCACAACTCATCCACTCAAATCCGATAGGCTCACAGTCATTTACATACATGGCATCATATTTTTCATAAAGTTTGTTAAGCTCTCTTACATATGCCTGCATCTTCTGGTGCATATCGTAGTCAAGAAGTTCCCAGTCAAGACTTCGCTTCTCGCTCCACTCCCTGAACTGTGCAAATTCCTGTCCCATAAACAGAAGTTTCTTTCCCGGATGACCATACATAAATCCATATGCCGTGCGGAGATTTGCAAATTTGTCCTCGTACTCACCCGGCATCTTTTCTATCATTGAACCTTTTCCGTGAACAACTTCATCATGAGAGAGAACCTGAATAAAGTTTTCACTGTATGCGTACTGCATACTAAATGTAAGTTTTCCATGATTGTTTGCCCTGAAATAAGGATCAAGCTTCATATATTCAAGGAAGTCGTTCATCCATCCCATATTCCACTTGAACAGAAATCCAAGTCCATTCATTGAAACAGGTGATGTAACACCCGCCCATGCCGTTGACTCTTCGGCTATTATCTCTGTTCCCGGACACTGTTTTTCAAACTGCTCGTTCATATGTCTGAAAAGATTTATGGCATCATAATTTTCATTGCCACCCTTTTCATTTGGAAGCCACTCGCCGTCATCCTTTCCATAATCAAGATAAAGCATTGATGCAACCGCATCAACTCTAAGACCGTCTACATGGAACTCCTTGAGCCAGAAAAGTCCGTTTGCGATAAGGAAGTTTTCGACTTCCCTCTTGCCATAATTGAAGATATAAGTTCCCCAGTGCGGATGCTCTCCTCTCCTCGGATCAGGATGCTCATAAAGCGGCTGTCCATCAAATCTTCCCAGACCATGCTCGTCCTTTGGAAAATGTGCAGGAACCCAGTCAAGAATTACATGAATACCTTTTTCATGCATATAATCAACAAAATACATGAAGTCTCTCGGCGAACCATATCTTCTTGTAGGTGCATAATAACCTGTCACCTGGTATCCCCATGAGCCATCAAACGGATGCTCGGCAATTCCCATAAGCTCGACATGAGTATATCCCATCTTCTTAACATACTCTGCAAGCATAGGTGCCATCTCACGATAAGTATAAAATCCATCTTCCGTACCGTCATCTTTCTTGTGCCATGAACCGATATGAACTTCGTATATAGCCATCGGCTCTTTGCGAAGCGTATTTCTGTCCTTCTTTTCACGCTCACGCATCCATTTAGTATCATTCCACTTAAATCCGCTTATGTCTGCGACTACAGATGCGTTTGCCGGACGAAGTTCAGAACAGTTTGCATACGGATCTGCTTTCATCAGAACTTCACCTGTTCTTGTAAGTATCTGGTATTTATAAATTGCTCCCGGCTCAACACCCGGAATAAACAGTTCATAAACACCTGAAACCTGAAGTGTTCTCATATGATGTAGCCTGCCATCCCACATATTAAAACTTCCTGCCACACTTACCGCCCTGGCATGAGGTGCCCATACCGCAAAGTATGTTCCTTTCACACCATTTATCGTCATAGGATGTGCACCAAGTTTTTTGTATATCTCGTAATGCTTACCCTCCGCAAAATAATATAAATCTTCATCACCAATCTGCGGTTCAAAACAATATGGATCTACATATTCTATAACATCATTCTCAGAATATTGAACCTTTACCTTATATGGTGCTCTGTAGTTTTTTCTCGGAATATATTTTCCAAAAAAACCTGAACCCTCACCAATTTCCTCTAACTCAAGTTCATTTTTCCCTGACATATCGGTTATAAAAACTCTTTCAGCTTCAGGTCTGTAGACCGTAAGAACCTGACCTCTGCCAAAGCTGTGCAATCCCAGTAAATTATGTGGTGCATTATGTCTTCCCTCAAGCAGCTCATCATATTCAACCCAGTTAATCCACTGGTCCATTTTTTCCTGCATACGCTTTCCCCCGAATCTTTTTAACATGAACAGCCATATATGGCTGTCCATGTTATTATTTTTAATTTACATTTGCAAAACACTTTAAATATCTAAACTTTTTAATATTCTGCTGCATTTTTAAATGCCGTTTAATAATATTGAGATCAAAAAGCATTTTACCCTTTTATTATGATGTTTGGGACCAAAAAGCATTTTGACCCTTGCATCTTGTTGTTTAATTAGATAAGGTCATCAACAGCCTTTGCCATCTGCTCTGACTTCTTATCCGCATCTTCAAGAGATGTTCCGACAACTCCATAGTAGAATTTAATCTTTGGCTCTGTTCCTGATGGTCTTACACACATCCATACATTGTCTTCCATATCAAAGTAAAGTACATTTGACTTAGGAAGTCCCGTAGGTTTAACCTCACCTGTTGCAAGGTCTGTAATAGTATCAGCCTGGTAATCTCTGAATGAAAGTACCTTGTGTCCGTTAATCTCCTTAGGAGGATTTTTACGAAGGTCTGACATAATCTCCTGAATTTTTGCAAGTCCCTCGATACCTTTCATAGTAACGGCCTTCACTCCGTCCTTGCAATATCCGTATCTCTCGTACATTGCAATCATGGCATCCCAGAGTGTCATATTCTTTGTCTTGTAATAAGCTGCTGCCTCACAGAGAGCCATAGTCGCAACGATAGCATCCTTATCCCTTGCATGAGTACCGATAAGACAGCCATAACTCTCCTCAAATCCAAAGAGATATGTACCCTTGCCTGTTGTCTCAAAATTAAGTATCTGCTGTCCGATATACTTAAATCCTGTAAGAACTTCAATAAGGTCTACACCGTAATATTTCGCAATCTCATCTGCAAGATTTGATGTAACGATAGTTTTGATAAGCTTTCCGTCCTCTGGAAGTCCCTTTGTCTCCTTAATCTGTGAAATCTCATAATCAGCGAGAAGGCAGCCTGACATATTTCCGGTAAGAGTGATATACTCGCCTGATTTTGTATCTTTTACATAAACACCAAGTCTGTCCGCATCGGGGTCAGTTGCAAGAACAAGGTCTGCATCCTTTTCTTTTGCAAGTTTGAGTGCAAGTTCAAATGCCTCTGCTGCCTCAGGGTTTGGATAACTTACTGTCGGGAAGTCTCCGTCAGGAAGTTCCTGCTCAGGTACAACATAAACATTCTTAAATCCAAGTTCCTCAAGGACACGCCTTGCAGGAATATTTCCAGTGCCATGAAGTGGAGTGTAAACAATCTTAAGCTTGTCCCCCATCTCCTTAATGCTGTCCCAATGGATAACCTGTTTTTTAAGTTCTTCAATATATTTGTCATCAATATCTTTGCCAATCTGCTGATACAATCCCTGTTTAACGGCATCGTCTTTTGACATTGTCTTGACTGTGTTGTAATCCGTAACTGCCTTAACCTCGTCCATTATACCTGTGTCATGAGGTGGTGTAATCTGTGCTCCATCCTCCCAGTACACCTTGTAACCATTGTACTCAGGTGGATTGTGGCTTGCGGTAACATTGATACCTGCTACGCATTTAAGCTCTCTTACAGCATACGAAAGTTCAGGTGTAGGTCTGAGTGACTCAAATACATATGCTTTAATTCCATTGGCTGCAAGGCAGAGCGCTGCTTCATCTGCAAACTCAGGTGACATATGGCGTGAATCGTATGCGATAGCAACGCCCTGTGACTGTTTTCCTGCTTTTATAATATAATTTGCAAGTCCCTGTGTAGCCTTGCGGACTGTATAAATGTTCATACGGTTTGTACCTGCACCTATAACACCTCTGAGTCCGGCTGTACCAAACTCAAGTTCCTGATAAAAACGCTCCTTAATCTCGTTATCATCATCTGCAATAGCCTTAAGTTCAGCTTTTGTCTCCTCGTCGAAATAAGGGTTTGCAAGCCATGACTCATAAATCTCTTTGTAATCCATCTTGTATATCCTCCTCTTTCTGCTCTTTTATTTGAAATTATATATTTGATGCCGGGGTCAAAATATCTTTTGACCCCGACTGATGCAATGGTCCGCTGTCGCTTTTGACCTTTGCATCATACATTTATGATACTGCAAAATCTGTCATATAGAGTTTGCTTTGTATCTGTTTAGTAAAATTTTAAAAACAATTTTATTTATCTGCATCCTCGATAAGTTCTGAAAATGAAAGTTTTACATTTTTGTCATCATCAAGAATATCCACCGAATAACTTTTTGTCACATAACCACTTTTACTCAATGTAATAGTCTGTGAACCTATAACCTTTGTAAATTTACACGGAACTATGCCTTTATAAACATTGTCCAGATAAACCTCCGCACCCTCAGGTGCCGTCACCGATATGGTATGGTTGCTGTCTATCTTTTTAGTTTTAGTCTTACTCTTGCTCGTCGCTGCCGCAGTCGCCTGGGGTTCTGTCGTTTCAGACGATGCCGTGCTCTGCGGAGCACTCGTTGCCGCTGACGCCGTATCAGAGGTTTCCAGACTTATATTTATAGTCTTGCTTGCCTCTGCAACAGTAAGCTTTCCATTATATGTACTGTATCCGTTAAGGCTTGCGGAAACTGAATAAGTCCCATAATTAAGTGCTATTGGTTTGCTGTAATCAATCTTAGTACCATTTATATACAAATCTGCACCTATCGGGTCAATATTAAACTTAATGCTTCCTACATTTTTTATACTATTTCTGTAGTCGCTAAAATCAAGAGTGCTCTCTTTATTATTTTTTATACTGACTGTCTTTGACGCTTTTGCAGTTCCTTTGTTCAGGGTAACCCTGTAATTGCCGCAGCTCACTGTTATAAGCATATTATTTGTCACCGGTAAAATTATGTCATCATCAATATTTATCATACCACCGATGAAATCCTTATAATTTAACAGCCTCAAATAGCCATGTCCCTCTGTCCTTATAACAGAATAGACCTTATACCCTATCCCACGCACCGTAAGTTCATCAGCCTCACTAAGCTCCACCATTTCAATAGCCTTGTTACCCGATGTGCCAAAATATGTCTGTTCTGAATACTGATATAATTCATCGGCAACTTCCATTGATGACTCAGATGTATCAAAAGAAAACTTGTCCACATTTTTCCCATGCGTCCTCAGGCACTTCCATAGATACAAGCTTGGCATCGCTTGTCCTATAGGTAGTCTTCATGATCATTCCCTGTTCAAGTTCATCCCCGTAAATATCCTGCTTATACTTATCCTTAATCTCTGCCGTATCATCATAATTTATGATAGTGTCAACATCTGTGTCAATCTCCCTTACCGAAAGCTGTTTCAGTTCCTTGTCAACACTCGTGATAACCCCTGTAAAAGACTGTGCAGCCATAGGCTTAGCCGTATCCTGCACTTTGTTTTGTGAATCGCTTTTATTTGCACATCCACACATCATTACCACCAAAAATACAAGGCACACACACCGTTTAATAAAACCGGTCCCTATTTTCTTGTGCATCTTAAAATGCCCCTCCTAATCAAAAAGTCACTGCACAGTCATAAGACTAATACACTAATCCTTATTTCTGAACAACTTGTTTTACTCAAACCCAAATTGTCGTATGAAAAATACTGCATCAGCGGCATTTTTCATACTGTACTATTTGATTATAACTCAAAACCACTTAAAAAAAAAGTCAAACTCTTAAATCTTTTATCTTAGCGATAAATTTTTGTCTGTCAGGTTCCTGTGCCCTTATTTTTTCAAGTTTTTCATAATTTTTTTCGGAAATCCATGTCTTTTTTCCATTATAATAAAAATTAACCAGTTTCCAATACTTTTCAGGATAGAGTAACAGTGCATGCAAAACTTCCATTTCACCGGGTTCAGGCTCTCTTTTTTTAATATATTCCTCAACGATAGAAACTCCAAGCTCACAGTTCCATCCGTTTTTCTCCATAATTTTTCTAATCCAGTCATATAAATCTGTCATTTGAAGTCCCACCGCAGATTTTTCAAAATTTGATGTTATTATATTTTCCCTGCTAAAAAAAATATTATGATAATTATAACTTCCATGAATTATCCTGTTTTCACTTATTGTCTTCTCACATAACTCATCTATGCCGCATCTTTGTATATATTCCAAAGCCTCTACTCCCTGCTCATAAAACTCTCTAAACGAATTGAGTATGCTTATCTCCATATGATTTTTCTGTTTTTTTGCCTTGATATAACTGTTCACACGCTTCATTTCATTATTATGTTTCTTAAACAAAGAAACTATATCTATTCTTGATGTATTAAATTTTGCCTCAGATTCATCAGGCAGTCTCATACATCTATGTAAATATGCAAGATGCCCCGCCGCCATACGGACCTCACTTTTATCTCTCACATCACAATCCTGTGCCTGAAACCATCTTCTTACGACCCACTTCCCGCCACACGAATCCTCGCTTATATATTTCTCTAAATTATTTTTCAAAGCAAAATCAGCAAATTCATAGCCATTTTTATAGAGACATTCTTTTACACTCTCCTCGAACAAAATCCTCATCTCATCCCTAAGATATGGTTTTACAACATAAAATTCATCCCCACTTTCTACAACCACTGAACCCCTCACGCGTCTTTTTGCCTTTATATCAAGCTCATACTGTTTAAGCACTTCGTCAACTTTTTCATCCATTCCCATAAAAAACACCTCCATAACATACCTTGACTTATATACATTTGTATCTTATTCAAGTTATGCTATGGAGGTTTAAAATAGAACTTTTTACAGTCGTCATATCAATCGGATATTCGCAATCCGCTCTGCGGCTTGCTCATAACACTATATTTTATCCTTCAATCGCAATATATTTCTTTTCTTCAACTTCCTTTTCAGGCTCTTTCTTTGGAACAGTGAGTTTCAAAATACCATGTTTAAACTCAGCCTTGACATCTTCCTGTTTGACACCCTCACCAACATAGAAACTTCTCTGGCAGGCACCTGCATAACGCTCTTTGCGGATATATTTACCGCTGTCTTTTTCTTTCTCGTCTTTATCAAGACCTTTTGCGGCACTGATTGTCAAATAGCCATCCTCAATAGAAGCATTTATCTCATCTTTAGTAAATCCCGGCAAGTCAACTTCAAGCTCATAACTGTCTTTTTTCTCTTTAATATCAGTTTTCATAATCCTACTTGCTTTCTTACCATATAATTTCTTTTCCGTGTTTTTCATGCTCTTATCGAAATCATAAAACGGGAATTCATCAAACCAATCATCAAACAAATTTTCTCCAAAAATACTAGGCATTAACATAAGTCATCTCTCCTTTTTCATATATGCTTTGTTACCTTGTTTCATGGAACCGGGAGGAGCAAAGCAGACATTCGCAATCCGCTTTCGCTACTTGCTCATGAACGCAGTCGCTTTGCGACCTGTCAGTGAAAGTTTTTAATCTCAATCTCCAAATCCGATTGTCTGATTGAAATCTTATTTCTTTTCTTCTTTTTGTTCCCTTCCTTTGTTCTGATTATGTTATAGCACTTTTATTAGCACTCGTCAATAGCGAGTGCTAATAATTTTGTGAACTTTTTGTGTTCTTTGTTCTGTTTATTTAGATTTTACAGCTATAACGCAAGCTCTATCACTGATACAAGAAGAACCGCAAGGCAGGCTGCGACCGCAACCGTCAAAAGACTTTTCCTTTTATATGCAAAGAATACTCCGACCACCGTTCCTGCTATTCCCGAAATCAAATCTGCCGTTGAATAGATTATTGCCGGAAATGTCATCGCACCAAGCACCGCATACGGCACATACGCAAGAAATGATTTGATAAATCTGTTCTCAATCTTTCCCGTAAAAACCGTGAGCGGAATTGCCCTGATAAGATATGTAACCCCTGCCATCACTATAAGATATATAAAAAATGTCTGTGTGTTCATTTATTTTCCTCATTTCTCCACATACTTTTATGGATATAAAATCATTTTTCGTTTTCAACATTACTTCTTCACAAATCTTTACTAAATATATCAGATATTTAATTTCCTTCCTCCTCATCAATCGGATAAAGCCACGCACCGACTGCCGATGCAGCTACCGCACATATTATTATAACAAAGCCTGACGAAACTTTATTTAACACCGGAACCCATCTGAACATACAGCTTAATACCACGGCAATTATTATTACTTTCAGAAAACGACTGTCGTCCCTTGCCGCCGGAAGAATTATCGCAAGGAACATTCCATATATTGCAATACCCAGTGCGTCACTTATAACTGCCGGAAGTATGCCGCCAAGCAGTGCACCAAACGCTGTTCCCTCTATCCAGCCGATGTATGAAACCGATATAATCCCAAGCATATAATATTTGCTTACGGTCTTGTTTCTGCTGACTGAAACCGCAAATATCTCGTCCGTCACGCAAAAACTTACTGCCATTCGTGTCGGCTTTTTAAAGGTGTCATCCACCTTTTGTGCAAGTGACAGTGACATAAGTGCATATCGTATATTTATAACAAGCTGCGTAAGTGCCATCTCGACAAGACCACCGCACGCAGCCATTATCTCAACACCGGCAAACTGTCCCGCCGATGTTACATTTGCAACCGATATAAGTATCGCCTGCCACGGTGTAAGCCCTGCCGAAACTGCCATTATTCCAAATGCAAAACTCACCGACAGATAACCAAGTGCTATCGGTATTCCGTCCTGTACTCCTCTTTTTATATCTTTCTTTTTATCTGATGCTTCATTTTCCATTTTTTCCTCATTTCCATATAGATACATCACTTTGTAAAACTTGTTTTCTGATATATCCAAACAATGTATTTATACGATTTTTCTTTTATATTTTCAGCCGTTTTCGCATAACGGTTTTTATCATATCTGATTAAAAATCTTATATTTTATAACCGCAAATGCTTCTCTCACAAAACTGTTGGGTATCGTAATCGGCTTAGTCTTTGCACTTGCACCGCTCACATCTGTGTAACCCATCTTTTTTGCTATGCATTTTGCCCTATAAATATGAAAATCATTGCTGACAATAACAGTCTTTTTTTCTTTGCTGCCAATAAGCTCAGCCGAAAATTTCAGATTTTCATTTGTATTTTTTGACCGGTCCTCAAGTATTATCCTGTCACTTTTTATTCCGTTTTTGACAAGATAATCAGACATTGCTTTAGCCTCCGTTATTTCCTCGCCTTTACCCTGACCACCCGAAACAACAACCTTTGTCCCCTCATTTTCATTAAGATAATCAAGTGCCACATCAAGACGGTATTTGAGGTTTAAAGTAACTCTTGTCCCATTCACCCTCGCACCGAGAACCACTATATAATCCGCATTTTTCTCCGGTTTCTGAACCGCATTTTTAATTATAGCACTTTCTGCAACACCGAAAGCACCTAGAAATAATATCACACATACAATCAATGCCACTGACACCGCCTTAGGCAGATGCAGTCTGCCGTTGTGACACATCCTCGAAGCTGTTCCAGCCGCCGAAAGCACCACGCCGAGAAGCAGCCAGAAATATGTAAATGAATTATTCAAACCGATAATGAACGCATAAGCGCCAAAATACACCACGGATGCAATCCCAAGCACCCATAATACAAAAGCTAAAACCATAAAAAACTCCATTCCTGCCCGCTTTTCAGGGCATCTCAAATTTGTGCGTAAACACAAATCCTGTGTGTAAAAATGTCAAGCGACTATTCGCAATCCGCTTTGCTACCTGATAGTTTTAAACTGTACGACCGCATACGCTTTGCCCTCTTCATCATCAAGCGAAACAAAAGTCTCATTTTCCTGCTCACATATCACCGGAACAATAACATCACCAAGAAGTGCCTGTTTCTTATACTCGACACGGAGTTCTTTAACAGACTTAAGTTCAATCTGGTTCATCGCCATCCTCACATACTGTCCGTTATTTACATGGTGGTTTGTGTCAAGCTGTGACTCCTGCACCACAAACTCCCTGCCTTTCACACCGCCCTCCGGCACTTTAATCTTTCTCGGTGCATAATCCATTTCAAGTGGCTCATGTGTACCATAGACATCCCCTATCTCAGGCGTAACTATCATAGGTCTGTTTTTCTTTAAATCCATAAGCACCCAGAGTGAATTTGCAATAGCAACCCTGCTGCCGTCCTCCTTTGTAATAAGAAAATTTCTGTGACCGAACATCTTTTCATATCCAAATGACTGCGTACCAATTATAATATTTTCGCCCATCCTCGGATATTCATCAATAACTATCTGCCATGAATTAAGAATCCACGCAATCTGCCTTTCCTTATGAAAATTAAGACCGACTCCCAAATCCTCGGACTGAAAATTCGTGCAGTCCTGCATATAATTTATAATACCGTCAAGCGTAAGCCTTGCGTCACTGTCAACCTCACTATATCTTACTCTGCTGTTAAAAGTGTACATATCATCCCAATCCTTTCTGCCAAATCATATCGTTTTATAAACATCTTTACTATTATACTCCTTATGACACAAATTTTCATTTACTTTTTTATGACAATACCAAAAAAATAGTAACAGTTCAGCCAAAAAAACAAGCCAATAATACATCGAGCAAGCTCGTGTATTATTGACTTATCTT
>ERZ839947.2502-NODE-2502-length-12981-cov-2.566610_pt1 | contig 12981 bp, 9 predicted proteins | sample MGYA00519908_ERZ839947 | MGnify/ENA primary metagenome ERZ839947 (study PRJEB31850, sample SAMEA3708857) | human gut metagenome | biome: human gut; feature: human-associated habitat; material: faeces | place: China | collected 2014 ... | reverse complement strand
GACTGCGCAAAGGGAGTTGTGGCAGTTGGTCAGTACATATGGCAGTGGGAATTTTTCCATTCCGGATGCCTTTGCTGTCTGGACAATACCAACGAATGTGATATCATGGGATGCCATTGCATCGAATTTAAGTTTTAAGTGCTCCATATCTCCTGAAGTGTTGTGGGCACTTAAAATGGAACAGGCCATTGTGCCTTTCTTTGCTTCTTCTTTATTTGCTGCTTTTCCTGTAAGAGCCTGTACTTTTGCTGCCTCAGACTCCGGTACGATCTCGGTGCCATTTACAAGGTAGATGCCCTCATCATATAACTTTACCATAATGTTCTTCTCCTTTTCTGTTCTTGAATGGTTATTGACCATCCTCTCCCGGAGGAGCTGGTCTTTTATTATCTGCTTCTTAAGTTTGTTTCTTTTTGTTTCTGAATTAACTATACACCTCTTTACTTTTATAGGCAAATACTATATATATAATAACAGATATACATTTTTACCTATGTGATGGCGAACCGCCTGCGTCAGCAGGCAAATAAGCGAGCAAACGCGCGTTCGCGAGTATACAAGTATGCAAGGAGCCCCCATGACCAGCCGTGAATTAGAATACATAAAAACAGTAGCAGATGAAAAAAGCATCTCCTCTGCTGCCAGAAAACTTTACATCGCCCAGCCGTCCCTAAGCCAGTCTTTACAGAGGATCGAGGAAAATCTGGGGGCAAAACTTTTTAACAGGACGCCTTCCGGCCTGACTCTGACCTATGCAGGAGAGCGCTGCTATCAGATGGCCTGCCAGGTTCTTAAGATCTACAGTGATTTTGAAGCAGAGATCAGCGACATCAACCAGTTAAAAACCGGACGTATCGTAATGGGGACTACCAACCATTTAGGTACTGTCATCCTCCCTGAAATACTGCCGGAATTTAAGGAAAACAGCCCTTCTGTTGAACTGGAGATCCTGGAGGACAATACGGGAAATCTGGAAGCAAAACTTCTTACCGGCGCTATGGATTTTGCTCTTCTCCATGCCCCGAAGCTGGCTCCAAATCCTTTATTAAATTATGAATTTCTCTCAGAGGATCCTTTTGTCATAGCACTTGCTGCCGGACATCCCCTGATCGAAAAGGCGCAAAAAAAACCGGGATATCTCTTCCCGGTTTTAGATGTACGTTTATTGAAAAATGAACCTTTGATCCTGCTCCATTCCCAGCAGCGCATCCGTCATGTATCGGACGCCATACTGGCAAAAGCAAAGATTACGCCAAATATCGTGCTGACAATAAAGAATTACGAGACAGCCCAGCGTCTGGCCGGTCAGGGCATTGGCATTACCTTTCTGCCTATGGATTACGCCGCCCTGACCTATGCAGACCATCCGCCGGTGTTATTATCCATTGATGAGTCCTACAGCCCCAGCTGGGATCTGAGTATTGCCACCTTAAAGGGCGGATTTTTGTCCAGAGCGGATCAGTATTTCCTGGATCTGGTACGGCAGACATTTGCCCAGGAACCTAATGACAAATAGTACATCCGGAATTTTTCTCCTCTCATTCCTGTACCTGCCAATATGCAACGCTCCCGCCCACAAGGGCGGGATGCTATCACACGATCTCAATATTATACTTCTTCAACCAATAATCCACCTGTATCATATAAGCCAGCATCTGCGGCCCCGCCATCAGCTGACCATACCATGGCTTTCCATAATCTGAGGGGCTTTCCAGGAATTTCTCTGTTTTGGCCTTATCCAGAAACTGCAATACAGGTGAGGTATTGTCTTCTAAAATCTCACGCCCCCGGCCCACCAGCAGCGCCTCATAAGCTCTGTCATAGGTCTTTGGATACGGGGATTTTCTGCGCCACAGCACTTCATCCGGCAGCAGACCTTTTCCAGACTCTCTTAGCAAATGTTTTGCCACCCCATCCCTTGTTTTCATGTACCATGGCACATTCCACAGATATTCTACAATGCGGTGGTCTGCAAAAGGCACTCTTGCTTCCAGTCCGGAATGCATGCTGGTACGGTCCATACGGTCTAATAATGTCTGCATAAACCATCTCAGGTTCAGCCACGCGATCTCACGGCGGCGGGCTTCTTCTGGTGTATCCTCTGCCAGTCTGGGTGTTTCTGCTACTGACTTTTCATAAGTTGCCTGCACATATTCATCCATGTGAAGTTCCCGGATGAAATCATCAGAAAGCAGCACCTTTCTGGCAGAAAGATCCATAGTCCATGGAAATGTTTTCGCCTCAAAGCACTCTTTTTTGTGAAACCATGGATAGCCCCCAAATATCTCATCTGCACATTCCCCGGTCAGAGCCACCTTGTGGGTACGGCTGACCTGGGAGCAGAAATACAACAAAGATGAGTCTACATCTGCCATGGCAGGCAGATCTCTGGCTTCTACAGACGTATAAAGCAGATCCGCCTGGGTCACATTGTCACATTCCAGATAATGATGATCTGAACCTAAATATTTCACCATAATGTCCACAAAAGGCCGGTCCATAGACGGCTGGAAGGCATTGGCAGTAAAATATTTGTGGTTATCCTTAAAATCAAAAGAAAAGGTAGTCAGCTGTTTATTTTTCTTCTTCAGTTCTGCGCTGCACACTGCTGATACCAGGCTGCTGTCCACACCACCGGACAAAAAGGTACACACAGGAACATCGGAAATGATCTGGCGGCGGATGGCATCCCGGACCAGAAATGCTGTCTTTTCTACCGTTTGCCCGTAACTGTCCGTATGAGGCTTACTCTCTAATTTCCAGTAACATTCTGTATGCAGACCTGCTGCATTGCATACAAGATAGTGGGCCGGAAGGAGTTCTTCTATGTCCTTGAAAACGCCGCATCCATAGGTTTTCGCAGGCCCGATGCTGAATATCTCGTTTAAACCCTTTTTATCCAGTTTTGGCGTAACACCCGGATATGCGAAAAGTCCCTTGATCTCAGAGGAAAAAATGACCTGGTCATGAAAACAGGTATAAAATAATGGCTTTACTCCCAGACGGTCACGGAACAGCACCAGGCAGTCTTTTACCGGGTCCATGATCCCGAAAGCGAATATGCCGTTCATCTGCTTTACAAAATCCGGACCGTATTCCATATATCCTGTAAGGACCACTTCTGTGTCGCCGGTAGTGGAAAATTCCCAGCCTTTTTTCAGTAAATCTTCTTTCAACTCTGTGGTATTATACAGTTCCCCGTTGTATACGATCCCAAAGGTCTTATCTCCTGTTTTTTTAAGGATTGGCTGACGGCCGGAAACCAGATCCCGCACCGACAGTCTCACATGGGCTAACCCAAAATGAGAGTCCAGATAATTTCCCTGTTCATCCGGCCCACGATGCTTCTGCACTTTTTCCATATCTTCCAGTATCTGACGGTAGTGATCTTCTTCTGTGAGATAGTCAAAATGACTCTGATAAAATCCGGCGATCCCGCACATATGATAACCTCCTCTTAAACTCAGGTTCACACGCTATCGCGCCCTACTGCCTGCTTGCACAGGCGGAACCTTACAACACAAGACACGCCACCAGAAAAGTGCATGTCAGGCCAATAAATACCGGCAGCATATTTTTCCTTGCCAGTTCCACCGGATCCACATTACAGATAGCTGCCACCGGTATCAGTCCCCATGGCACTACCGTTCCGCCACCGATAAAAATAGCACTGATCTGTCCCAGACATGCCAGGACCGGAATGGAAGCGCCTGTAGCTGTGCCAAAGGTCCTCGCCAGGGCACCTGTAAGAGGAAGCCCGGAAAAGCCGGAGCCATCCAGTCCTGTAAGACCACCGATCACCAGCTGCAATAAGGCTGTCATATACCTGTTTAAAGGAGCATGATGGGCCAGCCACAGCGCCCAGTCATTTAAAATTCCACGCTCATAGGAGTCTCCCAAAATATGGGTAATACCATTGCCTCCCAGGAAGAAAAAGGCACCGATCACAATGACCGGAGCAAAAATGCGGATGGCAAATAAAAATCCATCTGTTACGTATTCCGTCACCTTTTCAAGAGAACCGGCCTTAAACTCCATGACCGCGCCCACACACATAAGAATAACTGCAGTCCCCGCAACCAGGCTGGTGGCATCTCCGCCCTTTAATTTGAATAAGAACATAAACAGGATATCCATAAGAAAAGCAATGGGAGTAAGAACCGCCAGAGTCTTAGCAGTGGTGGAATATTGCTTCTTCCTATCCCCCTTTTCTTCCGGAGTCTCTTCTCCACTGTCTTCCTGCTTTTCAGGCAGATCCGTTATTTTCAGATTGTTCCTCTGATCTTCATTTTTTCTCTGTCCTGCCAATGTCATCCGGTTGAGCAAAAACGCACTGCATACACAGGTAATACCCATGATCCAGAACAGTGGCCGGCCCTTGCTTAAAATATCGGTTGTGGAAATATCTGCCGCTCCCGCGGAAATGGCCGGTGCCCCCTGGATCACTGCATCATAGCTGAGGGCAAAACCATGGCCGAACAAATTCATTGCCATGGCTGCTGCAAGCGGTGTTAATCCGGACTGCACAGCAATTGGAAGTACAATAGCACCTACCAGTGCCACTGCCGGAGATGGCCACAAAAACAGGGAAAATACAAACATGATGCCACCTAAGATCCACCAGGAAACAGCAGGAGTCCTCATAACTTTTGACACCGGCTTCATAAGAAGGGCATCGCTTCCCAATTCCCGTAAACATTTTGAAAATGCCGTTACCAGGGCAATGGTAGCGATCACCTCGCGAAATTCACTGATAGCATAGATAATAGAACTGAAAATGGTCTGTATTCCTCCTGCCAGACTGCATTTTCCAACAACGCCAATTCCAAAAAGAAAGGCAATGCAGACCAATGGCGTATCTTTTCGCAATATCATGGTAAATAAGATCACCAGCACCCCCACCAGGTAAAACCAGTGGACCGGTGTTAATGCAATATAAGCTTCAGGCATATAAAAGCTCCTGTATTTCATACTTATTACCATGGTATGCAGCTTACAAAAAAAGGACTCTGCGCCAGTGGGAAACATCCCACCGGACTGCAAAATCCTTTGATCTTAGACTCGCAAACCCGCGCTGTCGCGCTCTATTGCCTGCTGACGCAGGCTGTTTGCTATTTTCTCACATAGACCATTCCATCCATGATCCTTCTTGCAGTTCTCTGTACTGCAACACCAGGAAGAACTAATTCTCCATTCTCCTCTTTCAGGTCCGGGTACATGGTCATAACACCGCTTGGATGGCCGATGCGCACATTGGTCTTTCCTTCTTCCGGCTTTCCAAGCTCTTCATACAGCAGACTTCCTTTTAAGAAAGCTGCTACGGAAATTGAGCTGGCTGAAGTCAGAGGGCATGCCTTGTGGCACTTAAATACAGAGATCACACGGGCGCAAACGTCCATATCCTCTGCATTTACCTGCTGTCCTGCAATATCCACATAGCTCTGTGGCTTTGTGAAAAATCCTACTTTTGGCACTGCAGGGCTGTTAGAAGTTGCATCTTCTAAATCCTTTGCAAAGCCCATTTTGCAGCAGGCTGCACCGCGGATCTTCTCCAATATTTCACTGGCTGCCTTGTTGCTGTTTACCTCTTCCGGCAGTTCACGGCCTGTAAGACCGATATCCTCTGCACGAACCAGGACCATTGGGTTAGACACATCCAGAATGGTCGCCTCGATCGGTCCAAATCCCGGAATATCCAGCACGTCCTTTGGATTTCCTGTTGGAAGCAGCTTTCCTGTCTTTGCACCGGCCGGATTTAAGAAATTGACCTTCAATTCAGCTGCTGTTCCGTCTACACCTGCAATAGCACAGTCACCCTCCTGGGCAAATGTCTTGGTTTCAGGATCGATCGGAACGGTTACATTGATATATTTATCTGTGTTACGGTTTAGCATACGAACAGTGGTGATCGGCTCTACAATATCTACCATACCTTCTTCTACTGCATAAGGTCCTACTGCTGCTGTCATATTTCCACAGTTGGACTTATAATCCACCTGACTCTTACCTACAATGACCTGGCCTACCAGATATTCTACATCTACACCTGGTTCTTCACTTTTCCATACAATAACGATCTTATTGTTGGAAGACACAGTACCGCCAAGACCGTCGATCTGCTTTGGATCCGGGTCGCCCATGCACTGTAAAAAAATGTTATCCCATTCTTTTCTGTCCTCCGGAAGGTCTTCTTTATGGAACATACAGCCTTTGCTGGTGCCCCCACGCATAAATACAGTTTTAAATTTTCTCATGTTTCCTGCCTCTATTTCAGCTTTTCAATGGTCTCAATAATATAATCGGTATATTCTTTTGCACTTGCATCCTCTGTAAAAGTAGTCAGTACCACTTTCTTCTCTGTGGTACATACATCCAGTGCCTTTTCCAGAAGAACCTTCTTGTCTGCATAGCCAATATGAGCTAACATCATGCCAGCTGCACGGATCAGGGAGCTTGGATCTGCGTACTCGCCTCTGCCGTGGCTCATCAGATATGGAGCAGTTCCATGGATCGCCTCGAACATGGCATATTTATTACCGATATTGGAAGAAGAAGCAGTTCCCAGACCGCCCTGATGCTCTGCTGCAATATCTGTTACAATATCGCCGTACAGGTTTGGAAGTACTACTACTTCAATACCCTTGTTAAACTCAGGATCCAGCATTTTAGCGCACATAGCATCTACTAAACGCTCCTGGATCTCGATCTCCGGATATTCCTCGCCTACCTTGCGCACTGCCTTGATAAAGTTTCCATCAGCCAGCTTTACAATATTTGCCTTTGTTACAATGGTTACGTTCTTCTTACCATTTTTTCTTGCAAACTCAAAAGCAGCTCTTGCAATACGTTCACTTCCCTGCTTGGTCTGTACCTTAAAGTCTACTGCCAGATCTTCATCTACCTGGATACCCTTATTTCCCCAGATATATTCACCTTCAATATTCTCTCTGAAGAAAGTCCAGTCAATGCCCTTGTCCGGGATACGGATCGGACGGACAGCAGCAAACAGCTCCAGGCCGCGACGCAGCAGGCTGTTAGCAGATACCAGGTTTGGCCATGGCTCACCGGCTCTTGGAGTTACCATCGGTCCTTTGATGATAACATCACATTTTTTGATCTCTTCAAATACATCATCTGGCAGACTCTGAAGCTTTGCAGCTCTGTTCTCAATGGTCATGCCTTCAATATGGCGCAGTTCTACTTTGCCGGACGCGATCTCATCCGGAATCAGTGCCTTGATCACGCGGACTGCCTGCTCCATAATGATCGGACCAATACCGTCTCCTGGAAGGATGCCTACAACGATCTTATCCAGCTTTGAAAAATCTTTTACTTCCGTATCCTGTTTCATACGTTCGATCCGTTCAAACTCAGACTGGATCAGTTCCCCAAATTTTTCCTGTGCCTGTGAAATAGCGCTCATTTTTCCTTCTCCTTTTCTTTCTTTGAAATGATCTTAAATTGATTTTAAATGGTTGTATGTGTATGTTACTTTTTTCACTTTCTTATTTTTATATTAATACAAAAACAGTAATAGGTAAAATACATTACATACCAGTTTTTATATATGTAAAATGCAACACTATTTTTCAGAATTTTCTTTATATTTCCTTATTCCAGACACTCTTTTAATGTACGCAAAAATTCCCTGGAAGCCCTTGAAAGTTTCTCATCAGCAGGATAAGCAGCCACCAGCTTCCAGGACGCTCCCAGTTCTTTATCCAGCGGATAACAGCTTAATCCCTCTGTCCCCGAATACAGCGTCATATAAGACTTTGGCAGAAAAGTAGCTCCCATTCCCCCTGCCGCCAGACGTTTGGCTGTTTCCATGCTCTTTGTAGTGCAGCAGATATCCGGCCGGATCCCGGCTTTTCTTAAGATCTCATCTGCCACCTGGCGCAGTTTCTGTCTGCTTGCCACCATAACAAAGGGGATCTTTTTCAGTTGCCTTATATCTTCTGCCTTTAACGACTTTTCCTCTGACAGCGATACCTGTGACTGAAAAATTTCCGGCACTGCAAGATAAAAAGGATCCTCAGAAAATTCATCATAGCATACTTCATCCAATGCTTTCTGAAAATGCATAATGCAGAAGTCCACTTTATGAGACAGCATCATTTTTTCCAGTTCCTGGGAATTATTTTCACGGATAAATACCTTTACCCCCGGATAGCGCCTGCGAAACACAGGAACCACTACAGGCAGGATACAGGCCCCCAGGTTCATAGGGATGCCGATGGTTACTGTTCCTTTTTTCAGTTCCCGGTATTCTCCCAGTTCTTCCCGCATTTCCTTCCAGAGTTTCCATACTTCCTCTAACTGTTCTAAAAGCTCTGCGCCCGCTTTTGTCTCCTCTGCCCCCCTCCGGTCTCTCTGAAAGATCTTAAATCCCACTTCCTCTTCCACTTCTTTTAAGACCTGGCTTAAGGAAGGCTGGGCAATAAAAAGAGTTTCCGCTGCCCCGGTAATACTCTTATTTTCCCGGATACATAAAAGATAACGGATCTCATTTTCCGACCAGATCCGTTTTTCCTTTATTTCCTGCAGGCTTTTTAAGATCCTCTCCCCATAAGAAAGCACGGTTTCTCCCTCGGAAGTAGGGACCATTCCTTCCCGTATCCTGCGAAACAGCTGACAGCCCAGTTCATTTTCCACACTTTTAAGTCCCCTGGTAAGGGCAGAAGGCGTCCTGTCCACACAGGCCGCTGCCCCCCGGATCGTACCAGTCCGTGCGATCTCCCTGATGAAAATAAGCTGCTGTTGGTTCATAAGGCCCTCCTTCTGGTTTATTTGCTCTTAAACTCTTTCTTAAACCTCATTTTACCATATATCCGTCTGACTTCCCAGACCTGTAAAAGAATGTGCCTCGGTGTATACTAGGGAGTTCCAACGGAATTTCCTAGTATACACAAAACAGGCGCATCTTCCTGTTACGGAAGAATACGCCTGTTTTTATATATCACTTACCTATTTTATACGATTTCATTCACTTGCCATGCTTATGTATGCTGTTTTACTCTGCTACTGCCTTAAATGCCTCATCCAGATCTTCAATGATATCGTCAATGTTCTCAGTACCGATAGAAAGACGGATGGTGTTCGGGTAGATGCCCTGCTCTTTCAGCTCTTCTTCTGTCAGCTGTGCATGAGTAGTAGAAGCTGGGTGGATAACCAGAGACTTAACATCTGCTACGTTTGCAAGTAAGGAGAACAGTTCCAGGTTGTCGATAAAGTCCTTTGCCTTCTGTGCATCGCCCTTGATCTCAAAGGTGAAGATAGAAGCGCCGCCGCGCGGGAAATACTCGGCGTAGAGCGCGTGATCGGGGTGGTCGGGCAGGCTTGGATGGTTCACGCGCGCAACATGCGGATTGGATGCAAGATACTCTACTACGCGGCGGGTGTTCTCGATGTGGCGATCAAGACGCAGCGAAAGGGTCTCGGTACCCTGCAGCAAAATCCAAGCGTTGAAGGGCGAGATGCACGGACCCTCATCGCGCAGCAAGATTGCACGCACGTAGGTTGCAAACGCCGCGGGTCCTGCCGCATCGACAAAAGAAATGCCATGGTAGCTGGGGTTCGCCGCTGCAATAGGAGCATATTTGCCGCTTGCCGCCCAATCGAAGGTTCCGCCGTCCACGATAATGCCGCCGAGGCTTGTGCCGTGACCGCCGATGAACTTGGTGGCGGAGTGCACCACTATATCCGCTCCGTGCTCAAGAGGACGGAATAGATACGGCGTGCCAAACGTGTTATCGACCACTACGGGTAGACCGTTGTCATGAGCGATCTTAGCGATAGCGTCAACATTTGGAATATCGGAATTTGGGTTACCGAGCGTCTCCAGGTAGACCAGCGCGGTGTTGGGACGAATCGCCTCAGAGACCTCGTCCAGATCATGAGCGTCCACAAAGGTAGTCTCGATGCCAAATGCCGCCAGCGTGTGCTCAAGCAGGTTGTAAGTTCCGCCGTAGATGGTTTTCTGAGCCACCACGTGAGCTCCGGCCTGCGCCAGCGCCTGGATGGTCAGCGTAATCGCCGCGGCACCGGACGCCACCGCCAGTGCGGCCACGCCGCCCTCGAGCGCAGCGATGCGCTCCTCGAGAACGGATTGCGTGGTGTTGGTAAGGCGTCCGTAGATATTACCCGCGTCCGCCAGGCCGAATCGATCCGCCGCATGCTGCGAGTTCTTAAACACATAGCTGGTGGTTTGATAGATTGGGACCGCACGCGAATCCGTTGCCGGATCAGGCTGCTCCTGGCCCACGTGCAGCTGCAGGGTGTCGAAATGGAATGTGTGGTTTGGATTGTCCGTGTACTGGCCCATGGTTTGCCTCCTTGACTCTTTGCTCCCCCAGTAATTACCTACTTATTCTGTAGTTAATTGGGTTTGCATGGTACGCCTCCAACTGCCAATGGTCAAACCCACGGTATTGGTTGGTTTCCATGTTGTTACGCGCCCGCCGTCGCTTCCCGCCGGTGCCCCCTGCGTTTATCCGCGAGCATAAAGCAATAACGCGTTCGCACAAAGCCTCTACCTTGACGTATTATCGATAAACTGCACATCTACCGGGGGAACAACCATGTCGACCGATCTTAGTTCGCGCATTCGCGACTTCATCAAATCCGAAGCCGTTTTAGTTATCGCCGCCGTCGCGGCGGTTGCATCTATGGCGGCCTTCCCCCTCACCCCCGCCATGCTTTCTACCTATATTGGCTATATCGACATGCGTACCATAGGCCTGTTGTTCTGCCTGATGACGGTAGTCGCAGGTCTGGGAAGGGCGGGGCTTCTCAACGCCATTCGCGATTGGCTCATGACCCGCGTTGGATCAGCCCGCACGCTCGCTTTTATACTTATCAACGTTGTCTTTATCTCCGCCATGCTGGTCACCAACGACGTTGCGCTCATCACGTTTGTGCCGCTGGCCCTCGCCCTGTTTATGCAAGCGACCCCGCGCGCGACCATCGCCACCGTTGTCGCCATCACCGTCGCGGCAAACCTAGGTTCCATGTGCACCCCCATCGGCAATCCCCAAAACATCTTTTTAGTCTCCGCGTTCAGCATGGACTTAGGCGCGTTCTTTGCGACGGTTCTTCCGGTGGGGGCGCTCAGCTACCTATGCTGCATCGCTCTCACCCTGTTGGTTCCAACCGAGCATCTTGAAGACGTGAATCGCGGAGAAACATCCCCTGTACGCCCGCGGCTTCTCGCGCTCTACCTTATGCTCTTTGCACTTTGCATCGCATGCGTTGGCCACACCATCTCATGGCAGCTCTGTTGCGCCGCCGTCGCCGCCGCATGCCTCGTCCTTGATCGGCGTGTCTTTATGAGCCTAGACGCGAGCTTGCTCGTCACGTTCATTTGCTTCTTCGTCTTTGTTGGTAACCTCAAGCAAATCGGCTCGATCTCATCCTTCATCGGCGGCATTATGGAGGGGCGCGAAGTGCTGGTCTCCGCACTTGCCAGCCAAATTATAAGTAACGTTCCCGCCGCTATTATGCTTTCTGGCTTTACCGACAATGTGCAGGCGCTGCTGCTTGGCACCAACATTGGAGGACTCGGCACGCCCATCGCGTCGCTCGCGAGTCTTATCTCGCTGCGCATCTACGCCCGTATGCCCCACGCTCAAACTGGTCGCTACCTACTCTGGTTCTGCGTGATCAACATCTGCCTGCTTGCACTGCTACTCTTTATCGCGTTCGTCCTCTTCTAGTTTTATCGCTTTTGAGGTGCTGACCGCAGTAACGGCGCGCACTTATGACGGATAATCGCATCGTTTGCCGAGAAGGCATAGTAGGCGCCCCCGCCTGACCTTAAAAACAGCTGGCAGACGCCATGCCTACCTAGGGCATACAAAGGGAATTTCAAAATTTGTGCAATTATCCGTCATAAGCGCGCGGCGGGTGCGCAACGGATAGCAAACGCACCACTCTGCTCGCATTCCCAGCGCCCATTAACGCCAGCCCTAAAGCTCCCGCAGTGAAAAAGCCGCCGAGCGGACAAACGTCCACCCGGCGGCTTTGCAAGCAACCCAACTATATAAAGTAGCTAGAGCAGCTATTACATGCCCTCGTGGAAGGTACGAGAGATAACCTCGTCCTGCTGCTCCTTGGTGAGGTTGTGGAAGTTGACAGCGTAACCGGAAACGCGAATGGTCAGCTGCGGATACTTCTCAGGGTGAGCCTGGGCGTCAAGCAGGGTGTCGCGATTGAACACGTTGACGTTCAGGTGGTGGCCACCCTTCTCAGCGTAAGCGTCGATCATGCCAACCAGGTTGTCTGCCTGAGTCTGGGGGACGTCAGAAACCTTCATGTGAGCCTCCTTCTATGCCCGCGATGCGGGCCCGGTACCAAAGTCGCTATCGAGATTATATCTCGATATGGAGTCATTGCCACCAAGACAATGACATTTTTGCAATCGTACGCAACGTCCATACGCTGCAAAAATGTGCGAGTCGCAGCACAGATTGCAAAGCAAGCGGGCAAAAAGCCAACAGCCTCTCGCCCGCCGATCAAAACGATTTACTCGCAGTCGCACGCGCCCTCGGGAGCGGAGGAGTCGGTGCAGTCGCAGCAGGGAACAACGTTCTCGATCTCGATGTCACCAGAGAGGTCCAGATCGCCAAAGAACACCTGGTCCTCCTTGCCGAGCGCACCCGGGATGATGGAGAAGGTGTTGGAGATGCCGTCCTGAGCGTCGCGGAACGGAAGCTTGGAGACGGAGGACAGCGAAGCGATGGCGCCGTGGGTATCGCGCTGGTGCATGGGGTTGGCACCGGGGGCGAAGGGCACGCCGGCCTTGCGGCCATCAGGCGTAGCACCGGTCTTCTTGCCGTAGACCACGTTAGAGGTGATGGTCAGAACCGAGGTGGTGGGGACGGAGTTGCGATACGTGTCGTTCATACGGATGTACTCCATGAACTGGTGCACGATATCGTGGGCAAGGACGTCGACGCGGTCGTCGTCGTTACCGTACTTGGG
>ERZ839947.2501-NODE-2501-length-12986-cov-5.809141_pt1 | contig 12986 bp, 9 predicted proteins | sample MGYA00519908_ERZ839947 | MGnify/ENA primary metagenome ERZ839947 (study PRJEB31850, sample SAMEA3708857) | human gut metagenome | biome: human gut; feature: human-associated habitat; material: faeces | place: China | collected 2014 ... | reverse complement strand
CTGTACTTGCTGCGAATAGGTCATAATCATACTCTCCTTTTGACAAATTGATGCCATTGGCAGGGGGTGTCCTGCCGTTTGCATTGACCGGCCACGCCGGTACTACCACGCATAGTTTTATTATAGAGAACCTTGGCGGAATTTGCAAGACGTTTTGCGGATTTTTTCACAAGCATTTTTAACGGTTATTCGCAGCTAACTAGCACTTTCACCGCTTTCACTGCCCAGTTCGTCACATTTCTATCATATTTGTCAAAAGGAATATCTTGCGCTGTCCGGTTCAGTTTTTTCTGGGCGGCTGTTGGGCCCTGACAGGCCGGAGCGCCCAGATACACACAAAGCCCGCCGCCGCTCCTGCCATGGCCAGCCAGTGCCGCCCGGTGGCAAGACCCCACAGGTTCGCCGCAAAGGGGAAGGCAAGGCTGCCCACGCTCTGCCCCAGCGCCAGAAAGCCGTAGTTCACCCCGGCGTGGGGCAGGCCGAACAGGTCGGTGGAGAGGGAAGGCAGCACCGCCGCCAGCGCCGAATAACAGAAGGTGAGCCCTGCGTACACAGCCACAACGAGCCACCCCTGTGCGAACAGGAAGGCCGCTGAAAGCCCCAGCGACACGCCGAACAGGATCAGATCAGTGGGGCGGCGGCCGATCCGGTCGCTGAGCAGGGGCATCAGCAAGCGGCCCGCCGCGCTGCCCACGCTGCCCAGCACCACACTCCACAGGGCAGCGCCCTCGTCCAGGCCCCGCTCCATGCCCAGCTTTAAGATGATGGGGCTGAACAGCAGCACCGCCGGGGTGGAACAGCAGACCGCCCCGGCACAGAGCCAGTACTGTTTTGTTCTGAGCATCTGCAGCGGGGCAAGGTCGAGGGCCGGGGTGCCCTTTCCCCTGCCCTGCTCCTCGGGCTTCTGCTTTGCCGGGGGCGGGTCGGTGAGCAGGGCGCTGCCCACCAGGCAGACCGGCAGCGTGAGTGCCCCCAGCGCCCAGAACGCCCCCCGGATCCCCTGCACCGGGCCAAAGCCTCTCAGCGCCGTGCGGACGAATCCGGTCAGAAACGCTCCGCTCAGGCCCACCGCGCCGCCAATGACTCCCGTGGCAAGGCCCTTGCGTCCGGCATACCATTTCTGGGCACAGGACTGGATGGACGGGTAGAGAAACGCCGTGCCCAGCCCCGCCGGAATGCTGAACACTGCCCAGAACCATGCACCCTTTTCCCCGGGCAGGAGGGCCGCCGCAAAGAACCCGCCGCAGAGCAGGCCGGTGCCCCACAGCGCCGCGCAGCGCGGGCCTTTTTTATCCTGCAAAAAACCGCCGATGACGCAGCCCACCCCGAACGCTGCGATCAGGATGCCAAACGCATAGCCAGCGCCATCCTCGGTCAGGCTGAACTCGTCCATCACCGGCTGCTGGAACACGCCCCACGCCGCAGGCAGGCCCGTCAGGATCTGAATGGCCGCCCCCGCCGCCAGGATCGCCCAGGGGTGGCGCGCTGTAAACTGCTTCATCTGTTTTATCACCTCGTTCTGTCAGTGTGCCCTTTTTCATTGACAAAACGGCATGATTCTTTATAATTAAAGATGTTCAAATTAAAATAACTTCACCCTCTCCGTCAGTGCTGACGCACTGCCACCTCCCCCAAAGGGGGAGGCTCTGGCGGTTCTTTGAAAGGCCTCATCTGGGATTGCCCTTGGCTCTCCCTTTGGGAGAGCTGTCGAGCGAATGCGAGACTGAGAGGGTGAGGATGCTGAGAAAGAGGAACCAACTATGAAATCACAGGCATTGAAGGGTATGCGCGACCTGCTGCCCGCTGAGCAGACCCTGCGTGACTACATCCAGGGCAAGATCCTGGAGACCTACCGTGCTTCCGGCTTTGAGCGCATCTCCACCCCCATGCTGGAGGATATGGAGAACCTGGACAAATCCGATGGCGGCGACAACCTGAACCTCATCTTCAAAGTGCTCAAGCGCGGCGACAAGCTCACCGCCGCCCTGAACTCCGGCGACCCGAAAGAGCTCTCCGACATGGGCCTGCGCTATGATCTGACCCTGCCCCTGAGCCGTTTCTACGCTGCCAACAAGGACAAGCTCCCCCACCCCTTCAAGGTCATCCAGACCGACCGCGTGTTCCGCGCCGAGCGCCCTCAGAAGGGCCGCCTGCGCGAGTTCGTCCAGTGCGACATCGACATTCTGGGCGACGAGAGCCCCAACGCAGAGGTGGAGCTGATCGATGTGACCGCCCGTGCCCTGCTGGGCATCGGCTTTACCGGCTTCACCGTGAACATCAATGACCGCCGCATCCTGCGCGGAATGCTGGAGAGCATGGGCTTTGCCGCCGACACACTGGACTCTGTCTGCATCACCTTTGACAAGATGGATAAGATCGGTGCCGAGGGCGTGAAGGCCGAGCTGACCGAAAAGCAGCTGCCCGATGCTGCCATCAACGCGCTGGCCGATTTCATTGCCGCCGGTGATGTGACACTGGAGTCCGTAGCTTCCCGCTGTGCCGACCCCGCCATTGCCGATGACCTGAAGTATGTGCTGGCCACCGCAAAGGCCATGGCCAACGGCCGCTTCGATGTGGCCTACTACCCCAGCCTGGTGCGCGGCCAGGGCTACTACACCGGCATGGTGTTTGAGATCACCTGCCCGCAGTTCAGCGGTGCCGTGGCCGGCGGCGGCCGCTACGACAACATGGTGGGCAAGTTCCTGGGCACCCAGGTGCCTGCCGTGGGCTTCTCCATCGGTTTCGAGCGCGTGTGCGGCATCCTGCTGGAGCAGGGGTATCAGATCCCCGGTGCCAAGCAGAAGATCGCCCTGTTGTACGGCAAGGACGCCGACTTCCCCGCCGTGCTGAGCAAGGCCGCCGCCCTGCGTGACACCTACAACGTCACCGTGCTGCAGCAGGCCAAGAAGCTGGGCAAGCAGCTGGGCCAGCTGGAGGCCGCCGGGTTTGCCGGTGCCGCCTTCATGGACAAGGACGAAGTCAAAATTTTTGCACAGCAGTAACCACAAAACGCAGACAGGCCCCCGCACAAAACCGTGCGGGGGCCTGTTTTTCACTTCGTCATCAAATGGTGAACTGCACCACGCAGAAAGCAGCGTAGATGCACAGCAGCGCAATGCCCTGCGGGCGGCTGAGCTTGCCCTTGAGCAGGGCGGGCACCGTCAGCAGCAGCATGACCGCAAACATCACCGGAATATCCATCACCAGCGAGGCGTTCATGCCAGCAATGGTGGAGTTCTGCGGGATGGTAAAGGGAGCCAGCGCGACCGACACGCCGCTCACCAGCACCAGATTGAACACGTTGGCACCGATGACGTTGCCCAGCGACAGCGCCCCGTGGCCCTTGGCCAGCGAGGTGATGGCCGTGACCAGCTCCGGCAGCGAGGTACCCAATGCCACAAAGGTCAGAGCAATGACCGACTCCGGCACGCCCAGTGCCTGTGCAATGAGGGTGCCGTTGTCCACCAGCAGGTCCGCGCCCACCGCGATGAGCACCGCGCCCACCGCCAGCAGGCCCAGTTCCTTGGCAAAGGAAGCGTTTTCTTCCGGCTCTTCCTCTTCTTCCGGGGCGGGGGCATTCTTCATGGCCATCACGTTGCAGACGATGTAGGCCACGAACATGGCCAGCAGGATGATGCCCACCAGCCGGGTGAAGGAACCGGTGGTGTAGGCCACACCGGCGTAGAAGGCTGCCGCCACAAAGAAGAACAGCACCGGGGTGCGCAGGCTCTTGGGGTCCACCTTGCCCGGCTTGGCCACAATGGGAATGGCCGCAATGAGGGCGGAATTGCAGATGACCGAACCAATGGCGTTGCCGTAGGCGATCTCGCCGTGACCGGTGAGAGCCGAGGTGGTAGACACCATCACCTCCGGCAGGGTGGTGCCGATGGACACCACCGTGGCACCGATGAGCAGCTCCGGCACATGGAAGCGACGGGCAATGCCGGTGGCACCGTCCACAAACCAGTCACCGCCCTTGATCAGGCACAACAGGCCCACGATGAACAACAAGACAGGTACAAGCATATTTTTCTCCTTTTGATGTTTCTTCGCCCGGCCAACTGTAAGAAGTCTCCTGCCGAGCATAAAAAAAGAGACCTCTATTACAGGCATGAATACCACGTCCTGTAATAAAAGTCTCAAGCATCCGGTACTGCATCGGGCATTTCTGCCGGGTTGTCGCTGCAGCACAGCGTATCATCTCTTGCGGGATATACGCCCTTTACTCCCTTTTATCTTTGCATATTATACCTGTTTCAACGGCAAAGCGCAAGGGGAAACCTGCAAATTTCATCCTGCCTTTTCCACTTTTTTCGCATTGGGATAGATGCGTTCCATGCGGGCATTGTCGAAATGGGCGTCCAGATAGGTCTCCACGGCATTGGCAGCTGGCACCCCGCTGGTGCGGGCGTCGTAACGGGCCAGCGCCAGCGAGCTGGTGACCATGTTCACCGCCATGAACACCGCCAGCAGCACGGTCATCCACGGCCGCACCCGGCTGCGCAGACGGGTCATGCACTTCATGACCACCGGGTAGCCGTAGCGCATCCACACCACGGCCGCCATGCCCCAGAAGAAGCAGTACAGCAGGTTGATGCGCCCGCCCAGATTGAATTTGAATTTGCTGTAATCCCAGAACACCGTGCCAAACAACAGCTCGGTCACGGCGCTGCACACATACTCGTACACGCCGCCCATCACCGTACCGAACACAAACAGGTAGCGGTCGCTCTTGTCCTGATTCTGGCGCAGCAGCACGGTGGTCAGGGCCAGAGCCAGGCCCCACACCACGCTGAACGGCCCCCACACCAGACTGGAACGGCTCATCCAGACGCCTGCCGTCAGGCGGCAGAACACTGTTTCCACCAGGTCACCCAGAAACGCGCCCACCACGAACAGCCACAGCAGGTCGGCGGCGCTCAGGGGCCTTTCGCCGTTCTGGGCAATGGTCGGTTCCTGCCGGGCCGCCGCCGGGTAGGCCCGCTGGATGCGCTTTTCCACATACAGGGCAATGCGGCGGCGCAGGCCGTCGGAGCTTTCACCCAGCCGCTGGTTCAGCTGTTCCAGCACCGGGTGTTTGGCCGCATAGCGCCCCACCAGCACGGCCGAACCGATCTGGTCCAGCGCTGCCACGATGACCGCCGCCCACACCAGCGGGTGCAGCAGCCAGCTCGGGATGACCTGGCACAGCCGCAGCAGCAGGCCATTGAGCCACAGCACGCTGGCAGTGCCCAGCACGCCCCACAGCAGCGAATACTGCAGGCAGACATAGCCGTTCAGGTTGAAGCGCTTACCGGAGTAGTCCCACCATTTGCGGCGGTGCAGCCGTTCCAGCAGCTTAGCCGTCAGCCACTCCATGACCGTGGAGGCCAGCGTACAGGCAAAGAAGAGGTACACCGGGTCGCTGCGCAGGTCCGTGAAGCCCACGGCCAGCAGTACCGCCGTGGAGCCGTACACAAAGCAGAAGGGCCCGGCTGCTGCGCCGCGGTTGGCAAAATGCTTGCCCCGCACCGTAGCTACTACCGTCTCCCCTACCCAGCCCGTAAACGAGTAGACCAGGTAAAGGACGCCCAGCGTATAAAAATCGTATTCCATAGCAGTCCTTTCTTCCAAAAGCGTTGGTTTTCCAGCAGTTGTATTGTACCCTTTTTGCCTGCAGAACGCAAGCATGGCAAAGGGGCCGCCCGCAGCGGGTGGCCCCTTTTAGATTTCGTTGTACGATCAGAATTTGCGCCAGGTGTCGGGCAGGAACAGCACCAGCATGGGGAAGATCTCCAACCGGCCTGCCAGCATGTCAAAGATCAGCACCAGCTTGGCCGGGTCTGCAAAACCGCTAAAGTTCTGCATGGGGCCCACCAGCTCCAGGCCCGGGCCGATGTTGTTCAGGGTAGCCGCCACAGCGGTAAAGTTTGTCACCATGTCAAAGCCGTTCAGACTGATGAGCAGGAAGGACCCCACAAAGATGAAGCTGTAGGCCGCCATGAACACGTTGGTGGTACGGATGGTCTCATGGTTCAGCAGCTTGCCGTCCATGCGCGCCGGAGCCACCACCTGCGGGTGCAGAGCCTGCTTGAGCTCCTTGCCCAGCGTCTTGCCCAAAATGAGGATGCGGCTCACCTTGATGCCGCCGCCGGTGCTTCCGGCACAGGCACCAATGAACATCAGCACCACCAGCACTTCCTTGGACAGGGTGGGCCACAGGTCAAAATCGCAGCTGGAAAAGCCCGTGGTGGTGATGATGGAACCCACCTGGAACGCCGCTTGACGCAGCGCCTCGCCAAAGCTGTTGTAGAGGCTGTAGATGTTGGCCGTGATGATGGCAATGGCGGCTGCAATGACCACAAAGTAGCCGCGCACCTCTTCGCTGGCTACAGCCCGGCGGAACCGACGCATCAACAGCAGGAAGTAGGCGTTGAAGTTGACGCCGAACAGGATCATGAACACGGTCACGACCCACTGGATGTAGGGCGAGAAGCTGGCAAAGCTGTCGTTCCGGAAGCCGAAGCCGCCGGTGCCCGCCGTGCCAAAGGCGGTAAGCAGGGCCTCAAACAGCGGCATGTGCCCCGCCAGCAGGAACAGCAGTTCCAGCACGGTCAAAGCCAGATAGATGCCATACAGGATCTTGGCGGTAGACTGCACCTTGGGCACCAGCTTGTCCACCTGGGGGCCGGGGCTCTCCGCCTTCATCAGGTTGACGTGGGAGCCGCCGGTCAGCGGCAGCAGCGAAAGCAGGAACACCAGAACGCCCATGCCGCCGATCCAGTGGGTAAAGCTGCGCCAGAACAAAATGCCCTTGGGCAGGCTCTCCACCTCCGGCAGGATGCTGGCACCGGTGGTGGTAAAGCCGGATACCGTCTCAAACAGGGCATCCACCGGGTTGGGGATGCAGCCGGTGAGCACGAAAGGCGCGGCGCCCACCACCGAGATGACGATCCAGCTCAGTGCGGTGGCAGTAAAGCCCTCCCGCATATAGAATACCTTGCTGCGGGGCTTGATGGCCCGCAGCGCAAAGCCGATGCCTGCGCTCACGGCAGCCGTGAGCAGGAACACTGCCAGTACCATCCACTCGCCGTAGATCAGGCTGGCAGCGGCGGGCAGAAGCAGCAGGGCGCCCTCGATCATCAGGATATAGCCCAGCAGACGGAAAACGATCGCATAATTCATAGCCCGCCTCCGTCAGCTCTCCACGATGTCCCGCAGGTCATGCAGGCCATGCTCCAGCGTGACCACGATCACGTTGTCGCCCACCTGGATCTGGTCGCCGCCGCGGGGGATCAGGATGCGGTCGCCGCGGGTGATGCAGCACAGCAGCAGGTTCTTTTTCAGATGCAGCTGGCTCAGGGGCACACCGGTGGCCCGGCTCTCCTCGTGTACCGTGAATTCCAACGCTTCCACGCGGTCGTCCAGGATGCGGTACAGGGTCTTGATGTTGCTGCCCGCCTCATTCTGCAGGGCACGCACATACTGCACAATGTAATCGCAGGTCATGTACTTGGGGTACACCACGCTGCCCAGGTCCAGCCCGGCCAGAATGTCATCGAACTCCAGACGGTTCACCTTGGTCACCAGCTTGCCCTGGGAGTGCTTTTTGGCAAACAGGGTCAGCAGCACGTTTTCTTCGTCGATGTTGGTCAGAGCCACAAAGGACTCTGCGGACTCCAGGCCCTCCGACAGCAGGAAGTCCCGGTTGGAGCCGTCCTCATTGAGGATCTGGGCACCGGGCAGCTGCTCAGCCAGCTCCTGGGCGCGGGCGGCATCCCGCTCCACGATGCGCACCCGCACATGGTTGTCCATCAGCTCCTGGCTCAAGTAGAACGCGATGGCACCGCCGCCCACGATCAGGGCGTTGCGCACCGGCCGCACCGGCATGTGGATCTGCCGGAAGAAGGCATGCGCGTTTTCCTGGGTGGCCAGGAAGGTGACCTGATCGCCGTTCTGCAGCACAAAGTTGCCGTTGGGGATGATCACCCCGCCGTCACGCTCCACGGCACACACCAGAATGTCGCTCTTGAGCCGACTGGGGATCTCGCGGATGGCTACGCCGTCCAGACCCTGTGCCTCGGTGAGCGCAAACTTGATCAGCCGCACGCGGCCGCCCGCAAAGGTGTCGATCTTGCTGGCCCCCGGGAACCGCAGCAGATGGGAGATCTCCTTGGCTGCCGCCATTTCCGGGTTGATGATGGCCGAAATGCCGATCTGTTTTTTGATAAAGTCCAGCTCGTGGCTGTAGGACGGGTTGCGCACGCGGGCAATGGCGTGGCAGTGGCCCGCCTTTTTGGCAAACATACAGCACAGCAGGTTCAGCTCGTCCGAACCGGTCACGGCAATGAACACGTCCGCATCCTCAATGCCGGCTTCGGACAGGGTGGTGATGGAGGAGCCGTTGCCCACGATGCCCAGCACGTCGTACGTCTCGATCAGGTGTTCCACCCGCGCCTTGTTCGTGTCCACAACGGTCACGTTGTGGCCCTCCTCGCTGAGCTGCCGCGCAAGGGCGGTACCGACCTTGCCGCTGCCCACCAGAATGATCTTCATAACAAGTCCTTTCTCCTTTGGCAGCCCCTTTCCCGGGGTATACAAATACAGCTTAGTATATCATATCCAGCCGCAAAGTTCCACTGCTTGCCCCACAAATACATCGAATTGCTTAAAAAGCGACGGTTCTTTTGTGCAGGATTACCTGTTTTCAGCGTAAAAGCGCAGAAAAGGGGCTGCCGCACAGCTTTTGTGCAGCAGCCTCCTTGGGTCAAAATGATTCAGAATGCCCTCCGCGTGCGCTTTGGGCGTCATCAGCGGAAAAGTATCGTTATAAGAGCAAGATTTCCCCTGCTGTCAGGTCTCAGTACCGCTCTACGCCGTCCTTGGTAACAAGGGCGTATACCAGCGGGGCTTCCTCCGGCTTTTCCGCGCCGTACACAAGGCCGCTGCGGTACTCGGCGGCAGCGGCTTCAAACTTGTCCGCTGCACCGTAGAAGGTCGCCAGGCTCTCGCCCTTGTGGACGTAGTCGCCGCGCTTTTTGTGCAGCACGATGCCGGCGGCAAAGTTCAGCGGGTCGCCCTTTTTCTGGCGGCCGGCACCCAGCAGCACACTGGCCGAGCCGATCTTTTCGGCATCATTGGCCACGATGTACCCATCCTGCTCGGCCAGCAGCTCATAGCGGGCAGCAGGCTGCTCAAACAGGCTGTAGTCGTCCAGCACGCGGGTATCACCGCCCTGGGCGGCAAACATCTCCTTGCACTTGGCAAAAGCAGAGCCGTCCGCGATCACCGCCTGTGCCATGGCACGGCATTCGGCGGGGGTGCCCTTCCCTGCCAGCACCAGCATATTGGCGGCCAGCTGCAGGCACACCTCGGTCAGGTCCGCCGGGCCGTGGCCCTTGAGCACATCCATGCTCTCCATGACCTCCAGGCTGTTGCCGATGTTGTGGCCCAGAGGGGTGTCCATATCCGTGATCATAGCAGCCACCCGGCGGCCATGGTGGGTGCCGATGGACACCATGAGCTTTGCCAGCTCGATGCTCTGGTCCACGGTTTTCATAAAGGCACCGGTGCCGGTGGTCACATCCAGCAGAATGGCGTCCGAGCCGGAAGCCAGCTTCTTGGACATGATGCTGGACGCGATGAGCGGGATGCAGCTCACGGTGGCGGTCACATCCCGCAGGGCGTACATCTTTTTGTCTGCCACGGCGATGCCCTCGCTCTGGCCGATGACCGACAGACCGATGCGGTTGACCTGTGCAAAGAACTCTTCCTGCGTCAGGGCCGTCCTGGTGCCAGGCACGCTCTCCATCTTGTCGATGGTACCGCCGGTGTGGCCCAGACCGCGGCCGCTCATCTTGGCGATCTTGACCCCGCAGGCTGCCACGATGGGGGCGATCACCAGCGTGGTCTTGTCGCCCACGCCGCCGGTGGAGTGCTTGTCCACCTTGATGCCCGGAATGGGCGAAAGGTCCACCATGACGCCGCTGTGGGCCATCACGTCGGTAAGCTCTGCCGTCTCTTCGTCGGTCATGCCGCGCAGGTACACAGCCATCATCCAGGCAGCCATCTGATAATCGGCCACCTCACCGGACACATAACCGTTGACGATGCTCTCCAGCTCTTCACGGCTGTGGGTGCCGCCGTCGCGTTTTTTGGCGATCAGATCATAAATGCGCATAACTTCACGCTCCTGTCGAAATAGTATGACATTGTAGTCTCAGTATAGCAAAATTCCAGTCAAATGCAAGGTTTTTTCTGTAACTTTTGCCCATTTTTAAAACAAAAGGGCGCAGCTGCCCGAAAAAGCAGCTGCGCCTGTGAGGTTTGCGGAGAAACGCCCCGGATCAGCGGGAACCCTTGTCGTAGGGGATGCCCTCTGCTTTGGGGGCCATGCTGTTCTTGGACGTGAAGGCCAGGATGACCATGGACGCCACGAACGGCATCATGTTGTAGATGTTGCTGGACCAGTGCAGCTGTGCCAGGAAGGTGGAATCTGCAATGTTGGCCAGGCTCTTGAACACGGCAAAGAACATGGCCGCGCCAAAGATGTTGAAGGGCTTCCACTGGCCAAAGATCATAACGGCCAGGGCCAGGAAGCCTGCACCGGCCACGCCCACCTCAAAGTTCCAGGTCTGCACCGGGGGCACGATGTAAGCCATGCCGCCAATGGCACCCAGGGCACCGGAGAGCAGCACACCAGCGTAGCGCATCTTGTAGACATTGATGCCCACCGAGTCGGCAGCCTGGGGATGCTCGCCGCAGGCCCGCAGACGCAGGCCGAAGCGGGTCTTGTACAGCACCACATAGCTGATGATCAGCAGGATGATGCCCAGCGGAACAAAGACGCTGAGCTCCAGCCCGCCGATGCTGAACAGGAAGGGCTTGTTGGAATAGTTCAGCTTGGCGCTGCCGCTGTCGCTGAAGTATTTGGCGATGACCACGGCAATGGCGGTGGCCAGCAGGTTCAGGGCTGTGCCGCCGATGGTCTGGTCCGCCTTCAGGTTGATGGAGGCAAAGGCCAGCAGCAGGCTGTACACCATGCCAGCCAGGGCCGCCGCCAGAATGGTGAGCAGCACCACCAGGAAGGGAGACATGTCGGCGGGCAGCAGGGTCAGGGTAAGCACACCTGCCACACCGCCGATGACCATGATGCCTTCCAGCGCAATGTTGATGATGCCGGAGTGCTCACTGAACATACCGCCCAGAGCCACCAGCATCAGCACGATGCCATACAGCAGCGTATATTTGATCAGAAGCAGCATATCACTTGCCCTCCTTCTTGGTTTCGGTCTTGGCCGGAGCAGGCTCTGCGTTCACATTGGTCTTGTCGGCATTCTTGAACAGCAGGCCGTGGATCTTGCCGCGGAACAGCATGGAGAATGCGCACAGATAGATGATGATGCCGCTGATCAGGTCCGAGATCTCCGTGGGGTAATACTTGGTGGACAGGAACGAGCCGCCCACCGAGATGTGCGAGATGAACAGTGCCGAGAAGATGGTGCCGATGGGGTTGGAGCTTGCCAGCAGAGCAACGGAAATGCCGTTGAAGCCCATGGCCGGCAGGCTGGTGGAGTTCAGCGGGTTCCACTGGGACACGTTGGACAGGTAGTACAGGCCCGCACCAAAACCGGCCAATGCACCGGCAATGGCCATGGAGAGGATGATGTTCTTCTTCTCGTTGATGCCGGCATAGCGGGCAGCGCTCTTGTTCAGGCCGACGGCCTTGAGCTCATAGCCGAAGGTGGTCTTGTTCAGCACCACCCAGATCAGGATGGCCACCGCCGCTGCCAGGAAGATGGCAATGGTGGTGCTGTTGGTCTGGAACATCTTGTTCAGGCCGAAATCCGGGATGATGGACTGGGCAAAGGCCGGGTTCTTGCTCAGGTTCAGGGTACGGGTGTTCCGCACGTCGTACATGGGGCCGGTGCCGTTCTGGTAGACCAGTTCGTTTACCAGATACAGGCCGATCCAGTTGAACATAATGGAGGTGATGACCTCGTTGATGTTGAAGTAGGCCTTGAAGAAGCCGGGGATCGCACCCCAGATGCCGCCCAGCAGGGTGGCTGCCAGCAGGCAGACGAACCAGGGCATCTTGAGCATAATGGCGCAGTACAGGGCACCGTAGGCACCCAGCGTGTACTGACCGGCGGCACCGATGTTGAACAGGCCGGTCTTGAAGGCAAATGCCACCGACAGGCCGGTCATGACCAGAGGTGCTGCATTGGCCAGCTCCTTGCCGACGCCGTAGGGAGCGTCGTGGAAGCCGCCTTTCAGGATGCGCACAAAGCCGTCGCCCCAGGCGTGTGCCGGGTTGATGGCCAGCAGCACCAGAAAGCCCACGATCAGACCGATGAGGATGCACAGCAGAGCCGCCAGCACACTGGTGACCGAGCTTTGCAGACTGCTGTGGGAAAGTTTTTTCTTGTCCATTTGTTACTTAGTCTCCTTTCCCTGCTTGCGTGCACCGGCCATATACAGGCCCAGTTCCTGCACGGTGGTGGTCTTGGGGTCAAACTCGCCCACGACCTCGCCCTCGTACATGACCAGGATGCGGTCGGACAGGTTCATGACCTCGTCCAGCTCCAGGCTGACCAGCAGCACGGCAGTGCCCTTGTCACGCTCGGCCACGATCTGCTTGTGGATATACTCAATGGCACCCACGTCCAGGCCGCGGGTGGGCTGCACGGCAATGAGCAGCTTGGGATCCCTGTCGATCTCACGGGCAATGATCGCCTTCTGCTGGTTGCCACCGGACATGCTGCGCACGATGGTGGAGCTGCCCTGGCCGCTGCGCACGTCGTACTGTGCGATCAGCCGGTCGGAGTACTCACGCACCTTATCCGAACGGATGAAGCCGCCCTTCTGGAACTCCGGCTGCCAGTAGCGCTGCAGCACCATGTTGTTTTCCAGGCTGTAATCCAGCACCAGACCGTGCTTGTGACGGTCCTCCGGGATATGGCTCATGCCGTCCTTGGAGCGCTGGCGGATGCTCTCGTTGGTAATCT
>ERZ839947.2487-NODE-2487-length-13061-cov-2.408888_pt1 | contig 13061 bp, 10 predicted proteins | sample MGYA00519908_ERZ839947 | MGnify/ENA primary metagenome ERZ839947 (study PRJEB31850, sample SAMEA3708857) | human gut metagenome | biome: human gut; feature: human-associated habitat; material: faeces | place: China | collected 2014 ... | reverse complement strand
GATAGATTTGAATTCAGATGTATCAGACCGGAGGAGACACAGCAGGCGATAGAGATCGAGCAGATCTGTTTCCCGCCAAATGAGGCATGTTCCCCGAAAAGTCTGACAGAGAGAATAAAAGCAACAGCAGAAACATTTCTGGTAGCTGAGGATAAGGAAACCGGAAAGCTGGCTGCATTTCTTAATGGAGTTCCTACAGATGAGGAGGCTTTCAGAGACGAATTCTTCACAGATATTTCCCTGAGTAATCCTGAAGGCAAAAATATCATGCTTCTGGGTCTGGATGTCCGTCCGGAATATCGTATGCAGGGACTGGGACGTGAACTGGTATCCCGATACTGCCAGAAGGAAGCACAAAAAGGACGAAAGAAACTTTTCCTCACCTGTCTGGATGAAAAAGTGAAGATGTATGAGAAATTCGGCTTTACAGATCTGGGTCAGGCAAACTCCACCTGGGGCGGAGAAGCCTGGCATGCCATGAGCATCGAGATTGGAAGATAATTAACGAGCAGAACAGACAGGAGAGTGTACAATGAGCCTATACGCAATCGGTGATTTTCATCTTTCGTTTACAGTCAATAAACCTATGGATGTATTTGATAAAAGATGGAAGAACCATGTGGTTAAGATTGAGAAGTACTGGAAGAAGAGAGTAACAGAGAATGATACAGTAGTGATTACCGGAGATCATTCCTGGGGGAGAGATCTTGCAGAGTGTCAGGCGGATCTGGATTTTATTATGGCTCTGCCGGGCAGGAAGATTCTGCTTCGGGGAAATCACGATATGTTCTGGGATGCGAAGAAAACAGAAAATCTGAATGAGATGTTCAGAGGAAAGCTGGAATTTTTACAGAATAATTTTTATACATATGAGGATTATGCACTGGTGGGAACCAAAGGCTACTGTTATGAAGGAAAAGACAGCTATGAGCATTTTCTGAAGATCCGAGAGCGGGAGTTGGGGCGGCTGCGCTGCTCTTTTGAAGCGGCGAAGGCAGCAGGATATGAGAAGTTTATCATGTTTCTTCATTATCCACCTACAAGTATTGGAGAGATGGAGAGTCCGTTTACCCTGATGGCACAGGAATTTGGCGCCGAGAAGGTAATCTATTCTCACTGTCATGGAGAGAAGCGGTATGATGACAGCTTTAAAGGCTATGTGGATGGAATAGAGTACAAGCTGGTGTCAGGAGACTATCTGAATTTTAAACCGGAGCTGGTTTTACGCTAATTATATTGTCTGGAAAAAATCCCTGGGAAGTATTATACTTTTCAGGGATGATTTTATGTGCTTTGAGAGAAAATATCTTCGGGGAGAAATGAGAAAATGAAGATTTACTACAGAGAGAAATCTGGCGGGATTGAAATTCTGCGGTGTTTTGGAATAGAGGGCAGAGTTGAGATTCCGGGAATGATAGATGGCAAATTGGTGATCAGTGCGGCACCGTATGCATTTTCCAGTCATATGGATGAGAAAGAAGAACTGAAAAATGCCAGCCTGTGGGAAGTGTCAGATGGTCTTGGGTTTGGCAGAGAAGAGCATGTTCTGGCAGGAAATGATGTGGAGGAGATTGTTTTTCCTTACACTTTAAAAGAGATTGGACGATATATTTTTTATGGCTGCGGAAATCTGAAAAAGCTGGAGTTTTCTGACAGCCTGATGCAGATAGGCTGTGGTGCATTTACAGGCTGCCATGCATTGGAGAAGCTGACTGTTCATATGAGACAGGGAAAGAAGTCAGGCGTTAAGGAAATGCTGGGCGAGATGTGGCAGAGGATAGATGTAAACTTTCTTTATGAGTATGAAGAAGCCAGACTTGTATTTCCGGAGCATTATGATGAGGCGGTTGAGAACACTCCGGCGCGTATTTTGTATACGGAATATCATGGATCAGGCAGTAATTACAGGCAGTGTTTTTATGATAAGGAGCTGAATTATCAGGAATATGACAGGCTTTTTGAAATGGCGGTAGCCATGGATAAGCTGGAAGTTCTGGTTGATATGTCATTTGGCAGACTGGAGTTTCCTTATGAACTGACCGGGAAAGCCAGGGAGAATTACAGGGAATATATCCGTAAGAATCTAGGAGATATTGCAGAATATCTGGTAAAGCAGGAGGATATGCACAGATTGGAAGTGATATCCTCGCAAAAACTCTGGACACTGGAGGGAATTGATTCTGCGTTGGATTGTGCATCTAAGAGAAAAGAAACGGAAGTATCCGCATTTTTGATGAATGAAAGAGCAAATCTGGTGGATAATACGGCAGGAAGTGAACGTATAGATGTGGATAAGTTGCAAAATAGTCAGGAAGCTGACAGGACAGAGCAGGGGAAAAATGAACAATCACAAACTACAGAAAAATCTTTGAATAGAAGAACTATACTAAGAAAAAAGAGGTTTGAACTGTGATAGATATAGAGGAAAATAATAATGCAGCCAGAGGATAAAATACAGGAAATAGCAGAAAGAGCAGAGCGTTTGCAGGAAATCGGCAGCAGTATTCTCAGGGTTGCGCGGGATGAATTATATCTGGGAATGCGGTTTTTGGATGTGGCGCTGAGCAGTTTTTCTTATCAGATGGATGGTCAGGTCCATGGATTTGGAACGGATGGAAGAGTGATGTATTTCCAGCCGCAGATGCTGGGAGGCTTATATAGAGAGAACAGGATTCTGGTGAACAGAGGGTATCTGCATATGGTATTCCACTGTATTTTCCGGCATTTTGCATGGAGCGGTACAGAAGGTAAGAAGAGGGTAGACGATGGAATCACAATCCAGGAACGTATGCGTGATCTGAGTTGTGACATTGCAGTGGAGCATATGATAGATGGGATGAACTATCGGAGTATCCGTTTCTCACGTAGTCTTCTGCGAAGGGAAACCTACCGTCTCCTTGAAAAAGAGGGAAAAACCCTCAACGCACAGAGAGTATATAAAATATTGTCAGAATGGAATCTGAACGAAAAGGATCTTACAAATCTGGAACAGGAATTTCGCACAGATGACCACAGATACTGGGAAAGTAAGAAACCGGATCAGAAACCGAATCCCATGCTCAGCCGCAAATGGGGGGAGATCAATGATGGAATCGAGACGGATCTGGAAACCTTTTCCCAGGAGGCAGGTGAGCGGGACGGAGGTTTCCTGGAGCAGATAAAAACAGAGAACAGAAGCAGGTATGATTACAGAGAATTCCTGCGGAAATTTGCAGTTTTTCATGAAGAACTGGCAGTGGATGATGACAGTTTTGATTACAATTTCTATACCTATGGTCTGCGTCTCTATGGAAACATGCCGCTGATAGAACCACTGGAATCCAAAGAAGTTAAGAAGATAGAGGAATTTGTGATCGTCATCGATACTTCCATGTCCTGTTCAGGAGAACTGGTGAGAAAGTTTCTGGAGGAAACCTACGGTGTACTTAGTGAGAGTGAGAGCTTTTTTACAAAAATAAATGTGCACATCATTCAGTGTGATGAGAAAGTTCACACAGATAAAAGGATTACTTCTCAGAAAGAAATGAAAGACTATATGGAACATCTGGAATTGTATGGAGATGGCGGAACAGATTTCAGGCCTGCATTTGAATGGGTGGATAAACTGTTGGAACAGCATGAATTTCATAACCTGAAAGGGATGATCTATTTTACAGACGGATTCGGAATTTACCCGAAGAAAATGCCGTCATATAAGACTGCGTTTGTGTTTATGCAGGATAATTACAGAGATGTGGATGTACCGGTATGGGCCATGAAACTGATTTTGGATGAGGATGATTTTGAGAAGCCAGACAGGTAATGAAGAGAGAAAATTATAATTGCGAGAGCTGCAAATCGCGGAGCAATTCGTGGATATCAAGGAAATGAGAAAACTGAGTAAAAGTAAGAAGTGTTCAGCAGGAAAGGATTTACATTATGGATATAAAGCGAGCGAAACAGGAGATAAAGGACTCAATAGAAGCATACCTTGCGAAGGATGAATTTGGAGAATATCTGATCCCGGCCATACGCCAGAGACCAATACTCCTTATGGGGGCACCGGGTATTGGAAAGACGCAGATTATGGAACAGATCGCCAGGGAATGTAAGGTAGGTCTGGTATCTTATACTATCACCCATCACACCCGTCAGAGTGCAGTAGGACTGCCGTTTATCAAAGAGAAAACCTTTGGTCAGGAGACTTTTTCTGTCACAGAATATACTATGAGTGAGATTATTGCCTCTGTCTATGAAAAGATGGAAAAAACAGGTCTCAGAGAAGGAATTCTTTTTATTGATGAGATTAACTGCGTATCAGAGACCTTGGCGCCTATGATGCTGCAGTTTCTTCAGGGAAAGACCTTTGGCAATCAGAAAGTACCGGAGGGATGGGTGATCGTGACAGCAGGAAACCCGCCGGAATACAATAAATCTGTTCGTGAATTTGATGTGGTAACTCTTGACAGGATCAAGAGGATTGATGTGCAGCCGGACTTTGAAGTATGGAAAGAATATGCCTATGAGCAGGGGATCCACCCTGCTGTGATCTCTTATCTGGAGCTTCGCAGAAAGAATTTCTACAGAATGGAGAACACAGTAGACGGACGCATTTTTGCCACTGCCAGAGGCTGGGAAGATCTTTCCAGACTGATACAGGTATATGAAACACTGAACAAAGAAGTGGATAGAGAGGTGGTATATCAGTACATCCAGCATCCCATGGTTGCCAAGGATTTTGCTTCGTATCTGGCACTTTACAATAAGTATAAGACAGATTATGCAGTGGAGGATCTGCTTCAGGGTAAATGGACGCCCATCACTCTGGGCAAAATTCGCAATGCTTCATTGGATGAGCATCTGAGTATTGTTGGTTTGTTGAACGGAAAGCTTAGCCAGTTATTTGCAGACTGTTATTTTATGGATGCCTATGTGACAAAGCTCTATGGTTACATGACAGAATACAGAGATAACCTTCCGGAAATGACGCTGGAATCTATTTATAAAAAGGCAGAAAATGATTTTCATACTGCAAAAAAATCTGAGCTTCTCACTAAAAATGAAGAAAAAGTATTTATCCGTACAGTGAATTTCTTTGAAAATGAAATTTCAGAAAAGGCTACTTATGAGAAGGCAAAAACAGCTTTTGCAGAGGTGGCTGACAGCCTTGAAACTCAGACAGAATATATTTCCCAGACACTTCAGAATGTTTTTGATTTTATGGAAGCGGCCTTTGGCGACAGCCAGGAAATGGTAGCCTTTATCACGGAACTGAATGCCAATTATTACAGTCTCTGGTTTATCCGTGAGAATGGTTCGGATCAGTATTATCGTCACAATAAAGGTCTGCTTTTTGACAATCGTCAGAAGCAGATTCTGGGACAGATGGAAGAACTGGAGCAGGGGAACAACTTCCCTTCTGTATTAAAATGATTGTTTCTCTGGGATGTATGAAACTTAACAAATATCTGCTTTTGTTAAGGAAAGTGTAAATGTCTGTCAAACATAAGCAAACCTGATTGTTTTTTGAAAATTCGGGTGATATACTCCACTTGTCAACAAAAAAATAATATTTTTTGAGTAAAAAGGAGTCTATTATTATTATGAGAAGAAAACTAATTGCAGGTCTTTTGACAGCTCTTTCAGTGACTATGGTTTGTCCGGCAGCATATGCATCTACAGAGCATTATACAGACAGCAGCGTGGTTGGTGCTGATTCCGGATGGTCTGACTGGGATGCAGCCTGGGAAACAACAGCAGCTGATTTTACAAAGGTATCTTTAACACCTGGTGCGGATGATACACAGCTGAACTTTGCATGGTACAGTGAAAAAGGTGACAGCGATGCAACACCTGTAGTTCATTTCGGAACAGACAAGGACAATCTTGAAACCTTTGAAGGAACTGCCGGTGATGTAGACCAGAGCTTTACAGGAGACAAAGCATATGAATATAATCATGTAACAGTTACAGGTCTGGAGCCAAACACAACTTATTATTACACAGTTGAGAAAAACGGTGAGCAGACAGAGGTATCTGAGTACAAAACACAGGATACAGATTCAGTAAAAATTCTCTATGTAGGTGACCCGCAGATCGGTGCTTCCAAAGGTCAGACACAGAATGGAGCAGAGCTTACCAATGAGTCCGGTGCAGCCAATAAAGCAGCAGAAAATGACGGTTTTTCATGGAACCGTACTCTCAATACTGCACTTGAGCAGAATCCGGATATCAACTTTGTGATCTCTGCAGGTGACCAGGTTAACAAGACCGGTGAAGCAAAAGAGGAAGAATATGCTTCTTATTTAAGTGCAGATGCTTTGAAGGGACTTGCAGTGGCAACTACAATTGGTAACCATGATTCTCTGAATGAGGATTATATGTATCATTTCAATAACCCGAATAATACAGAAAATGGTAAAACTCAGGCAGGTGGTGATTACTACTACAGCTATGGAGAGGGCCTTTTCGTTGTTCTGAATACCAATAATTACAATGTGGCAGAGCATCAGAAAACAATTGAAGAAGCTGTCAAAGCTTATCCTGATGCAAAATGGAGAATTGTAACCATCCATCAGGATATTTACGGATCAGGTCTTGACCACTCCGACACAGACGGTATGATCCTTCGTACCCAGTTGACACCTGTATTTGACAAGTATGATATTGACGTAGTCCTTCAGGGACATGACCATACCTACAGCCGTTCCAAAATCCTCTATGGAGATGGAAAGTCACATGGCTCTTATGAATTCAGACTGGATGAAACAGGTCTGGACTATGACTGGGATCATGCTTACAACAACAATACAGGGGAGAGTATTACTTTAAATCCTCTTTCATCTGATACAGCTGCTGTAGAAGCAAAAGATGCTTTTACAGCAGACAATAAGTGCTATACCATTGAAAGCTCCGGCAAATCCGTTGTGACCAACCCCAAGGGAACCCTTTATATGACAGCAAACTCCGCTTCCGGTTCCAAGTATTATGAGCTTATCAATTCACAGCAGGATTACATTGAAGTAAGAAGCCAGAACTGGCTGCCAAGCTACTCTGTGATCGATCTGACAAAGGATGATTTCAAGATCACTACTTACCAGATCACAGATGAAGGAAAGGTAGAAAATATTGATAATACCTTTACCATTCACAAGACCGTAAACAGATAAGCCCAAAGCCGGCAATAAAAGGTATAAAAAAGATATAAAAAGACATAAAAGATCAAATTCCGTCCCGCGAAAGCTGCAAAAAGCCTTGCGGGACGTTGATCGGATAGATCGAGGCAGTAAAAATGGATCAGGCACTGAAAAAACAGGTAAAAAAGTACGCAGTTATGACAGTGATCATGGTGATCATGGCACTGGCAGTGGTAAAACTGAATAACGTAACTAAGACACAGCTGGTCAACCGCACAGGGCAGACTTTTGAGACAGGAAAAGTGGTCCGTATCCTGGAAGACAACATTCAGGAAGACGGAATGCGTGTGGGGCAGCAGACTGTAGTCGTAAAGATGACGAGTGGAGTGAAAAAGGGACAGGAACTTACAACTACCAGCAGTGCAGGCTATCTTTTTGGTGCAGCCTGCAAAGTGGGAATGCGGGTAGTGGTTCTCCAGAGCGTTGCAGGAAATTCAGTGATCACAAGCGTTTATTCCATGGACCGGAAAGAGGTAATGATCGGTTTTGTGGTACTTTATCTGCTGGCATTGTGCCTGGTAGGCGGTCTGCAGGGCGTAAAAGGTGCTCTGGGACTGATCTTTACCTTTGGAGCCATTCTTTTTATTTATCTTCCCGTAGTCTATATGGGATATTCACCTTTCTGGACAGCCGTATTTATATGTGCCATTACCACCGCAGTGACCATGTACCTTATAGGCGGTGCTTCTGAAAAAACAGTCTGTGCAGTCCTTGGGACCATATCAGGAGTCCTTATTGCCGGGATCACAGCTACTGTATTTTCCAGATTATCAGGGATCACAGGGTGGAATGTATCAGATATAGAAAGTCTTCTTACTCTTTATGAGACCAATGATATACAGGTAAGCGGACTCTTATTTTCCGGTCTTCTGATCAGTACCTTAGGGGCAGTTATGGACGTAGCTATGTCTATTTCCAGTGCCATGAAAGAGATTTATGACCAGAACCACCAGATTACCCGCATGCAGCTGGTGAAAGCAGGAATGAGAGTGGGCCGTGATATGATGGGAACAGATTCCAATACGCTGATCCTTGCTTTTGCAGGCAGCAGTATTTCCATGCTGATCATGGATTATGCCTATCATCTTCCTTATCTTCAGATTATTAATTCCAATAACATCGGTATCGCTTTGATGCAGGGACTTTCAGGAAGTTTCGGTATCGTATTAAGTGTTCCGGCTACAGTGGCATTCGCCGCATGGATCTATACAGGAAGAAAATAAGATAGATCATTTTGTTTAAATTATTTTTTATATATCGTTGCCCTTTGAAACCGATAGGGAAGTAGCATATTCTTTTAAGATCTCCACATAGTCTCTTGCATGCTGGGAAAGGTATTTCTTTTTCTGGTATGCTACAATGGTTGTGGTAAGAACCGGTTTCTGGCCAATGGAGAAGCAGCATCCTTCCGGGAAAAACCGGGATTCTTCCCGAAAATAACTTTCCGGTGCAAAAGCAGCTCCCAGTCCCTGAATCGCAAGGCGGATGGACATGGCACTGTTTCTGGTGTGAAGGAGTACCGTTGGCTCCATAGAGTATTCTTTAAATAAAGACTGTGCGATACCACCGGTATTCTGGTCCGGGTATAACAGGATAAAATTTTCTTTTTCAAGCATTTTCAAGTCCAGCCATGGGTGGCGAAAGCCTTCCTTTGGCTGGGCTTTTTCACATAAGGGGTGGTTTTTATTTAAGACCAGTACGATCTCTTCTTCTCTTAATATCTGATAATCCATATTTTCCGGAAATTTATGTACATTATAGATCGTCAGGTCAATGGAGTTGTCCTCCAGGCTGTTTTCCGCAACGAAATTAATAGCTTCCATAATGTTTAAGGTAACATAAGGATAGCGCTTGTGAAAGCCCATAAGGGATGGCTCGATGAGAGTAGTACCCATCATAATGGGTGCGGCAATATTTAAGCGTCCCTTTTCCTGGTGGGCAATGTCATCAAATTCCTGGCTCCACTGGTCCCCAAAGGCGGCAATGCGCTCTGCGTAGTAGAGATAGCGCTCCCCCATGTAAGTGGGATAGTAGTGGTTTTCCCTGCGGTCAAATAAGGGAGCGCCCAGGCGTTCTTCCAGGTTTTTTAAATATTTGCTTAAAGAGGGCTGGGAAATATACAGGGATTCTGCGGCTTTTCCAATGCTCTGGTGTTTTGCAATGGCAAGAATATAGCGGGCTTCTTTTAATTCCATAGGTGTCCTTTCCAAATTTATATTATAGCTTTACTGCATAAAAATTATAGAAAATATATATTTGACTTATAGTATACCACTTTCTATAATGTATGTGAAATATATAAGTACATTTCATTAAGAAATAAATATTTATTATGTATGCTAATTAATATTTATCAGAGAGGAGAAACAAAAACAATGAAAAAGAGCAGTGCATGGTTTATGCTCACACCGGGACTGGTGATCCTGTTTTTATTTCTGGCGATCCCGCTGCTTCGGGTATTGTTTCCAAGTATCTTTTCCGGAGCATATCCCTTTGATGCCTATGTGGGATTTTTCCAGGATGAGTATTACAGGAAAATCTTTATCCGTACTGTAAAGATCGCAGTGATCACTACCTTTGTCTGCATGGTGGGCGGTATCCCAACCGCTTATTTTATCAGCCGGTGCAGCAAGAAATGGAGAGGGATCCTCCTTGCAGCTTCCATTTTCCCAATGATGACCAACTCTGTAATACGAAGCTTTGCATGGATCAATATCCTGGGAAGCAACGGCATTATCAACAAAGTGCTGGTTGGACTGGGAGTGGTGCCAAAGCCATTAAAACTGCTGTATACAGACTTTTCCATTATCATTGGTTCTGTGTATCTGTTTCTTCCTCTGATGATCGTAACAGTAGCAGGTGTTATGGAAAATATTGACGATGACATGATGGAAGCAGCCTTAAGTCTTGGGGCAGCCCGTATGGAAGCTTTTATGAAGGTGATCTTTCCTATGAGTCTTCCGGGTATCATCGTAGGAGGCATCCTGGTATTTACCGGAACACTGACTGCTTATACAACGCCTCAGTTATTGGGAGGCAACTCCAACATGGTAATGGCGACCCTGATCTATCAGCGTGCCATGTCCGTCAGTGACTGGACCGGTGCTTCTGTGATCGCGCTGATCATGATCGTTGTAACACTGGCTGTGATCCGGGGCTTTAATGCTCTGGCAGCTAAACTGGACCGGAGAGGTGAGAATTATGCGTAAAAATAAACTTTTGACCATATGGGCAGTGCTGGTATTTGCGTTTCTTGCTATTCCTCTGCTGATCATTACAGTAACAGCCTTTGGAGGCGGCAGCGCCATTACATTTCCCATTGAGTCTTTTTCATTAAAATGGTTTGCCAATGTATTCGCCTTAAAATCCTTCCGCCGGTCCTTTATCACCAGCCTGGAAGTGGCATTTCTGGCAACTTTTATCTCCCTTTTGGTTGGTATTCCCGCAGCCTATGCCCTGGCAAGATCCGGCATGAAAGGGAGAGGACTTTTAAAATCCATTTTCCTGTCACCTACCATTGTGCCAGGTATCGTTATCGGCTTTATCATGTACCAGTGCCTGATATTAACTTTAAGGATCCCTGTATTTACAGGACTTTTGGCAGGTCATTTCATGGTAACACTGCCATATGTGATCCGTGTGGTAGGTTCTTCCATGGAGCAGTTTGATTTTTCTATTGAAGAAGCAGCCTGGAGTCTTGGATGTCCGAAGACCGCCGCTTTCTTTAAGGTAGTGCTTCCAAATGTAACAAGCGGTATTTCTTCCGCGTTTATGCTGGCATTTATCAATTCCTTTAATAATATCCCGGTATCCATGTTTTTATCAGGTCCTGGCGTGTCCACCTTCCCGTCAACCCTGATGAATTACATTGAGTACAACTATGATCCTACAGTTTCTGCTGTATCCGTACTTTTAATGGCAGCGACGGTTATCATCATGGTCGTTGTAGACCGTACACTGGGTATTGCAGCTCTGGCAAAATAAGTTACAGGTTATAACAGCGCCGGTCAGGCGGATAAAGGAGAAAATGAAAATGGCATTTATGAGTTTAAAGGATATTGATGTTAGTTACGATAAGAAAAAACAGATCTTAAAGGGCTTAAACCTGGATGTGGAAAAAGGAGAGCTGGTGTCTTTACTTGGTCCCAGCGGCTGCGGAAAATCTACCACTCTTCGTGTAGTAGCAGGTTTTATTGATCCACAGGGCGGAAGCTTTTTACTGGATGGGGAAGATATGACAAAGGTTCCGGTCCACAAGAGAAATTTCGGACTGGTATTTCAGAGTTATGCATTATTCCCGCATCTTTCCGTGTATGATAACGTGGCTTTTGGCCTTCGCACCAGAAAAATGGATAAGGAACTGATCGATAAAAAGGTAAAGGATATTTTGGAAGTATGCGGCCTTAGCGACCTGGCAAACCGCTTCCCAAGACAGATGTCAGGTGGCCAGAGACAGAGAGTGGCCTTAGCCCGTTCCTTAGTTATTGAGCCAAAGCTTCTTTTATTAGATGAGCCGTTATCCAATCTGGATGCAAAGCTGCGTCTTTCCATGCGTGTGGAAATCAAGCGCCTGCAGAAAAAGTTAGGTATCACAACTTTATTTGTAACCCATGATCAGGAAGAATGTTTCTCTATTTCCGATAAAGTGGCAGTTATGAATGGTGGTGTTATCGAACAGTATGACACACCGGAAAATATCTATCGCAGACCTGCAACGGAGTTTGTAGCACGTTTTATTGGATTTGAGAATTTCCTGGATGTAGAGAAAAAGGCAGATCATTTATATGTTCTCTCAGATGGAACTGCATTTAAGACAGCCATGGATTTAGACGGCGGGGAATATGCGGCAACCATCCGCCCGGATGATATCCGTCTGGCAGATGATAAGTTTTCCGAAAATGTACTGAGCGGCAAAGTAGGTGTTCGCACCTTCCTTGGAAAGAGTTATCAGTATGAAGTAGAGACAGCAGCCGGTGTTTTAAAGGTAAATATGGGTACAGACCATGTATTTAAAGAGGGCGATATGCTCCGTCTGTATCTTCCAGAGGATAAGCTGATCCTGGTGAGAAGATAAATACAAGATTAAGTAAGATCCGGCATTAAAAAGCATTTACGTAAAAATCTTTATAAATCTTTATATAAAAGGAGAATTATTATGAAAAAGAGATTAGCAGTAGTACTTTGTGCAGCAATGATGTTATCTGCATGCGGCGGCGCATCCACCTCCGATAAGACAGCAGATACCAAGGGACAGACAGCAGCAGACTCCAAGGCAGATGCTACGGAAGGCTCTAAGGGAGATGGAAAGCTGGTCCTTTCTACTTACGGACTGAGCGAAGATATTTCTGAAGATGAAGTATATACTCCTTTTGAGCAGGAATTTGGCTGCGAGATCGTAACAGAAACAGGCGGTACCAATGACCGTTATACCAAGCTGGCAGCAGACAGCGAGTCTTCTATTGATGTGATCGAACTTTCTCAGGCTATGACTGCAAAGGGCGCAGATGAGGGACTTTTCGATACCATTGACTTAAGCAAGATTCCGAATGCAGAAAACCTGATCCCGGCTGCAAAAGAGCTGGCTGAAAATGGACAGGGTATTCCTTACACCATCAACAGCATCGGTATCATCTACAATCCGGAACTGACCGGCTTTGAGATCAAGAGTTTTGATGATCTGTGGGACTCCCGCCTGGAAGGTATGGTTTCTATTCCTGAGATCACAACTACTTTTGGACCGGCTATGGTTTATGTAGCAGGTGACCATGCAGGTACTCCTGTAGCAGAGGATGAAGGAAAAGCAGCTTTTGAAGCACTGGCTGAGTTAAAACCAAACCTTGTTAAGACTTATACAAAGTCTTCTGACCTGATCAATATGTTTACTTC
>ERZ839947.2477-NODE-2477-length-13121-cov-11.387341_pt1 | contig 13121 bp, 10 predicted proteins | sample MGYA00519908_ERZ839947 | MGnify/ENA primary metagenome ERZ839947 (study PRJEB31850, sample SAMEA3708857) | human gut metagenome | biome: human gut; feature: human-associated habitat; material: faeces | place: China | collected 2014 ... | reverse complement strand
GGACATAAGAAATAGTATGGGCGCAGTGATATATTTTATGTGCGAAGTTTGAGTAAATTACTAAGACTTCCCATACCTCAAATTGATATATTCCCATAAGAAATATCAAGGCATACTCCGATTTATGCCGCCGGAATTTTTCGTGATTTATTTTGACAGTCATCTGTTTCCTGAACACATGAAAAGCCCGATGCATAATGCACCGGGCTTTTCACAGTAACACTCAAAGGAGTGGTCATGAAACAGAGGGAGCTGCCTCATGACCGAAAATGAAAAAAATGAAAAAGAATCTATAACAAACATTAGTCAGTCGGCTTATTTATTGTTGATAAATTCATTATAAGAAGGAGTTGTGTTGTAATATTGTTCAATTTATAAAAAAAGTGTGAACTTTCCAAACTGGCACGAAAAAATAGTCAAAAACACGGAAAAAGAGCGCTAAAGTCATAGAAAGGGCAAAAACAGCGTTTGACTTTTGATCTCCGCTTGGCGACTTTTCAATATAAAAAGGAGTTCTGAATTATCTCAAAACTCCTTTGAAGTCATACTTTCATTATTGTAAAAACAGGATGCCTCGCGCCTTCATCATTCTGAAAGTCGGATGCTTTGCTTCGGACTTCATGCCTTCATCATTCCAAAAGTCGGATGCGTTGCTTCGGACTTCATGCCTTCGTCATTCCAAAAGTCGGATGCGATGCATTTGTCAGGCGTGTATGTTAAGTTTACTATCTCTGACCGTACTTTACCAGAATGTTCTGAATACGCTCGGTAGGATTCAGCAGATCGCTGATGGACTGATCGTGATTTAAGGTGTCGATCAGAAGAGCGACATACTTGCTCATGTCAACGGAGATGTAATAGTCTCTAGACAGAAGCTCCTGTGGCTGGTATACCAGATTGGTGGTCATAACACGGTAGATCAGACCCTGCTCTACTGCTTCGTCAAACTTGTCCATACCATTTGTGAACAGACCGAAGGTGGCTGCTACGAAGATACGGTTCGCTTTACGGCGTTTCAGCTCTGTTGCTACGTCGATCATACTCTCGCCGGAGGAGATCATATCATCGATGATGATGACATCCTTGCCCTCAAGGTCAGCACCGAGGAACTCATGAGCGATGATCGGGTTACGACCGTCGACAATCTTGCTGTAGTCGCGGCGCTTGTAGAACATTCCGACATCGATGCCGAGAACGTTTGCATAGTAAACGGCTCTGCCGAGAGCACCCTCATCCGGGCTGATTACCATCAGATTCTGTGCATCGATCCTGATGTCAGGCACATTCTTGAGAAGCGCCTTGATGAACTGATAGGTTGGCTGAACCGTCTCGAAGCTCTTGAGAGGAATCGCATTCTGCACGCGAGGGTCGTGTGCATCGAAGGTGATAATACTCTCAACGCCCATCTGTGTCAGCTCCTGCAGTGCCAGAGCGCAGTCAAGAGACTCTCGGCTGGAACGGCGGTGCTGACGGCTTTCATACAAAAATGGCATCATAACAGTGATACGTCTTGCCTTGCCTCCGACAGCGGCGATCAGACGCTTCAGATCCTGATAATGATCGTCTGGAGACATGTGGTTTACCTGACCGCATACCTTGTAGGTCAGGCTGTAGTTGCAGACATCAACCAGTAAAAAGAGGTCATCGCCTCGAACAGACTCGCGGATCAGTCCCTTGGCTTCGCCGGAACCGAAACGTGGACAAACACAGTCGATCAGATAAGAATCCTTGCTGTAGCCGGCGATGGAAGAAGCGGGTGCTTCCATGCGGGAACGTTCCTGACGCCATTCTACGATGTAGTCATTGACACGCTGTCCCATTTCTTTGCTGCTTTCCAGAGCTAAGATTCCCAGATTGCCAACAGGTATTGTTTCTGCCAATTTGTCATGTCGTTTCATGTTATGAAATCCTCCATTCTTGCATGTGAATTATATAGTTTTCGGGGGGTGATTCCGGAACCTTTTCAGAGGTCGGATGTCATTCCCGATAATCTTACAGAAGTTATAGTAGCCGGTAAAACGGGAGAAGATACGCTCGCCGTACCGGTCGTGCAATTCCTGAAATGCCAGATTCGTAGACAGGATCGTGGATCTTTGCTGCAGGTGTCTCTCTTCAATGAAGTGATAAAGCTCGGAGGTTGTAAAGCTGTTGGTAAGCTCCGTTCCGAGATCATCAATAATGAGAAGATCGCTGTGGATCAGGTAGTCCATTTTGACCTGAATCTGTTCGCTTTCTTCTCCTTTGCCAAACCTGCCTTTCTCTAAAATATCAAATAGCTGTAAAGAAGTCAAGTAAACGACCGTGTGACCGGAGTCCAGAAGCTCCTTGGCAATACAGTGAGTCAGGAAGGTTTTGCCGACACCGGTGGGACCGTAAAATATGAGATTATCGTATGCATCGTCAAAATGCCTGATAAAATCAAGACAGATATCCCTAAGCTTCGTGATATTTTCCTTTGGAGTTAGAGAAAGATTATCATCAACGGTTGTGTCATCGTAGTAATCGCTGCGGAATGTATCAAAATTCTCCTCCAGTAAAATATCGCTCAGATTCGCATTGGCATAGAGAAAATCGGCCTGTGCCTTTGTCAGACAATGGCAGGGCTTGGAGCCGATGTAGCCGGTATCGTGACAGTCCGGACAGCTGTAGATCGGAGAGAGATAGTCACGGGGATATCCGTGCTTCTCCAGAAGATCCTGCTTCTTCTCGGCAAGCTCTTTCATATGGAGCATATACTGCGCCGCAGTGGAAGAGGCACTGTCCGGCTGAAGAAGCTCGCTGCGCGCCTGCTGGAAGGAAAGATGGATGATCTCTCCCTGCAGCTTTTCAATCTCCGGGATTTCTTTGTGAATGGATGCTGTGCGCTCATCAAGGATCCGCTGATTCTTCATGCGTGTACGGTCATATTTTTCCATGATATTGCCATACTGGCTTGCTGAGATACCCATGCTATGCTTTCCTTTCTTATTAGATGCTGTGATGCCGAAGCTGATGACTCCTGCATTATGATCTGACATCTGAGGCGATGATCCCTTACGTCATACTAGACATGAAGAAGCTGCTTTTCGAGCGCGTCGGCCTCCTTCCGGGACAGCCCATGCTGTACCATGCCCGACTTGTTGCCGTGCTGTGCGGCTGTTGCCTGTCTCTTTGCGGCTTTCTCTCTGGCAAAGTCCTCGTCTGCCTTGTGAACATCCTGAAGTGTGTGGACGCCGGTGCGATACCAGCGCTCAAGGATTCCGTCAGCATACTTGAAATCGCCGTGCTGAAGCTTTAACATTGTGCGGTTGCATGCCTCAAGGATAACGCTCAGATCCATTTGCCACTGGTTCTGCCAGCGGTCAACAAATTCCCTCTCGATAGCGGCGAGCGTGCGCCCAAGTGCCATAGATTTGGAAATGGCGGTGTAGGTTGCATTGTACTCCATAGAAGCATTCTGCGCATCCTCGGTGGTCTTGACACCCTTCTCATCCCAGGCGAGTGCGACCGTCTGGATATAGGAGATATTAGTCTTGCCGAGCCCGATACAGTATTCGTACAGATGCAGTATCAGCTCGGAAGAAAAATGAAGTGTATCATATAAATATGTAACAAACTCTAATTCCTTCGGCTTGATCGGATGCCTGAGATAACTCTCAACGATATCGCATGTCCAGCAGAAATCATCGTTGCCGGCAAGACGATTCATCTGCTCGGTTGTTACGGTTGGTGCCGGAAGCTTGTCTGCGGAGGCGGTCGTGCTGCCGGTGGCTTTTGAAGCGGCAGGGGAAGTATGTCTGCCTGACTGCTGCGTGAAAGCCTGTCCGTCGGTCTGAGCTGCGGAATCTGCAGGGGAAGTACGTCTGCCGGCCTGCTCTGCGGAATCTGCCGGGGCAGTATGTCTGCCGGTCTGCACTGCGGAATCTGCCGGGGGAACCGGTCTGTCGGTCTGTGTTTCGGAAGCTGTCACTGCAGCCGAAGTATCTGACTGCTTCGGAGAAGCAGCGGTCTTTGAGGAAACGTGCTTTGCTGTGCCGTTCGAAGCAGCCTCTGCTTCTGCGGACTTCGACGCGTCTGCCTGGCCGGTGGAACCCCTGACAGAGGTACCGGTCACTGCTTCGGCTCTGCCGGATGATTTCATGATCGGTGTCATCGTACTTTCAGTGTGTGATGCGCTGCCGGTCATCGGTGCAGCCGTATCTGTCATAAGCTCATCCGGATTAAGAACATCGATGCCGAGGATCTCAGAACCGTCCTCACTGCGTGTGATGCGTAAAAGACCCTGCTTCTCCCAGTAATTCAGCGCACGGATGATATCCTTCTCGGTATTCTCCATCTGGTCTGCCAGCGAGGAGATCGACAGATCGTCCTGTCCTGCCTGAATACATTTGGAAAGGTAAAGATACACCTTCACATAGCTGCCGTTTGCTCTGAGCATATATTTCTCGATAAATGTATTGTGAATCGAAGTGACCAACGGGATATGGTTGGAACACAACAAAATATTATCCATGAAAATCCTCCGTTCTCAGCGAAATCTCCGCAGAAATCCCGCATTCTGTATCAGTCTGTACCCTATAATAACACAAAGAAAAAAACTTGCAAACACCGATAAACAGTGGATTTGTGTGGATTTAAAAATGTGGATAATGTGAATGAAAATTAGCGCCTTCGACGAAAACCCCATAAATTCATAGGTTTTTACCAAAAAAATTATCCACAATAATTGTCGACAGTTTTTGACAAAAAATTGTGGATAATGTGGATAACTTATTTATTTACCAGATCTTCTCCGATAGATACTACGTTACCGGCACCCATAGTTATCAACAAGTCCCCGTTGATACATTTTTCTGATAAAAATTTTTCGATTTCTTCAAAAGAAGGAAAATAGTAGGCGTCCTTGCCGAGCTTTTTGAGTTCTTCCTGCAGCGTGCGGGAGGAGATATCGCCCGGATCTGCCTCGCGTGCGGCGTAGATGTCTGCCAGCACGACATTCTCTGCCTGGGACAGTGCCTGTGCAAACTCCTTTAACAGGGCACGGGTTCTTGAGTAGGTGTGTGGCTGGAATACGCACCACAGATGCTTGTGTGGATACTTCTCTGCAGCAGTCAGTGTCGCCGTGATCTCTGTCGGATGGTGTGCATAATCGTCCACGACAGTCACTCCGTTGAAAGATCCCTTCAGCTCGAAACGGCGCTCGGTTCCTTCGAAAGCAAGAAGTCCCTTCCGAATGGAATCCATATCAATGTGGTAATACTGTGCCAGCGCGATGGCGGACAGTGCATTGGCAATGTTGTGGCGACCGATCACATGCAGGTCGATGTGCGCCTCCTTTGTGCCGTTGCAGATCAGGTCGAAGTGACCGTAGCCGTGCTCGTCGAAGCTGATATTATCTGCGAAGTAATCACATTCCTTTGTCAGACCGAAGGTGATCACCGGGCAGTCAAGATTGTCGGTAATCTCGCCAAGTGCAGGGATCTCGCCGTTAATGATCAGCACACCGTTTGAAGGGAGCAGCTCGGCAAAGCGGCGGAAGGAATGGCGGATATCGTTGATATCCTTGAAAAAGTCCAGATGATCCGCATCAATATTTAGTATGATGCCGGCGGTCGGATGGAACTTTAGGAAGCTGTTCGTATATTCGCATGCCTCCGTGATGAAATCGTCCGAATGACCAACGCGGATATTGCCGTTGATCGCTTTGAGGATGCCTCCGACAGAGATAGTCGGATCCTTCTGTGCCTCCAGAAAGATATGCGATACCATGGAGGTTGTCGTTGTCTTTCCGTGCGTGCCGGAGATGGCGATCGCATTCTGATAATTCTTCATGACCTGACCGACCATTTCTGCACGTTCCATCATAGGGATGCCCATTGCCTTGGCTGCCTTAAATTCCGGATTGTCCGGGTGAATGGCTGCCGTGTAGACAACCAGATCGATGTCATTTGTAATATTTTCGGTGGACTGGCCATATATTATATCGATACCAAGTGACTGCAGATGATCCGTGATCTTGCTTTCGTGGGCATCTGAGCCATGTACCTGAAAACCGTAATCGTGCAGAAGCTGGGCAAATCCACTCATGCTGATGCCGCCGATTCCGATGAAATATACATTTGCCGGATGGTTAAAGTCGATTTGATACATAATAAAAACCACGCCTTTCTTCTATGTAATATGTAATGTTCTTACAATATTATAACGAATAGGAGGAAAAATACAATTCTTTTGTGTCATATTTATTCGGAATTTCGTCAGTGTGTGATTGATTTATGTTTTTGTGGGATTCGGCGGCGCCATTGTGCATTTTTTTTGTGAAAAAGGAGGTGATTATGCAAAATTTTGGCAAAAATTAGTCGAAATGTATAAAAAATAGAAAAAATTAACAAATTATTTGTCAAATTTATTCCCATTTTATGAAAGGTGTGTTATAATACAATTATTCTGAACAACAAGGGGTGATATCGTGATAAAGAAAGAAATGATTGCAATGTTACTGGCAGGTGGTCAGGGCTCTCGTCTTGGAGTACTCACAGCAGATGTTGCAAAGCCTGCAGTTGCATTTGGTGGCAAGTATCGTATTATCGACTTTCCATTGAGTAACTGTATTAATTCGGGGGTTGATACAGTTGGTGTCCTGACACAGTATCAGCCGTTGCGTCTGAATACTCACATTGGAATCGGTATTCCGTGGGATTTGGACAGAAATGTCGGGGGAGTTTCAATTCTGCCGCCGTACGAGAAGAGTACGAGCAGTGAATGGTATACAGGAACTGCAAATGCGATTTATCAGAACTTACGGTATATGGAGCAGTATAATCCTGATTATGTACTTATTTTGGGTGGAGATCACATTTATAAGATGGATTACGAGGTGATGCTCGATTTCCATAAAGCCAACAATGCTGATGTTACGTTAGCGACGATTCCTGTTCCGCTGGAAGAAGCAAGCCGTTTTGGTGTAGTTATTACGGATGAGAACAAGAAGATCCAGGAGTTCGAGGAGAAGCCGGAGCATCCGCGCAGCAATCTCGCATCCATGGGTATCTACATATTCTCATGGCCGGTACTGCGTGAGGCACTGCTGAAGCTGAAGGATCAGCCGGCGTGTGATTTCGGTAAGCATATTATTCCTTATTGCCATGAGCAGGGCAAGCGTATCTTTGCATACGAGTACAATGGATACTGGAAGGATGTTGGAACACTTGGCTCTTATTGGGAATCCAACATGGAGCTGATCGATCTGATTCCTGTCTTTAACCTTTATGAGGAGTTCTGGAAGATCTACACGAAGAGTGACCGTATTCCACCGCAGTATATTGCGAAGGATGCGATTGTGGACAAGGCAATCATCGGCGAAGGCTGTGAGATTTATGGAGAGGTTCATAACTCGGTGATCGGCTGTGGTGTCACGATCGAAGCGGGAGCGGTTGTACGGGATTCCATCATTATGAGTTCTACCACGATCGGTGCCGGGACAACGGTTGACAAGTCTATCATTGCAGAGGGCGTTACTGTTGGCAAGAACTGTGAGCTGGGCATCGGTGAAGAGAAAGAAAATAAAGTAAAACCTAGCGTTTATGCGTTTGGTCTGGTAACCATCGGAGAGGATTCTGTGATTCCGGATGGCGTCAAGATTGGAAAGAATACAGCAATTTCCGGCGTGACAGAGCCGGCAGATTATCCGGACGGTCTTTTGGACGGCGGTGAGACTTTGATTAAGGTAGGTGACAGAGAATGAGAGCGATAGGTATTGTATTAGCTGGTGGTAATAGCAGCAGAATGAAGGAGCTTTCCAACAAGAGAGCGATCGCTGCAATGCCAATAGCCGGCAGCTTCCGAAGCATTGATTTTACATTAAGTAATATGACAAACTCACATATTCAGAAGGTGGCTGTGTTTACACAATATAATGCAAAGTCGCTGAATGAGCACCTGAATTCCTCTAAATGGTGGGACTTTGGTAGAAAGCAGGGAGGATTATATGTATTCACCCCTACCACTACACCGGAGAACAGCTACTGGTATCGCGGAACCGCTGATGCGATCGCACAGAACATCGGATTCCTTAAGAGTAGTCATGAGCCTTATGTTGTTATTGCATCCGGTGATGGTGTGTACAAGATGGACTACAATAAAGTCCTTGAGTATCATATTGCAAAGAAAGCAGATTTTACGGTTGTTACAACTGATATGAATGAGAAGGATGATCCAAGCCGTTTTGGCGTGATCTCAACCGATATGGACGGGCGTATCGTCAACTTCGAGGAGAAGCCGATCCAGGCGAAGGGACAGCAGGTTTCTGCGGGAATCTATATTGTCCGCCGCCGCCTTCTGATCGAACTGATCGAGAAGGCCGATCAGGAGGAGAGATACGATTTTGTAAAAGACATCCTGATCCGTTACAAGGATATCAAGAAGATCTACGCATATAAGATGGATACATATTGGAGTAATATTTCCAGCGTGGAATCTTATTTCCGTACCAATATGGACTTCCTGAAGCCGGAGATCCGTGATTACTTCTTCAAGCAGTATCCGGATGTATATTCCAAGGTACAGGATCTGCCGCCTGCAAAATATAACGCAGGATCAGATGTCAGAAACAGTCTTGTATCAAGTGGATGTATCATCAATGGACAGGTAGAGGATTCCATCCTGTTCAAGGAAGTTTATGTTGGAAATAACTGTGTGATCAAGAACTCAATCATTTTGAATGATGTTTACATTGGAGACAATACACATATTGAGAATTGTATCGTAGAAAGCAGAGATACGATTCGCGCTAATACAGAGTATATTGGTGAGAATGGACAGATTCGTATCGTGATTGAGAAGAATGAGCGTTATGCACTTTGATGCCGGACGCGAATGAATAAAGGGGAGAGGTTACCTCGTATTTAAGTAGAATTTGTCTGGAATCAAAGGGGGTTCAAACATGCAGATAACAGATGTGCGTATTCGCAAAATCTCAAAAGAAGGGAAAATGAAGGCAATCGTTTCTATTACTCTTGATGGTGAGTTTGTTGTTCACGACATCAAGGTGATCGAAGGCGAGAAAGGTCTTTTTATTGCGATGCCTAGCAGACGCGCAGGAGATGGAGAATATCGTGATATTGCTCACCCGATCAATTCCCAGACGCGGGAGATGATCCAGAATATCATTTTGGAAAGGTATGAAGCTGTGCTGGAGGAGGACGAGACCGACAGCGCACAGATCTGACCTTAAAGCCCGGAGGGGCAGCAACACAAGAGGGAGATCTTAGAACAGCAGTAAAATGCTGAATATGGGGAAGGTGAATTCACAATATACACCATAAAACGGAGACGGGGGAGTGCCTGTCTCCGTTTTCGACAAAAGAAAGTAGGGCAGACATATGAAAATGAAACCAAAGAAACTGAAACCAAAGAAAATGAAACCAAAGAAACTGAAAACAAACAAGCGGGCGAAAGTGGGAATGCGCAAGAAGATAGACATCAATTCCGTGAAGTGGAAGGTAATGGTGCCGATTACAATGCTCGGCGCGATGCTTTTGATCTGCAGTATCCTCTGTATTGGTCAGCTGCGTGGAATGCTCCGCTCGAGCCAGACGATCTCTGACCGCTATGCGCAGAATATTACAAAGCTTGGCGAGATCGCAGAGGATTTCCAGTCGCTTCACCGTGTGATCTATGAGCATTGTCTGACAAGTGACAGTGCATCGCTGGAGAATCTCTCGACAGAAGCAAGTACCCTTCGCAGCAACATTCAGACTGCCAATATCGAGTACGAGGAGATGATGGGAAAGGGCAGTGAGACGGAGAATTTCCAGAAGTTTGAACAGGACTACGAAGAATATCTCACAAACTTTGAGCAGGCAATCCGCCTGAGTAATAAGGGCAGGAAGGATGATGCGCAGAATCTTGCAAATGGAACGCTGAGTACACTCGGAAGTGACCTGTCTGATCAGATCAGCGAATTGATTCAATATAATAAGAAGGGAATGGATTCGGCAATCGTAAAGCAGAAAAGAAAATATAACTCTTCCTTATTTATAGTGGCAATTCTTCTGATCCTCGGTATGATCGTGGATGTTCTTGGTGTGACGATCAGCCACCGTTACATCAGCCTCCCGCTTGGCAGAATTGACGGGAAGTTGTCCAAGATTGTCGACGATGTCCAGTCGGGTCATGGTGATCTGACGGAGCGAATCTCCGTGGACAGCCGGGATGAGATGGGCAAGATCGCAAAAGGAATTAATGTATTCCTCGAGGCATTACAGACAATCATGAAGGAGATCACTACAAGTGCTGCCAGTCTGGATGAGATCGTCGGTAAGGTATCCGACCATGTAGCGACGGCGAATGACAGCTCTGCGGACATCTCTGCATTGATGCAGCAGCTTGCCGCTTCCATGCAGGAGATTTCTTCAACTATTTCAAATATCAGCGAAAATGCAACTGATGTGAATGGCAATGTGATTGAGCTGGCAAATGCCTCCGGTGACCTGCAGCAGTATGCGGCTGAAATGCGCGTGCGTGCAGAAAAGCTGGAAAGCACAGCGGTTGAAACGAAGAAAAATACCAGCGTTGTGGTGAATGATATCATCAAAAAGCTGGAGGAGGCAATCGAAGGAAGCAAGAGCGTTGAGACAGTTAATGAGCTGACCAATGAGATTTTAAGCATTTCCAGCCAGACCAATCTGCTTGCGCTCAATGCTGCAATTGAGGCAGCACGTGCCGGTGAAGCCGGAAGAGGCTTTGCGGTTGTTGCGGACGAGATCAGTAATCTGGCGGAGGAAAGCCGTAAAGCAGCCAACAACATCCAGAATATCAATCAGGTCGTTGTGGGTGCCGTTGAAGAGCTGACTGAACAGGCGAGAGCAATTGCTTCCTATATAATGGAGAACATTTCGACGGATTATGATGACTTTGTGGCATCCGGTGCACAGTATAAAGAGGATGCTGTGCATGTTGATGAGATCGTTACGCGGTTCCACCGCATGGCAGACGAGGCGCAGGTGCTTGTAGATAATATTACCCGCGCGATCCAGGGAATCAGTGCTGCAGTGGATGAGAGTGCGAACGGTGTGGGGTCTGCTGCAACTAATACTGCAGATCTGGTGCAGGGTATTGGTTCGATCTCTGCACAGATGAAAGAGAACAAAGAGATCGCTGAAAAATTAAATGACGAAGCCGGAAAATTCGAACGTGTCTAATGCGAGCCGTCACCGGATCGGGAGTTGTGCAAATTAACAACAACCGGTTTTGGTGACGGATTTTTTTGTGCAAATCGTAGAAAAATAAAAAAAGATGAAAAAATTGAAAAAAAACCTTGAAAAGCCTGTAAAATCTTGCTACAATAGCAAATGCTGTGACATTGATAGCTGTGAAGCGCGAGGTTGCTGTCATCTGGTAACGAATGACAGGTTTTCCGTGGAGCGAATGTCAAGTTAGGAAACTGGCGACAAGTCACTGTACCAATTTAACAATCCGTGTGAACGGATAAGAACAGAAGGGAAGTCCTGCGTTACCCGATGTGATTCAACAGGACACACCCGGATAAGTGTACAGTCACCACTTGTTGCGCTATTACAACGAGCATGATTCGATGCCAATCAGATCAGTTTGCTCGCAAAAGTGCGAAAAGGAGGCGGCTTTTTTTATGGCTAACGTAATGAGAATTACACTGAAGGCGTATGACCACAATCAGATTGATCATGCTGCTGGGAAGATTATTGAGACGGCAAAGAAGACTGGCGCTAATGTAAGCGGTCCGGTACCTCTTCCAACGAAGAAGGAAGTAGTTACAATTCTTCGTGCTGTTCACAAGTACAAAGATTCCAGAGAGCAGTTTGAGCAGAGAACTCACAAGAGACTGATTGATGTTATCGCTCCAACACAGAAGACCATCGAAGCATTAACAAAGATGGAGATTCCTTCCGGTGTAGCTGTACAGCTCAAGATGAAGGAAAAGTAAGATTAAATGAGAAAGTCCTTAGGGTTTATATAAACTGAGTTTTTTGAATCAAACTTGCACATTATAGACCGTCTAGGATGAATACGATTCCAACCGGCAGCGTGGGCTGTGCGAGCCAATCGTATTCCGCTGTAGATTAACAGGAGGTGCAACATTATGAAGAAAGCTATTTTAGCAACGAAGATCGGTATGACACAGATCTTCAACGAGAACGGAGTATTAACTCCGGTAACTGTACTTCAGGCAGGTCCTTGCTTCGTAACACAGGTAAAGACAGTCGAGAATGATGGGTACAGTGCAGTGCAGGTAGGATATGTTGATAAGAAGGATAAGGTTATCAGCAAGGATTCTACAGGCAAGAAGGAAGTAAAGAGAAGTCATGGCGTAAACAAGCCTCTTCAGGGACACTTCGCAAAAGCAGGAGTATCCGGCAAAAGATATCTGAAAGAGTTTAAGTTTGAGGACGCTGAGGAGTACACACTTGGTCAGGAGATCAAGGCTGACATTTTTGAAGCCGGAGATAAGATCGATGCAAGCGGCACTACAAAGGGAAAAGGTTTCCAGGGTGCAATCAAGAGACATGGTCTCCACAGAGGACCTATGGGACATGGTTCAAAATCACATAGAGTTGTAGGTTCTATGGGTTCATCAGCTACACCTTCAAGCGTTAAGAAGGGTAAGAGAATGCCCGGACATATGGGAGCTGCTAACGTAACTCTTCAGAATGTTGAAATTGTACGCGCAGACGCTGAGAAGAATCTTCTTCTTATAAAAGGTGCTGTACCCGGACCTAAGGGCGCAATACTTGTAATAAAGGAAAGCGTAAAGGCTTGATAAACTTTACGAAAGGAGGAAACAGACATGGCAAATGTTAAAGTATACAACATGAGCGGAGCAGAGGTTGGAACGATTGAACTCAGCGACGCAGTGTTTGGTGTTGAAATAAATGAACACGTTATGCACCTTGCGGTTAAGCAGTATCTTGCTAACCAGAGACAGGGTACACAGAGTGCTAAAACTCGTTCGGAAGTACGCGGCGGCGGAAGAAAGCCTTTCAGACAGAAGGGAACAGGCCGTGCAAGACAGGGTTCAATCCGTGCTCCTCAGTGGACAGGCGGTGGAGTTGTATTTGCGCCGAAGCCCAGAGATTACTCTTTCAAACTTAACAAGAAGGTTAAGA
>ERZ839947.2467-NODE-2467-length-13192-cov-3.112887_pt1 | contig 13192 bp, 7 predicted proteins | sample MGYA00519908_ERZ839947 | MGnify/ENA primary metagenome ERZ839947 (study PRJEB31850, sample SAMEA3708857) | human gut metagenome | biome: human gut; feature: human-associated habitat; material: faeces | place: China | collected 2014 ... | reverse complement strand
AGTGGTATAATTATAATGTTTAGACTGCTGAATAGTCAAAAGTTAAGTATTATGTTTAAATGTCTTTTGGGAAGTGTTTTCGGAACACTTGAATTTCAATGGATGCCGATAATATTTGCTTTTTTCATGGATTTTACGGTTAAGGCACATATATGTGCTTTGGTTATTCAGGTGCTTGTTTTTATATTAGTTATATTGAAAACAAATAGGGAACAGGGATTTATAAATACTTATAAAAAACCGATAGAATGGAAAAGATTTTTGTGGGAAAATCCGGCATCTATAATTATTTTTGCAAGTTTTGTTATATTTGCTTATTGCCTTAATACGCATACGATATTACTGAATTCAGACGGAAGTTTACATACGGGACAGGCAACTTACGGTGATATGAATATGCATATAGGATTTATCACAAGCATTGCAAAACAGCATACATTTCCACCGGAATATTCTATTTATCCGGGCATAAAACTGGCATATCCGTTCTTAAGTGACAGTATAAGTTCAAGTCTGTATCTATTGGGAGCATCACTTAGAGTGGCATATATTATTCCAATGCTTGTTGCGGTAATGCAGGTTTTTTGTGGATTTTACTGTTTTATTAAGTTTTGGTTCAAAAAAGGTTCGGTAGCTTTTATTGCATTTATATTATTTTTCTACGATGGGGGATTTGGTTTCATCCATTTCTTAAACAAAGTAAATTTTTCTAAAAATTTTACAGAGTTTTATTTTACACCGACAAGTATTGGCGATTACAATTATCGCTGGGCACAGATAATAGCAAATATGTTAATTCCACAACGTGCGACATTGTTTGGATGGGCAGTATTATTTCCGCTTCTTGCGTTTTTATATTATGCAAAAGAAAATCGAAGCATTAAGAGTTTTCTTATAGCCGGGATAATGGCAGCAGGTTTACCTATGATACACACTCATTCATTTCTCGCACTGGGTATAATATGTGTTGTATGGCTGTTTTGGGATATGTATAAAGAAAAAGAAAGTTATTTGTTATTAAAACTCGCTGGAATAATCTGGGTAGTATTTTTCTTTTTGTTGAGAATGTATAATGACAAGACGGGATTGATAGAAAAAAATGGCTTTATTATAATGATTGCAGGCTTAGGCATTATAGCAGTTCTTTTTGTTAAAGAAATTGTATTATGTTTTAAAAATTCGACTATTAAAAGTTATATACAAACATGGGGAGTATTTCTTATTCCAGTAATATTATTTGCATTTCCACAGTTATTATTTTGGACATTTGGTCAGGCATCAGGTGATGGATTTTTGAGAAGCCACTTTAACTGGTCTAATGCAAATGATAATTATTTTATATTTTATCTGAAAAATATAGGAATTACTTTTTTGATTTTTTTCCCAGCTTGGGTATCGGCAAAGAAAAAAGAAGTTCAGACTGCATCGCCAATGTTACTGATATTTTTTATTGCTGAGCTAGTAGTATTTCAGCCAAATGAATATGACAATAATAAATTATTGTTTGTAGCATTTGTATTTATGTGTGGAATTGTCTCAGATTTTGTGATAAAATTATTTGAGAAAAATTGGAATATAATACTTAAAGGTGCATTAGCGGTAAGTTTGCTGTTTGTAGGAGTATTTTCTTCTAGTATGACTATTGCGAGAGAATGTGTGTCTGACTATGAATTGTATTCAAAAGCACAGGTAGATGCGGCTGAATATATAGAAAAAAATACTGCTGAAAAAGCGGTATTTCTTACGGGAGATAATCATAATAATGCAGTTGCGGCATTGACGGGAAGAAGTATTGTATGCGGGGCAGATACATTTTTATATTATCACGGAATTAACACGGCGGAGCGTAAAAATGAGGTTGCCAATATGTACGCAGACCCGGTTGGAAATAAGGAATTGTATAAAAAATATAATGTATCATATATTTTTGTAAGTGATGTGGAAACTGGCGAATTCCAGATTAATTTTGAGGGATTAGGACAGATTGCGGAAAAGGTATATGATGCTCAGAATGTTGTGATATATAAATGTAATGAGTTATAAAATGAGGGATAACAGTTAATAAGAATGGATGAAAATTTAAAAAAAATGTTGTAATCATCGGAGGAGGTCCGGCTGGTCTTACAGCAGGATATGAACTATTAAAGGATAATGATGATATTAAAGTTACGATACTTGAGGAGAGTAAGTCGCTCGGCGGTATATCACAGACAGTAAGATACCACGGCAACAGGATGGATATTGGCGGACACCGCTTCTTTTCAAAAGATGATACGATTATGAAGTGGTGGTCTGATATGCTCCCGGTACAGGGTAAACCGTCCTATGATGATAAGGTGCTCGGCAGAGAAAAAGAGTTTGCAAAAGGCGGTCCTGACCCTGAAAAGGAAGATGAGGTAATGCTTGTCAGGGAGAGGGTTTCAAGGATATATTATAATCGCCATTTCTTTGATTATCCTATATCAATGAAGCCTGAAACTATAAAAAATATGGGACTTTTTACTACATTTAAGGCAGGAATGAGTTATCTTGGCTCATGCATAAAGAAAAGACCTGAGACAAATCTTGAAAACTTTTATATAAACCGTTTTGGAAAAGTATTATACAGTATGTTCTTTGAGGGCTATACGGAAAAACTCTGGGGCAGGCATCCAAGAGAAATATCGGCGGACTGGGGAGCTCAGCGTGTCAAAGGTCTTTCTATCCGTGCGATAATTAAAGATATTTTTTCTAAGATATTCGGTAAAAAAGACAACTCAAATGCAGAGACCTCACTTATTGAACAGTTCTGGTATCCGAAGTACGGACCGGGTCAGCTTTGGGAACTTACGGGAGAGAAGATAAAAGAAAAAGGCGGAAGTATCTTATTTGAACATAGTGTAAAAAAAATAAATAAAAAAGATGGTAAGATAGTTTCGGTCGTATGTGCTACATCGGAGGGTGAAAAAGAAATATCAGGTGATGTATTTATTTCTTCAATGCCTGTAAAAAATCTTGTTGAGGGAATGAACGATGTGCCTGACGATATTATGGATGTGGCAGTAGGACTTCCGTACAGGGATTTTGTTACGGTTGGACTTCTTGTAAAGAAACTTGAACTTGTAAATAAGACGGACAAGAAAACATTATCAGATATAGTACCCGACTGCTGGATATATGTTCAGGATAAAGGATACAAACTTGGAAGAATACAGATATTTAACAACTGGTCACCGTATATGGTTGAAAAACCTGAGGACACGGTTTGGATTGGACTTGAATATTTTTGTGCCGAGGGTGATGAATTCTGGAATATGACTGATGAAGAATGTATCGCATTTGCAAAAGACGAGCTTGTGAGAATGGAAGTGATAAAATCGGATGCAGTCTTTGATGCACACAGGGAGAGAGTAAAGAAAGCATACCCGGCATATTTTGATATATACAGCGATTTTGATAAGCTGGTTACATATTTAGACGGTTATGACAATCTTTTCTATGTGGGAAGAAACGGTCAGCACAGATACAACAATATGGACCACTCAATGCTTACGGCAATAAATACTGCAAAAGCAATAAAAGATAATGTAACTGATAAAACAAATATATGGAATGTAAATACGGAGAAAGAATATCATGAGTCAAAATAAACAAATGACTGAAAATATAATAAACACGATTGCAAAACATCCGTACCTGTCAATGTTTTTGGTATGTCTTATGGCAAATTTGCTTTGTTTTGGTTCGGAGGGAAATGTTCCTCAGAATACTCTTGGCATTAAAGACATTGTGAGAAAAATATTATTTGCAATGGTTGTGTTATATGCGGTGATGGGTACTTATATATGGATGGTTATATGTTATAATACAAGAGGATGAGATTATTATTAGATAAATTATGGAGGTTAATTTTGAAAACTTATATCCTTAATGAAATTTCATTGATTGTACCATGTTATAATGAGCAGGAGTCGCTTCCTGTTTTCTTCAATGAAATAAACAAAACAATGAAAACGATGGGCTGTACATACGAATTACTTTTTGTAGATGATGGATCTTCTGACAATACTCTTGAGATTTTAAAAGCAGCATCAGAAAATGATCCGCATATACGATATATTTCATTTTCAAGAAATTTTGGCAAAGAAAGTGCGATGTATGCAGGTTTTTGCAATGCACATGGTAAATATATTGCGGTAATGGATGCTGACTTACAAGATCCCCCGGCATTGCTGCCTGAAATGCTCCGGCTTATAAAGGAGGATGGATATGACAGTGTTGCTACAAGGCGTATTTCACGAAAAGGCGAGCCTGCAATCAAGAGTTTTTTCGCAAGACAGTTTTACAAACTGATAAATCGTATATCTGATGCCAATATAGTTGATGGTGCTCGTGATTTCAGACTTATGAAGAAGGAAATGGTTGATGTTATAGTATCAATGTCAGAATATAATCGTTTTTCAAAAGGCATTTTTGGCTGGATAGGATTTAAAACATATTGGTTACCTTTTGAAAATCATGAACGCATTGCAGGAGAAACTAAGTGGAGCTTTTGGAAGTTGTTTAAATATGCTATTGAGGGAATTATCAATTTTTCAAATGTTCCATTAAATATCGCATCGTGGTTTGGTATTTTTATGACAGTTATAGATTTCTTCGCAATCATTTTTATTGTTATTCGTAAACTTATATTTGGAGATCCTGTTGCAGGCTGGGCATCTACAGTGTGTATCATAACCTTGATAGGCGGCATACAGCTTTTTTGTATGGGAATTATGGGACAATATATATCTAAGACTTATTCAGAGGTGAAAAACAGACCGCATTATATAGTTTCAGAAAGCAGCTTAGATGATATAGAAAAAATAAAATGATTTATGTTTACGGTCAGCCGTATATTCACAATCGGTGATGCCGGCTGGCTGATGATGTAAATAAGAATGGCATAAAAATTGATATGCCAAACATGTTTATTATTTAAAATTATTAATGAAATGAGAGGATATTCAATGAAAGTTCAAACTGTGAAATCAGGGAAAATATACAAAGATTTTCCTATGTTTATAAGTGTATTTATATTGGCAGAATTAATGATGCTTTATATTTTGAAAAATAATGGTTTTTATCCGTTTGGTACAAAATCAATGCTTATAATGGATATGAAAAATCAGTATGTTGAATTTATAACTTCTCTTAGAAATATTATAAGAGGAGAAGATTCAATATTTTTTTCATGGTCACGCTCTATGGGAGGAAATTATATAGGTGTTTTTGCTTATTATATTGCAAGTCCGTTTTCTTTTTTAACATTGCTTTTTTCAGTTGAAAAGATGCCTGTTGCCATTGAGTTTCTCACATGTTTAAAAATTGGACTATGTGGTATCAGTTTTTGTATATATGCTAAATATCTTTTTGACAAGTATAATGCAAAGTCAAAAATATTAAATATATGCTTAATAATTCCATCAATATGTTATGCTTTTATGTCATATACAATGGTATATTCGCTAAGTATCATGTGGCTGGATGCAGTTATTTTTTTGCCACTTATACTTATGGGGCTTGAAAAAATATTTGATGGTTCAAAGGGACTTCAGTATGTTCTGTGTCTTACTTTATTGTTTATAAGTAATTATTATACCGGATATATGGTTGCTATTTTTACCGGACTTTATTTTATTATAAAAATCGTAAGTCAATATGATATTTCAAAAAGAAACATAAAAAAAGAGCTGTCAATTTTGATACATTTTATAATGACAAGCCTTATGTCTGTTGCATTGGCTGCACCACTGCTATTAGCTTCTTTAAAGGATTTAATGTCAGGAAAACTTTCAGATGTATATACAGGTTATGAACCTGCTGAAAGTACAAACTTTGTGTTTGCAAAAATATTTACCAAGTTCTTATATGGAAAATATGACAGTATTACGAATACAGGACTTCCGGCAATATATTGCGGCTTCGTGATAATTATTTTTGCAGCGTTATTTTTCTTTATGAAAAATATAAATATCAGAGAAAAAATCGGTATGATACTATTGATATGCCTGTTTTTATTGAGCTTTTATTTTGTTGGACTTGACAAGGTGTGGCACGGATTTCAATATCCAAACTGGTTTCCATACAGGTATGCTTTTTTGTTTAGCTTTACATTGATTTATATGGCACTTCGTACACTTATATCAATTGATTTAAGTCAGGCAAAGTTGAAAATGCATTTGCTGGAAATTATACCAAATTATGTGTATAAAATGGCTGCATTTATTATAATTGTTGGTGTTTTAATTGAAATGGCAAATAATGGTGCAATTCTTATAAAGGGACTTGGAAATGAATTTGGCTATGGCGAAATGGAAGAATACACATCGTTTATAAGGAAGACAAAACCGTTGGTTGATGGTATAAAAAAGAATGACAATGATTTATACAGAGTAAACCAGCGATATGATTATTCGAAAAATGATGCAATGCTTCTTGGTTATCATGGTATGACACATTATTCATCAGCATTTAATGCATATATAAATAATCTTATACCTAAACTTGGTCTTGGTCAGAGTTATTTTTGGAATTCAGGATATTCGTCAACTCCGCTTACAGACAGTATATTTGGATGTAAATATACGATAAGTGATGAAACAATGCCGGCATCATGCTATACGCAGCTTGATACTACAGCAGAAGGCGGAAGCAGTTATAAAAATGACATGGCACTTCCTTTTGCGTATGCAGTATCAGATAAATGTACTGAACCTGATTTAAATCAGCCGGGAATTTTTGCAAATCAGAACAATTACCTTTCATCTGTTACCGGAACTACTGTAAATTATTTTACAGGCTGTCAGTTTAGTGTTAAACAGGACACTGCAAATACATGGACTTATAGCATACAGGCAGTTTCAGATAATCCTATGTATTTATATATGCAGTCAAATGCAGGCTATGCGGATGTTTATGTAAACAACAACCGCATAAGTGATTATTTTTCAGAACGAAAAACAGGTGCACTTTATCTTGGCGATTTTACCACAGGACAGACGGTGACTGTTCAGGTAGTGGCTGCTGATGACGGAAATACTTACTCACAGACATTTACGGATATTGTACAATTGGATGTGGCGGCACTTAAAAATACAACGGCTTCATTGCAAAAGCACGGTTTGAAAATAAAAAAGCAAAATGGCAATAGTATTTCAGGTGAGATAATATTGGATAATGGGCAAAATCAAATTATGACTTCTATTCCATATGATGAGGGGTGGACAATATATATTGATGGGGAAAAAACAGACTATACAAAATATGCAGGCTCATTTATCAAATTTGACTGTTCATCAGGAAAGCATACCATAACAATGAAATATGTATCACCAGGATTTTATCAGGGAGTAATTGTCGGAATAATCGGCTTGCTCGCCTTTGCATTTGTATTTATACTGCATCCGATGAGAAAAAGCAGAGAAAATAAAATTGCCATGACATTATAGATAAGGGAGAAAGATAAAAACAAGCTATTTTGAGCACTTCAGAGTGGCTTGTTTTTCTTTACAGAAATATACCTGAATGTTAAAATATAGCTACAGATTTACGGAAAAATTGGGTGCAGATTAAACGGAGGGTGCATATGGCAAGAGTTGTAGGAATTGGAAAACAAAGTTTTGAAAAAATAATAAAAGAAAACTGTTTTTATGTGGACAAAACAGGTTTTATAAAAGAATGGTGGGATAATAAAGACGATGTGACACTTATAACTCGTCCACGCCGTTTTGGAAAAACATTGAATATGGATATGATAAAGTGTTTTTTCTCAAATGAATACAAAGACAGGGGAGATCTGTTTGAAGGACTTGATATCTGGAAAGATGAAAAGTATCGTGAGTTGCAGGGAACATATCCGGTAATATTTTTAAGTTTTGCAGAGATTAAACAAAATAACTATCAAGATACCATAGCTAAAATAAAAAAGATATTGTGCAGTCTGTATCAATCATTTATGTTCTTAAAAGATTGGGATGGTTTAACAGATGAGGAAAAAAATAATCTTAAAAGAATATCGGAAGATATGTCAGATGTTACGGCACAGAGTGCATTAAATGAATTAAGCAATTATCTGAGCCGTTATTACGGGAAAAAAGTCATCATCCTGCTTGACGAATACGACACACCGATGCAGGAGGCATATACAAACGGATACTGGGAAGAACTGGTTGCTTTTACAAGAAGCCTTTTTAACTCTACATTTAAGACGAATCCATATTTAGAGCGGGCGATAATGACAGGAATAACAAGGGTTTCTAAAGAAAGTATTTTTAGTGACCTTAATAATCTTGAAGTGGTTACAACATTATCATCTAAATATACTACTGCATTTGGATTTACAGAGCAGGAAGTGTTTAATGCACTTGATGAGTTTGGACTCTCTGCACAAAAGGGAGAAGTAAAAGCGTGGTATGATGGTTTTATGTTTGGAAAGCAAAAGGATATTTATAATCCGTGGTCGATAATCAATTTCTTAGATAAAAAAGAATATAACCCATATTGGGCGGAATCGAGTTCAAACGGACTTATAAATAATCTTGTTCAAAAAGGAAGTCCGTATATAAAAATGATGATGGAAACACTTCTGAAAGGAGAAATAATCAATGTGCCGATAGATGAACAGATAGTGTTTTCAGAACTTGATTATTCAGAGGATGCAGTATGGAGTTTGATGCTTGCAAGTGGATATATCAAGGTGATATCAGCAGATGCACTAACGGGGAATCGCAGAAAAGCTCGTATGTATAGACTTGCACTTACGAACTTTGAGATACAGTTAATGTTTGAAAAAATGATACTTAGGTGGTTTATTCCTGCAAAGAATGAAACGAATGAGTTTATAAAAGCACTCATAAGTGGTGATATAGAAAGTATGAATGAGTACATGAATGATGTAACATTGAATACATTCAGCTCATTTGACTCAGGAAAACATACATCAGAAAAAAAGGCTCCGGAGAACTTTTACCATGGCTTTGTCCTCGGTCTTATGGTAGACCAGACAGACAATTATATCATAACCTCAAACCGTGAGAGCGGTTTCGGACGCTATGACATAATGCTTGAACCAAAAGACAAACAGAGTCAAAAATATCCGGGGATAGTTATAGAATTTAAAGTGATAAATCCAAGAAAAGAGAACTCACTTGAAGAAACTGTTGAAGCTGCATTAAAACAGATAGAAGAAAAGAATTATGATGCAGAGCTTATAAAGCGAGGAGTAAAACAAGAAAATATCCACCACTACGGATTTGCGTTTAGAGGTAAAGAGGTGCTGATAGACGGACGATAGATATTTTTAGATAAAACTTATAAATATTGAAGGATATTAAGGGGGATGTCATTATGGCATCCATTTTAATATCCTTCTTAACATTATATAACTAAACAAGGCAGTTATGACCTCGGCAATCCAAAAAGCGTGCCATACTCCGTAAACACCTAAAATTCTGCTGAGTATGAATGCGGCAGGGATTATTATTATCGTGTATCTTAAAAGTGATATGATAAGTGATTCTATACCCTTTCCAAGACCTTCTAATGCACCTGATGCCGTGACGGATAATGTTGATACGATAAAACCCGGACATATGATGCGAAGTGCCGTGGCACCTGCCTGTATGGTGGCTGTGTTTATTGAAAAAAGACCGATAAGTCTGTCCGGCAGTATCAGGCATATGACAGTGCCAAATATCATTATAAGACTGTTTAGCATAAGTGATGTGCGGTATATCTTATTTACCCTTTCTTTCTCTCCGGCACCATAGTTATAACCTATTATAGGACGCATACCCTGTATAAGTCCGTTGGCAGGCAGGTAGAGAAATGTCTGTAATTTATAGTAGATTCCAAGTATGACAACATACATACCTGAAAATGTACTGAGTATTGCATTTAGTGCAGAGGTGAGCAATGATGGCAGAGCCAGATTCAGGGTTGCAGGGATGCCTATTGCATATAATTTTTTTATTACAGATTTGTCAATATGCGTTTCTTTTATGTTAAATTTTATGCCGATATCGTATCTAGCATAAATAAATATATAGATAAGAAGTGTTGCAAGCTGTCCGGATATGGTAGCAATGGCGGCACCTGATATGCCGAGTGGTCTTATAGGACCGAGTCCGAAAATGAAAATCGGATCAAGTATTATATTGACGATGCAACCTGACATAAGGCTTATCATGGTAAATGTCATTTTGCCGACTGCCTGAAATACTTTTTCAAATGTCAGGCTTATACATAGTATTGTTGAGAAAGCGAACACTATGCGTGAATATTTGAGACCGAGATTTATAATGTTTGTATCAGATGTAAACATTCTTAAAAATGTCGGCATTATAAAAATGCATATACAGGTCATTATGATTCCGTGTATTATTGCAAGGAGCATACCGAGTGAAGCACTGTTGCAGGCTTTTTCTCTGCTTTTTGCTCCGAGGAAAAATGAAATGGCAGCATTGATGCCGACACCAAAACCTATGGCGATCGAATTTACAAAATTTTGTATTGGGAATACAAGGGAAAGTGCTGTCATAGCATCCTCGCTTATTTTTGCCACAAAAAAGCTGTCAACAATGTTGTAAAGTGAATTGACAAGCATTGAAATGACCATAGGAAGTGACATAGACAAAATAAGCGGTAAAATTGGTTTTGTTTTCATAAAATCATTGTTGTTCATTTGTATCTCCTTTAAAATCAGATAATATTTATATTGTTATTGTCATAGTGTAGTGAATTGATGACATTCGGTTAAATGAGTTGTTTAAATTTTTATCTGCGTTATTTAGCTGAAAATCAATGATGCAATACACTGTGAAGTGGAACATTTTGGCAATAAAAAAACGCACTCAAAAAAGCGCGTGGTGAAAAGATGATAAATTCAGGAAAAATCCACAAAAAATTTTCAGTAAATATAAGCGGACATATGTAATCAGGTGCAATAAAGATATGAAGTGCAGCGGTTATGCCTGTTTATATCAAAGCCGTATATGTTTAAATGTGAAAATACAGCAACGGAAATAATATTACTGGAAATTTGATGTGAAGTCAAGAATATAATTAAATTAACTTCTTGCAACAATGAATTATTCTCTTAAAAGGATGCTTTACATTCTAATACCTCAATGCTAAAATATATCTACAGATTTACGGAGGAATGCGTATAGATTGAACAGGAGGGTGTATATGGCAAGAGTCGTAGGTATTGGCAAACAAAGTTTTGAGGATATAAGGAAAAAAGATTGTTTTTATATAGACAAGACAGATTTTATAAAAGATTGGTGGGAATCTGCTGATGATGTGACACTTATCACCCGTCCGCGCTGTTTTGGAAAAACATTAAATATGGATATGTTAAAATGTTTTTTCTCAAATCAATATGAGGGCAGAAAAGAGCTGTTTGAGGAACTTGATATTTGGAAAGACGAGGAGTATAGGGAGTTACAGGGGACATATCCAGTGATATTTTTGAGTTTTGCGGATATTAAGGCGGATAATTTTAAAGATACAAAAAACGATTTGGTATCAGTGATAAACGATGCCTATAAACAACATTCATATCTGCTTAAAAGTGATAAATTAACAGAAGCAGAAAAAAATATGTATGAGCAACTGGACAATTATGCAAACAATGCAGACATAAATAAAAAAATATCAAATGAAATTGTTTGTAGAGCAATAAAAACTTTGGCTGGAATGTTGTATAAATATTATGGAAAAAAAGTGATAATAATTCTTGATGAATACGACACACCAATGCAGGAAGCATATATGAATGGATATTGGGATGAACTTGTAGCACTTACGAGAAGTCTTTTTAATTCGACATTTAAGACAAATCCTTATCTTGAACGTGGGATAATGACAGGAATAACCCGTGTATCAAAAGAAAGCATTTTTTCTGATTTAAATAATCTTAAAGTGGTAACAACTACAAGTAGGGAATACGCAACAAGTTTTGGATTTACGGAAAAAGAAGTTTTTGATGCTCTTGATGAAGTAAATATGTCAAATGAAAAGGCAGCGGTGAAGGAATGGTATGATGGCTTTACATATGGAGATGTCAAAGATATATATAATCCGTGGTCTATAATTAATTATTTACAGACAGGAAAAATAGATTCATACTGGACAGATTCGAGTTCAAATGGAATTGTAAACAAACTGATAAAAACAGGGACACCGGATGTTAAAGAAGCAATGGCAGTTCTTATTTCGGGTGGTGTAATAGAAAAAAAGATTGATGAACAAATTGTATTTGATCAATTAGATAAAAATGAGGATGTAATATGGAGCCTTTTGCTTGCAAGTGGGTATTTATGTATAGAGTCATATAAGGAAGTCGGCAGGCTGAAAAGAAAAATATATGGTTTGAAATTAACCAACCTTGAAGTAGAGAGAATGTTTGAGGTAATGATAGAACAATGGTTTGGGGAAGAAAAGTTTAATTACAATAATTTTGTAAAATCACTTCTCAATGGTGACATTGAAAGTATGAACGAATACATGAACAGAGTTACAAGAGGAGTAATAAGTTATTTTGATACAGGAAAAACCCCGTCTGATGAAGAACCGGAAAGGTTAGCCTCATGCTACGACTGTAGGGGAGTAGCTAATGGCTCAAGTTTGAACTGTTGTTCAAACTTGTATGCGATGACTGAAAAGTCATCGCATTTTTACCATGGTTTAGTATTAGGACTGATGGTCGACCAGGTAGACAATTACATTCTAAGTTCAAACAGGGAGAGTGGTTTCGGAAGATATGATATAATGCTCGAACCAATAGATAAAAATAATGAAAAACTACCTGGCATTGTGATAGAGTTTAAGGTATTTAACCAAAAGAAGGAAGATACATTAGAGGAAACGGTAGAAAATGCATTAAGACAGATAAAAGAAAAAGATTATGATGCAGAGCTTATCAAAAGAGGTGTGAAAGAGGAAAACATATATCATTATGGTTTTGCGTTTAAAGGTAAGGAAGTATTAATAGATGGTAGGTAGAGATATTTACAGAGTTTAATTTGCAAGATATAAACAGGAGGGTGCATATGGCAAAAAAAGTTGTAGCAATAGGGAAACAGGCATTTGATTCGGTTATAGAAAATGATTGTTTTTATATAGATAAGACATCTTTTATAAAAGAGTGGTGGGAAAATAAGGATGATGT
>ERZ839947.2457-NODE-2457-length-13281-cov-10.867080_pt1 | contig 13281 bp, 11 predicted proteins | sample MGYA00519908_ERZ839947 | MGnify/ENA primary metagenome ERZ839947 (study PRJEB31850, sample SAMEA3708857) | human gut metagenome | biome: human gut; feature: human-associated habitat; material: faeces | place: China | collected 2014 ... | reverse complement strand
ATTAAGCTGCAACACAATCTTATATGGGTCTCCCGAGAAAATGTTGACACATACGGGAGGGCAAACCCTTTTTTCACGCTTCGTCCAATATGGTATAATGACAGGGACCATTCACTGGTGGGGAAAGCGACTTTTTCCCATCTTTTCAATCCTGAAAGGAGATTTTCATGAACGAGACCTTCCTTATTATCGATGGCAGCAGCTTGATCCATCGCGCGTTCTTTGCCCTGCCTTCCTTTACCAATAAAAAAGGCGTCAATACGGGCGCTGTTTATGGATTGTGCAATATGCTCCTGAAACTTCTTGAAGAAGTGAAGCCAAGCTATATGGCCGTTGCCTTTGATAAATCGCGGCATAGCTTTCGGACGGAAAAATTTGCCGACTACAAGGGCCAGCGCAAGGCCACCCCGCCGGAACTCAAGGAACAGTTTCCCCTTGCCATTGAGCTGTTGACGAGTATGGGCATTCCAACCCTAGAAATGGATAATTACGAAGCGGACGACCTTATTGGAACCCTTTCGGCAACCGCTCCAAAAGAAACGAAGGTCATCATTGTAACGGGAGACCGGGATGAATTCCAGCTCATCAAGGAAAATGTTCATGTCTACTTTACCAAAAAAGGCATCACCCAAATTGGTGATTACGATGAAGCCGCTTTCCAGAAAGAATACGAAGGACTTAGCCCCCGTCAGATCATTGATCTTAAAGGTCTGATGGGTGATACGAGCGACAATATCCCCGGTGTGCCCGGTGTCGGTCCCAAGACGGCCCTAAAGCTCATCAAGGAGTACCAGTCCGTTGAAGCGGTCTTGGATCATGCTGCTGAGGTCAAGGGAAAAAGCCTCAAGGAAAAGCTCGTTACCTATCGGGACCAGGCCCTTATGTCCAAGGATCTTGCGACGATTTGCCTCACCGTTCCCATGGATACGGATCCAGCATCGTATCGCCTGACTGGCCTTACGGAAAAAAGCCGCGTCCTCATGGATGACCTCCAATTCAAGAATATGTGGAACCGATTTTCCCCGGTCCTGGGGCTTGCAGAAGGAGTGAGTGAAGCACGGGATGGAGGTGAAATGAGCATGTTTGGCGAGGTCATTGCCGAAGCTAGCTACGAAACCGTTCCGCTTGCCTCGTCGGAAGCGGCTATGGCCCTCCTGACGCGCGTGAAAGAAGGCGATGCACCCCTTTCCCTTATGTATGAAACAGAAGGCCTTTTGCCGAATCTTGCCCTCACAAGCCTCTCCGGAGCCTACGATCATAAGGTTTATGTTTGGGACAAGACGCTTTTGGATGATCCGGACGTGGTGGGCCTATTTTGCGATGAATCCGTCAAAAAGATTGTCCCAAACCCTAAAGAACTGTATAAATTCATGCAGGGAAAGGGCCTCAGCCTGCAAGGCGTTGTCGGAGACCCAGCTCTAGCCGCCTATCTTTATGAACCGGGTGAAACCCATTATGATGTAAGGAGCCTTGCTGAAACGTATCTTCCCGCCAGCTGCCGCGGTACGGCCCAGGATGTGGAAGCCCTTATGCCCGTACTTGAAGGACTCATGGCTGAACGCGGTCTTACGGAACTATACAGGGACATAGAGCTTCCCCTTACAAAGGTCCTTGCTGATATGGAAGTAAATGGCATCACCTTGGATAAGGACATGCTTGATGAAGTGACAAAGAGCATGACAAAACAGGTGGCTGACCTTGAGCAAAAGGCAAAGGAACAGGCCGGTGAGGACTTCAATGTCAATTCGCCCAAGCAGCTGGGTGTCATCCTTTTTGAAAAATTGGGCCTTCCCATCATCAAAAAGACAAAATCAGGCTATTCCACGGATGTGAGTGTCCTGGAACAGCTGCAGGGAGAACATCCCATCATCGAGACCATCATGGAGTACCGTACGCTGTCGAAGCTTTTATCCACATACTTAGTGGCGCTCCATCCCCTCATCAATCCCAATACAGGCCGCATCCATACCCATTTCAACCAAATGGCGACCGTGACCGGACGGCTTTCCAGTACGGATCCGAATCTGCAGAACATCCCTACCCGGACGGAAGTGGGCAGGCAAATGCGCCGGATGTTCGTACCCGGCAAAGGGTATGACCTCCTCATGAGCTGTGACTATTCCCAAGTGGAACTGCGCGTCATGGCCAGCATTGCTGGTGATGAACGCCTCATTGACGCCTTCCGTCATGGTCAGGATATCCATAGCCGGACGGCTTCGGAAATCTTTGGCGTGCCCATCGAAGAGGTAACGCCTTTCATGCGCAGCAAAGCAAAGACCGTGAACTTTGGCATCATCTACGGCATCAGCGATTTTGGCCTTGGCCGTCAGCTTGGTGTCCCCAGAAGTGAAGCGGCCCAGTATATTGACAGCTACTTTGCCCGCTATACGGGCGTTAAGGAATACATGGAAGGGGAAAAGAAGAAAGCCCGTGAAATGGGGTATGTAGAGACCCTTTTTGGCCGGCGCCGTTATTTGCCGGACATCCATGCAAAGAACTTCAACCGCCGCAGCTTTGCGGAACGAACGGCCATCAATACGCCTATCCAAGGGACAGCGGCGGATATCATCAAGATTGCCATGCTCCATGTGGCCAAAGAGCTCAAGGAAGCCGGCGTAAAAAGCCGCGTCCTTCTCCAGGTCCACGATGAACTGGTCCTTGAAGTAATGGAAGAAGAAAAAGATAAAGTCAGTGCCATCGTGAAAAATGCCATGGAGCGCGCTGTAACCCTGAAGGTGCCCCTTGTGGCTGATATTGCCTTCGGAAAGACCTGGGCTGACGCAAAATAAGGGGGAAGGTGTGGGGCAACCTGCGCCTTTTTTCTCAAGATAAAGGAGAAATGATGCCGGAACTTCCAGAAGTAGAACAGGTACGGATTTCCCTGGAACCGTACGTATTGGAAAAGAAAATTGAAGACGTGCGCATCTTGTTGCCCCGTATGATTGTCCATCCTTCGCCTGAAGCGTTCAGGAAGGGCCTTAGGGGCGCTGTCGTGACCGCTGTCCTCCGCCGGGGAAAATATTTGTCCCTCATGCTCAAAGGCGGCGAAAGGCTTATGGTGCATCTGCGGATGACCGGCGCCTTCCTCGCGGTAAAAAAAGGGGAGCCCCTGCCGCCATTTGCGCGCTGGGGCCTGATCCTTTCCGGAGCCCATGATTTGTGGATGACTGATATTCGGACTTTTGGTACAGCGGCCCTTTATCAAGAAGGGGAGCCCCTTGATAAGGGCTTTGAAGCGCTGGGACCGGAGCCGCTTGATGACGCAATGACCGGCACCTATCTTAAGGAAAGGGCGCGTCATCGGAACACCCAAGTAAAACCCTTTATCCTTGATCAGTCCATCATTGCGGGACTTGGCAATATTTATGCTGATGAATCCCTTTTTGCAGCTGGCATCCGGCCTACGAAGAGGGTCAGCCGGATGACCAAAAAGGAATGGGAGCGCCTTGCCATTGCCATCAAAGAGATCATCCAAAGTGCCTTGCGTCATCATGGTACGACTTTCCGCAATTACCAGGATGCTGACGGAAAAATGGGGGATAACTTCCAGTACCTCAAGGTATATCATCGCGGTGGAAAGCCCTGTCTATTATGCGGGAAGACACTCACCAAAACGAAAGTGGCGGGACGGGGCACGGTGTACTGTGCACACTGCCAGAAATAGGAGGCTTATATGATCATTGGACTGACCGGCGGTATCGCCTCTGGAAAAAGTACAGTGAGCGCTTATTTGGCCCAAAAGGGCATTCCCATTTTTGATGCTGACCGCTCGGGATGGCATGTGGAAGAAAAGGGATCGCCTTGTTTAGCAAGGCTTGCCAAGCGGTTTGGAAAAACGATCCTGATGGCAGATGGGCGTCTTGACCGGACCCGTCTGGCGGCACTGGCTTTTTCGTCAAAAGAGGCCACACAAGACCTTAATGCAATCGTCCATGCGGCAATCAAAGAAGAACGGGATGCGTTTTTACGCCTTCATAAAGAAGACGCCCTTGTGATCATTGACGCGCCCCTCCTTCTTGAAGGACAATGGGAGAACGTATGTGATGAAGTTTGGCTTGTTTTTATTCCTGAAGAGGAACAGGTCCGTCGTGCCATGAAACGCTCTGGAATCACGCGGGAAGAAGTCCTCATGCGCATCAAGCATCAGATGCCCCTTGCCGAAAAACGCAAAATGGCCGATGTCATCATTGATAACAGTCAAACGCTGGATGCCCTTTATCAGCAAGTTGACCAAGCACTTATCAAGGCGCTGCAAAAATCCAGCGCCGATAGGAAATGAAAATTTTTATGGACTTTCCTTTCTATCCTGCACTTAAAAAGGAATTTTAGGCATCTTTCCGTGTAAAAAAGTCCCTTTGCTTTGGTTTTCCATAAACAAGGAGAGTTGTCATACCCTCTTCCAATTTGTTACAATAAATAAGCAGGCTTTTTGTCGTGACCATCCTCTACGGGGGACCGCTTCAAAAAGCACGCTTGAAGTTACCCATGTTGCAGTTGTTAAGTGGGTGTCTGCTAAGGCAGCACCATGATCCATAGAGAGGGATTTCATTGAAGAAAAAAGAACAAAAGAATCAATCCTCAAGACGCTTCCATGGCCTTTTGATCCTTATCCTTGTGGCTGTGGTGGGGTTTCTTATATGGCGCACGGATTTTTTCCAGCGCCGTGCGGTCTATCAGTGGCCTTATGGAAAGGAGATCCACCAATATAGTGCGCAGTACCGCGTAGATCCCTTCCTTGCTGTTGCCGTCATCAAGAATGAAAGCGGTTTCAACCCAGATGCGGAATCCAAAACGGGGGCCTTGGGTCTCATGCAGATTATGCCAGAGACGGGAAGCTGGATTGCCAAGAGTACAGATTTTCCAAATTTCAAGGCCAAGATGCTGATGCTTCCTGAACTGAACATCAAGTTTGGGTGTTGGTACCTCAGTGAACTGGAATCAGAGTTCCAAGGCAATGAGATTCTCATGCTTGCTGCCTATAACGCAGGCCGCGGCACGGTCAAGGAATGGATGGCCGAAAATGGGTGGGGCTTTGGTTTCAGCGATATTTCTGCCATTCCTTTTTCCGATACGCGGGAATATGTGCGGAAAGTCCTTCATGACCGTCAGCGCTATGCCGAACTCTATCATACGGTGAGCAACTGATGATGGGAAAAAGGGCGAACAGCAGCTTTATAAAATTTCCTAAAAAACTGCTTGACTCCCTTTTTGATTTCTGCTAGAATAGCATTGTTGTTGATGACAACGCGGCCATGGCGGAACAGGCAGACGCGCTAGCTTCAGGAGCTAGTGGGGGCAACCCCGTGGAGGTTCAATTCCTCTTGGCCGCACCAATTTTATCTGGTGTACGCGGTTGTGGCGGAACGGCAGACGCGTCAGCTTGAGGGGCTGGTGAGAGCAATCTCGTGTGGGTTCAAGTCCCACCAACCGCACCAAATCAAAGAATAAACCGTATCAAGCAAATGCTTGGTACGGTTTTTTGTTGTGCGCCCGGCATGGGCGCACTCTTAAAGGGGAAAGTCCCTAGACTGCCTATTCGTGGGAAAGTCATAGTCAAACACCAAAGGCGACATCGAGAGGTGGAACTTGAAGGAAGGTACGGGCAAATCTCCGACCTGACGAATAGAAACCGCATAAGGTTAGTTTGGGATGGATAAGGTCGCAATACAGACTGAAGTCCCATAACGACGCGGAATCCCAAAGGGTAGATGGGGCAGATGAAGGGAGAGAAAGCGTGCGTTCTTACCCGGGGGGCCTCACAGACATGGCCAGAGCCATGCAATTGGCGGCCGTGGCCTAAACAGGATTTATCGTGAGGAGTCAGCAGAAGCCATAGTCCTGGACGGGCTATAGACCATCCAGGAAGGGCCGAATCTTAGGAGATGTCAGTTAATGAAGGGAGTCAAGCAGGAAATTAAAAGGTTCTTCACGCATTTTTGGGGGATGCCAAATCATACGTAGGTAAAGACAGATACCGAATTAAGGTAAAAAAGTAGCTGTCGTTCTTGCACCCATATGCATTCCGTTTGGCGTGATTTGCCAGACCGTCGATTTGCTTTTCCTTCAGCTTGGCGAACCGTATCCCAGTGGATGCCCGTTATCTTCTGCACGCCGGCAATCGTAAGGCCCTGGGCAAGCCGTGATTTGATCCACACAGCGGCCCGTTTGGTGATTCTCGTTCCAGGACACCTGTACGGATTGAGTTCCGTAACCGTCTCCTGACAGCAAGGGCACCGGAAGCGGTGCCCCTCGAAGAGGACCGTGCACCGGGCATGTGGCTATATAGGCACCGTTCTTAGGCGGGTTCGGTACGTGCCATAGATAGGCATCGGCTCTCCGCAGTGAGGGCAGAGAAAATCGGTATGATTCTTTTGGCTGGTGACCACCCATGCCGTGGAATCGTCCAAAGGATCTTCAGGGAGCCAAACAAGGTAATCGGGGTCTTGACAAAACAGGACAGTTTGAATAATGTATTGGTTAGAGGACATCTCAATTCTCCTTTACTTTGGTTTAGCCACCTTATATTTTGGAGAATTTGATGTCCTTTTTCAATATTTATTTGTCCATGACCCCACAAATTTCCGTGAAGAACCGAAAATTTGTAGTTCAACCACTTTTTTATATCAATGATGTTCATTTTAAGAGGATGGTGGTCTTTGTGAAAAACCATGATTTGACAAAGGGAAACATTCCCCTTCAGCTTCTTTCATATTTGCTGCCGCTTATTTTGTCCAATTATCTCACACTGACCTACAATGCTGTCGATAGTGCCATTGTTGGCCGCTATATTGGGGACCTGGCCCTTGCGGCGGTGGGAACGAGCAATCCCCTTATGACGTTTTCACTTCTTTTCATCAATGGCATCTGCCTTGGCGCAAGCATCCTTATTGGAAAGGCCTATGGGGCCAAAGATGGGGCAACTCTTCGCCGCCAGATGGTGAGCGGCTTTGCAGCAGGAACCCTGGTATCCCTTGGTCTTTCAGCCGTGTTGATTATTTTTGCGCGCCCCATCCTGCTCCTTCTTCAAGTTCCAGCGGCTATCCTAAAGGACTCGGCGCTCTATGTGAGGATTATCATGGTAGGGCTCTTTTTCCATTTCTGCTATGGCTATTTCTCAACGGTCTTGAGAGCCATGGGGGACAGTCAAACGACGCTCTTCATTCTCGCTGTAAGTGCAGGGCTCAATGTCCTTGGTGATTATCTCTTTGTCGTTCTTTTTGGCTGGGGCATCGTGGGCGCTGCCGTAAGCACGGTCCTTTGTGAACTGCTCTCGTCCTTGTTCTGTTTGCCTTTTCTAGTAAGTTTTATGGGTAAGCTTGCGATAAAGCAGCATCTTGCCGTTGAGTGGCCCCTTGTGAAAAAAATTTTTTCTTTCAGTATGGTGAGCGCCTTGCAGCAGTCTTCCCTGCAGATTGGCAAACTGGGCACCCAGGCGATTGTGAATACGCTTGGTACGACAGTCATTGCCGCCTACAGCGTCAGCAGCCGATTTGAAGATTATGCCATGGTGCCTTTATCGACGATAGCCTATGCCATGACCATCTTCATCGCCCAGAATATTGGAGCGGGTAAGTCCGCACGGGTGCATAGGAGTATCCTTGTAAGTCTCTTCTTTTCCTTTATCTATGTAATAGGCTTTACTGGGGTGATGTATGGCGCAAGTGGACGGATCCTGGCCCTTTTTACAGAAGAACCGGCCATCATCCGATTGGGAGAGGCTTATCTCCTCACCATGAGCTGGATCTATTTGCTGTGCGCCCTGACGAATGTGATGCAGGGATTTTTTAGGGGGCTGGGCGAACTATCCACAACCCTTTACAGCAGTGCCGTCAATATTGGTGTCCGCGTCGCAAGCTGTGCCGTCCTTGTATTTCATTTTTCTGTTGGTTTTCTTTCCGTGGCCTATGCCATGCTGATCGGTTGGATTGCCATGACTTGTTATGAGCTGCCTAAGATGATTTCCCTTCTTCGCAGGAAGGTTAAATTATCGAAAGATAAATAGTGCATGGATTCTCTTGATAATGAGTTGGCTCATAGACGATATATAACTCCATGGTGATGGAATATAAAAAACTACCATATGTTTTGTTATTAAAGAGTTACTTTAGTAACATATGACCAGAAGAAAGAATTGCGCAATTAAGTTTATTGATTTCCCCAAATTTATGGTCATGACTTACTCTTGAATGATAAGGAGCGCCAATTATGGAAGACAATAGAATGATTGAATGCATTGAAAGAGCGGACTATCTGATGGGCAATCTTATGGGTGTCAAGGCCGGAGAAGAAGTTTTAATTGTTATTGACCCCCAGACGGATATGAGAATGGCCAATGCTACTACTGGAGCAGTTTCTCGTCTGGGTGCTGAATATGGTCTCTATATGATGCCAATTAGGGGGAAAGGATAAGGCTGCTATTTTAGAAATCCCTCCTCCTCGATTGGGAATCGTTCAGCCTCTGCTGAAAAGACAGGTGCCGTCTCTTTTTTTGAAAGGCTTGTGGGCTGCCTTTCCTGTTTCTATAGTATTTTTCGATGGATTGAAAACCGTCTTTCCTTTTCTTTTGGCAAAATCTTCTTATCAGGGGATAAAATTCACCCTGCATTCATTTTAAGGAGCGTCTTTTTTCTTGTTTTACCAAAGCTGCCACGGCCTTTTCCTGTTTACTCAGCCCATCGGTTTTTCTGATAGGGCCTTTTTTCTGCCATGGGAGAACGTGCTAAACCATGCTACAATATGAATATGATGAAAGACCCAAAATCTTGAAAAAAGGAAGTGGCCCCTATGACCCAAAAAATTCAGATGAAAACGCCTCTTGTGGAAATGGACGGCGATGAAATGACCCGTGTCCTTTGGAAGATGATCAAAGATATCCTGATCCTTCCCTATGTCGCTCTCAAGAGCGAATACTATGACTTGGGGATGAAGCATCGTGACGACACGGATGATGAGGTCACCATTGAGTCGGCGCTTGCCACGAAAAAATACGGAGTCGCCGTCAAATGTGCCACCATTACTGCGAATGCGGCCCGTGTAAAGGAATACAATCTCAAGAAAATGTGGCCCAGTCCGAATGGAACAATCCGCGCCATCCTGGATGGAACCGTATTCCGCAAACCTATCATGGTCAAGGGGATTGCCCCGCTCGTCCGTAACTGGGAAAAGCCCATCACCATTGCCCGTCATGCTTTTGGCGACATTTATAAGAATACGGAACTGCGGGTTCCTGCTGGCGGCAAGGCCGAACTTGTCGTGACGGATGCGCAGGGGAACCAGACGCGCCGCACCATTAATGAATTTAACGGGGAAGGCATCACGCAGGGCATCTTCAACACGGACGAATCCATCCGCAGCTATGCCCACGCCTGCTTTGACTATGCTCTATCTGTCAAGGAAGACCTCTGGTTTGCTACGAAGGACACGGTCTCCAAAATCTATGACCATCGCTTCAAGGACATTTTCCAGGAAATCTATGACAAGGAATATAAAACGCGGTATGAAGCGTGCGGAATTGAATATTTCTATACCCTCATTGATGACGTTGTTGCCCGTATCATCCGTTCCCGCGGCGGTATGGTCTGGGCCTGTAAGAACTATGATGGCGACGTCATGAGCGACATGATGGCAACGGCCTTTGGTTCCCTTGCCATGATGACTTCCGTTCTTGTTTCCCCTGATGAAAAATATGAGTATGAAGCTGCTCACGGAACGGTGCAGCGTCATTACTATAAATATCTCAAGGGTGAGAAGACTTCCACGAATCCTGTGGCAACCATCTTTGCTTGGTCCGGCGCCTTTAGAAAGCGCGGTGAGCTCGATGGTCTTCCCGAGCTGCAGGCTTATGCCGATGCCCTTGAAAAAGCCACCATCGATACCATTGAAAGCGGCACCATGACAGGTGACCTTTACAGCATGTCGACCCTTCCGGAAAAAGAAAAAGTAAACAGCGAGGATTTCCTGAACGCCATTGCAGGCCGTCTCGAAAAACTTCTCGCTTGATGGAGATTCCTCATAGCAGCGGACGTTTCTTCCCTGCCGTGAGGGATTTTTTACAAAACCGAGGGGCATAATCAGATCACAAGCCCCTCCATATTCACAGCGTCATAGCGTCAGAGCGATTTTTTGCTCCGAGTATGTTCAATCTGGTCTTCATTTGCTATGATGAAATTGAATCCAAAAGGAGGGATACCATGGATACGATGGATTATTTATGTAAAATTGGCCAGTTCGGGAAAAATCCCGATGGCTCCTATACACGGCGTATTTTTAGCCCTGAATGGGAGGGAGCGGCAGACCTTGTCCGGAACGAGATGAGAGCCCTTTCCATGAAGACGGACCGCGATGCCGCTGGAAATGAGCACGGCGTTCTTCTGGGCTCCGTTCCCGGCCTTCCGGCGATTATCCTGGGGTCCCATCTTGACACTGTGCCTTCCGGCGGTCTCTACGACGGCGCCATGGGTGTCGCGGCGGCTCTTGCAGCGCTAAGCCGTGCCCAAAAAGAGGGCGTGGTTTTCCGTCATCCAATGGAGATTTATGCCTTTAACGGCGAGGAGTTCAATCCCTTGGGAGCCCTTTTTGGAAGCCGCGTCCTCACAGGCTGGTTTGATTCCGAAGCGCCCCATATGAAAGAGACGCTGCATTCCTTTGGCAGGACTGGGGAAGAGATGGCTGCGGCGCGGCGTGATTTTGCTGGCGTCAAATGCTATCTCGAGGCCCATATCGAGCAGGGGCCCGAGCTTGCTGCCCGAAGGCTTCCTGTGGGTATTGTTACGGGCATTGCCGGCGTCTTTCGTTATCGCGTCATCTGCCATGGCATGGCCAATCACAGTGGTACGACGCTGATGAAGCGGCGCCATGACGCCATGGTAGGCATGGCAAAACTGATTGTTTACGGGGACCTGAGGTGCCGTGAACTGGACGATCATCTCGTTTTTACGGCAGGGACCATCGACTGCTTGCCCAATTCAGCCAATGTTGTACCAAACCGTGTGGAAGCAACGTTTGAAATGCGTCACTTGGAGCGGACCCTGACAGATGCCCTCATTGCAGACATCAAGGCCTATGCTGAAACAATCCCCGATGTCACCTTTTCCTTTGAAACGCGGGAAGAAAAACCTGGTACTTACTGTGACAAGGGGATTCAGAAAGTTTTTCAAAAGGCCGCCGACCGGCTCCATCTGCCTTACCTTGTCATGCCCAGCGGTGCCAGTCACGATGCTCACGCCCTGGCCCGCCGCGTCCCGGTGGGGATGATCTTTGTCCCGAGCCGCGATGGCATCAGTCATAATGGAAAGGAATGGACAGATGCAAAGGATGTGCGCGCTGCTGGAAACCTTATTTATGAAGCCCTTCAACTCCTTGATAAGGAAGATTGAGCAATGTCCTTAAATTCCTCCTCCAAGTCCCCTATAAGGGACAGTATTTGTGTTATGATGATTTTAGAGGAGGGGAGAATATGAAAACCATCTATGTTACGATTACAGGAATGGACTTTTGCTGCGGATTGGACTTCTTTCGCCGGCACGATGTGCTTATCCTAAAAAAAGAACCGAAGAACGAATGGGACCGCGAGGCCATTGCTGCCTATCGGGAAGGCCTTGGCAAAGTGGGTTATGTCGCCAATAGTCCCAAGACCGTTCTTGGCGAAAGCTACAGTGCCGGCCGCCTTTATGACAAGATTGGCAAAAAAGCCACGGCCCGCGTCGAGGTGATTACGGAAAAAGGAGTCCTCTGCAAGGTCAAAGGCCCCTTCAAGGACTAAAAAAAGAGACTGCCTTCTTATGAGGACAGTCTCTCTTTCCGTGCTTATTCTTTTGGTTCCTGCTGCTTTGCCGTATAGGCATCAGCGATCCGTTCGCCTTCGCGGCGCATGGCAAGGACGACGGACTGAGGACTGGTAATCTTGACCCCAGGTCCCAGTGCGAAGATCCAGCCAAGGAACTGACGGCTGATTGCTGCGGTGATCGTAACGGCAACATGGTCATCATCGACAGGGGTGACGGGAATCTTCTTGCCAAAACGGTCGATGAAGACACCGATCAAATCATTTTCGAGTTCAATGGTGACATTTTCCACATCCCCATCATACATTCCAAAATGATACTGCGTGTACTCCGGCATATCGATGCGGCGATAGGCATCTCGGCCCAGCCGGCGGGTCCGCAGGATGCTGATATCCATCATCTTGTCTACGCGGTAGTGCTTGAGTTTTTTATCAAGGGCATCATAACCGAGAAGATAATAGTTTTCGTTGTCCCATACCAGACACCAAGGGCTCACGGTGTAGGAAGAGCCATCCCGACGTTTTTCCAGTTCCTTGTGGATGTTCCATTTACAGTAATGGAACTGGATCTGGTAATTTTCATTGATGGCCTTGAAAATCGTATCAATAGTCAGGTAAGTTCGTTTGTTGCTCGTCTTGATGCGGCCGAAAATGTAAACCTGACGCTGCAGTTCCTGCCCTTCATAGTGACTGACGAGTTTTTCGAGCTTGCGGATAAGAGTATCCGATTTGTGCTCGTTGATGAATTTAAATGCCTGCACGGAATCGACGAGGAGCTTGACTTCCGGTAATTCAAAATCACGGCTTCCCAAATGATAGTTCCACGTGCGGCCTTCCTGCATGGCAATGATGTCCATGCCGTAGCGCTTGAGTTCCTTGAAGTCCTGATACAGCGTCTTGCGGTCGGCATTAACCCCCAAACTATTGAGGCGTTCCGTGATATTTTGGAGCGTCAGGCTGTGCTGATCGTCAGTTTCTTCTTCAAAGATCTGCTTCAGGTAAAGCATTTTCAGCTTCTGATTGGTTCCTTTTGTCACACTGATCCCCTCCTTCAAATTTCTGTCAACTTTTTCTCCCATAATCATATCACAAAATAAAGGAAAAACATCAATTATTTTAAAAAATAAATAATAGTCTAAATACTTGACCTTGTCAAGCAGGAGTCATGCCCACTTATATAACAAAATATTGAAGAAAAGCAGGGGAATAAAGGAAAGCTTACAATCAAAGCGTGGAGTCTCAACTTCTGTACTCCTTTAAACGTGGACATTCTTTGGGACAGTATTCTTCTAGAGTGGACGGGTATGAAAAAAAAGAAACCCTATTCATGCCTATATGAGAGATAAGGGAGAGGAATGATAGACGCTTTTTCCTATCCATTCCTCTACTACAAGTGTCCAATTTAAAAGACGCAGCGAAAAAACGATTGCACTTATGAGAGGCAGCCTAAGCGTAAAATGTTTCTCGGTAGGGAAAAATAGTCCTTGCAAAATAAAGGG
>ERZ839947.2453-NODE-2453-length-13290-cov-2.641556_pt1 | contig 13290 bp, 7 predicted proteins | sample MGYA00519908_ERZ839947 | MGnify/ENA primary metagenome ERZ839947 (study PRJEB31850, sample SAMEA3708857) | human gut metagenome | biome: human gut; feature: human-associated habitat; material: faeces | place: China | collected 2014 ... | reverse complement strand
CCGGGAAGTTCTCGATATAGTGATGCCCGATGCCGAGGTAGAATACGTCTCCGCGTGTGAGCGTCTGGCGCTTATCGCCTTCGTAGATGTACTTCGTACCACGAAGAATGTAACCGATTGCATAGCGCGAAAGCGCCTGAGACTGGATTCCGTTGTGAAGTGCTTCGACATACTTCACGATCATCGGCTGCTGAGCCGACGAATTCAATGAATTCTTCATACTAAATCGTATTTTAAGTTTCTATGAACAATAAGTTGCGTCACTTTTGTTCAACTCCAAATATACAATTTAATATTTGTTTTATAAAAGAATTAATACGCTAAAAAGGCGCATTAAGGCAAATAGGACTGTTTGTATTACCTTTGTGACTAAATAGATTATTGTAATGTTGCAATGTAGACCGACGCGGCCAGCAGAATCAGGTAAACGGGCAGTGCGATTCTGCGGTCTATCCGCACGAAAAACACCGGGAAAAGCAGGGCGGCGGGAACCGCCGTCAGGGTGAATGCTTCGGGGGTGACCGACGGGGTGCAGAGCAGGGCGAGAGTCATCGCCAGTATACCTGTATTGAAAATAAGGATGAAGCGGGGTTTGGTTCCGGCGGCATAAATGTCCGAGAGAAAGAAAAGGAGCGCCGTCAGGGCAAGCGCCGCGATGACGCACAACATGACGAGCGACGGGAGCGGAAGGCCCTTAAAGATCCACAGCGGAACGCCCGATACGAGCGCATCGGCCAGCGTCATGACCGGAGCCGTAAATTCGTCACCCATGCCCCAGCTGACATAGCAGGCGGTCAGGAGGGGCAGTATCAGCCCTGCGGCGGCGACTACCGCTTCGCGGAAGGTACGCTTGAAAAGCAGTATCGCCAGCGGAAGGATCAGCACCAGCGGCGTCGCGGGAGCATAGACCAGCGGCAGCAATCCCAGATACAGGGACGCGCGGAAAATGGCGTCGAATCCGTAGCCGTTGCCGAAGCCGTTGATGAGCCGGAACTGGGTCCCCAGCAGCTCGGCGCTGCCGCCCAGGCCGGCGATGGCGCCGGAGACGATAAAGCTCATCAGGATGTACTTCTTCACCGCGAAGCCGTTGAACTCCGCCGCCGTCATGTTCAGGCCCACGGCCCGCAGCTGGAAGCCCTTGGAGGTGTAGAACAGGAAATAGTACACCAGCAGTCCCACCGCCAGGGCGATGACGAAGGCGGAGGTGACCCGCAGGCCGAAGAGGCGGCTGAGCTGAGTGGCCTCCGGCACGGCCTGCGTCTGCGGAACGCTGCCGTCCCGCAGCCAGTCGGTATATACCACGCCCATGAACAGCGTGGCCACATAGTTCAGCATGATGGTGATAATCATTTCATTCTGGCCACGGTAGACCTTCAGCAGGCCGGAAATCAGGGACCAGAGGCCGCCAGCCACGGCGCCGCCCACCAGACACAGGAGAATGGCGGGCAGTCCTTCGATCCCGCTCTGGGTGGCAATGTAGCAGCAGACGATGGAGCCCATCAGGAACTGGCCCTCACCACCCAGGTTGAACACGCCGCAGCGGTATGCAAAGCAGGCGCACAGGCTGGTGAAGATCAGCGGCGTGGAGCGGGCCAGGGTGGTGCCTACGTTCCGCAGGCTGCCGAAGGCACCGATCCAAAGGGACTCCAGCGCCACAAAGGGATTGGCACCCAGCACGGCCATGATGATGCACCCGATGACGAAGGCCAGCAGGATGGAGATGATGGGTACCAGGAAACTGACGAGTTTTCCGCTGTTTTTCATGCGTTCTCCCCCTCCTTATTTCCCGGCCATGGCCAGGCTGATCTCCTCAATGGGAGGATTTTTGCCGGAGAACACGCCCATGATCTGCCCCTCGAACATCACCACGATGCGGTCGGAAACCTCCAGGATTTCGTCGAAGTCCGCGGAGATCAGCAATACGCCGCAGCCCTTGTCCCGGGCCTCAATCATGGTGTCGTGGACGAAGCGGGTGGCGCCGATATCCAGGCCCCGGGTGGGGTGGACGGCCACCAGCAGGTCCGGGCTGCCCTCCAGCTCCCGGGCCAGGATCACCTTCTGCTGGTTGCCGCCGGAGAGGTTCCGCGTCTCCTGCTCCACAGAGGTGCAGCGGATGTCGTACTTCTCCTGCATCTTCAGGGCGTAGTCCCGGATGGCCTTTTTCTTCAGAAAGTAGCCCTTGGCACTGGAGAACTCCGGAGAGTCTGTGGCCTTGAGCACGATATTGTCCTTCACGGACATATTGCCGATGAGGCCCATCTTGTTCCGGTCCTCCGGGATGTGGGATACATTTTCCAGAATAAAGCCGTTGGGGGTGAACTGAGCCACCTTGGAGCCCTTCATGTCCACCTCACCGCCGTCCGGCGTCAGCACGCCGGTGACCACCTGGGCCAGCTGGCTCTGGCCGTTGCCGTCCACGCCGGCAATGCCCACGATCTCGCCCCGGCCCACGGTCAGGGAGACGCCGCTGAGCCCTGCGTGCTTGGATTCTTTGTGGTAGTCCACGCTCCGCATCTGGATGACGGGATCGCCCGGCTCCTCCACCTTGCCGTAGTGGGAGGGGGCCAGCTCCCGGCCGATCATCAGGTTGGCCAGCTCCTGGCCGTCGGTCTCGGAGCGATCCAGGGTGGTGATGACCTCGCCGGTGCGCAGGATGGTGATACGGTCGGAGATCTGCAGCACCTCCCGCATCTTGTGGCTGATGAAGATGACGCTTTTGCCCTCCTCCGTCAGCTTATGGATGATCTGGAACAGTCCCTCTACCTCGATGTCTGTCAGGGCGGCGGTGGGCTCGTCCAGAATCAGCAGCTCCGCGCCCCGATACAGGGTTTTCAGGATTTCCACCCGCTGCTGGGCGCCCACGGCAATCTCCGTGATGGGCCGGTCCAGCTCCACGTCCAGACCATAGCGCTCCGCCAGCTCCAGGATTTCCTTCTTCCGGGCCTCCTTGTCGATGAAGATGCCCTTGGTGTTCCGGTCCCCCAGGATGATGTTCTCGAACACCGTCATGGCCTCCACCAGCATGAAGTGCTGATGCACCATACCGATGCCCAGCTTCACCGCCTGGGCAGGAGAGTCGATGCGGACCTCCTTCCCATTCAGGAAGATCTTTCCCTCTGTGGGCTGGTATAGCCCGATGAGGACGTTCATCAGCGTGCTCTTTCCCGCGCCGTTCTCCCCTAACAGGGTATGTACCTCGCCCTTGCGGACGGACAGGTTGATGTCCCTGTTGGCGTAGAAATCGCCGAAGCGTTTGCTGACGTGCTCCATTCTCAGTAACTCATCCAAAGTTTCAGCCCCCTCCTTACATGCGGTGCTTCCCCATGCGGGCAAGCATCAGCTCCTTTTTCTCCTGCAGCGTGCAGACCATGGGCTCCGCCCAGGAATACTGCTGCATGAACACCCCCTGAAACTGGCAGATGGCGTCCTCATCGCCGCTCATGAATGCCTGAAAATCCGAGTCCGCCAGGTCCATCCGCACCCGCAGGCTCCCCCGGCTGCGCAGGAACATCTCCTCCGCGCCATAGTCCCGCAGGGTGTCTGCCAGCTCCTTGATGGTGCGGCGGTAGCCGGTGCCGTCGGCGTTCTCTCCCCATAGGTTTTCCACGATCTCGTGAATGGACACCGGCCGCCCGTCCCGATACACGCACAAGGCCATCAGCTCCTTGGCCTTGCCGGAGCGGAAGTGCACCGGCTCGCCGTCCACCAGCATGTCGAAGGCCCCGAAGGTGTGGAAATGGATGCGCTTGCACTGGCGGCGGCGCAGCAGCTTGGCCCGCTCCATCACATCGGCGATGTCCTCCCGGTCAAAGGGCTTGAAGATGATGTAGTCCGCCTTCATCTTCAGCGCCTCCACCGCAAACTTCGGGTGGGCTGTGGCGAAGACGATGATGATGTCGCTCCGCAGCCGCCGCAGGGCCTGGGCCAGATGGATGCCGTCCATCCCCGGCATGTCGATGTCCAGCAGGGCAAAATCCACCACATGGCCGGCGGCGTACTCAATGGCCGCGTTGGGATCGGTGAATTTCCCCACAATTTCAAAATCAGGCATGTCCGCACATTTCAGCTCGAAGAGCTGCAGATCCAGCAGCATGTCGTCCACCAGAATGGTTTTCAATCGCGGTCACCCCTGTCTCATGTTTCTATTGTACCAGATGGAGCGTACGGAAACCGTACGCTTTCAGGTCGATTTTGAAAGATTTTCCATGTTTTTCCCCCGCTTTCCATAAGTCAGGACAGCCTGTGTGCCCATGCCCACTGTGCTGGTGATCCGCAGCTCGCTGCCGGGGAAGCGGGCTATGCGCCGCCGCACATTCTCCAGCCCGATGGAGCCCTTCTCTCGGACAGCTTCCAGGCCGAAGCCCACGCCGTCGTCCGTCACCGTGACCTGCCAGTGGTCCGGCAGCTCTTCCAGCTTCAAAGAGACGGTTCCGCCGCCCACCTTGGGCTTGATGCCGTGGAGGATGGCATTCTCCACAATGGGTTGGATGGTCAGCAGGGGGATGGGAAAGTCCACGTCGGGAATCTCGTAGACCATGTGCAGCCGGTCCCCCAGCTGCTGCTGGTTGATATCCGCATAGGCCCGGACCGCCCGGATCTCCTCCCGGAAGGAGCCGATCCCGCCGTCGGCAGTGACGGAGTCCAGTGTGAACCGCAGGTAGCGGGCGAAGTCTCCGGCCATTTTGTAGGCCGCCTCCGGCTTCAGGACGATCAGGGCCTGCAGAGCGTTGAGGGTGTGGTAAAAGAAGTGGGAGCGGATCTGGTTCAGCAGCATATTGCCCTGTTCCCGCTCCAGCTGCTCCTGCAGCTGCTGGATGGCCCGCTGGGATTTTTCCAGCTGCAGCTGCCGCAGCCGGCCCGCGTAGTAGACGCCCGCCGCAGCCAGCAACGCCACCAGCAGGCTCACCGCCACCCCCAGCCACAGGCTGATCTGGAGATACCAGGGCCGCAGGGGCGCCAGGGAGACGGTCCAGACAGAGTTGAACAGCTCCTGCGCGTGGTCCACAGTCCGCACACCCTCCGGCAGCGGGTCCGCCGTCTCGAGAATCACCTGTTTCTGTCCGTCGTCCGGATTGATGCGCCAAATTTGGCAGGCGAAGCCCTGGGCATTTACCCGCTCCACGGAGCTTCCGGACAGGGCGGCCGGAAAGTCCAGCGTCACGGAGACAATGCCCCAGAAATACCGCTGGCCCTGTTCGTCCGTCAGAAAGACCGGCAGCCGCCCGGCGATGCCCAGGCCGCCCTGGATCAGCTGGAAGGGGCCGGCGATATACAGCGCCTCTTTTTCGATGGCAGCTTGAGCCTCCAGATTGCCGGCCCCGTCCCCGTACATGTTCAGCCCGACGACATCCTCGTTTCCCTCCAGGGGAAAGACACCGTCCACGATCCCGTCCGGCGCGAAGAGGACGTTTCGCACATAGTCCTCCCGCAGCAGGACATGGGCGACCCTGCCGAAGTCCGAATAGTCCCCGCTGGTCTGGATGAGATAGGCCTCCAGAACGCGGGTTTTGCTCATCTCGGAGAGCATAAACTCATACGTCTCCGCCCCGATGGCGCTGGCGACATAGCCCATGCGGTCCCGCTCCTGGTTCCGGCGGCTCCACTCCATGCAGCCAACAAGCACCAGTCCGGCCGCCAGGGCCAGTACAAAAGCCCGTCCGGCGTGAATCAGAGGCGTCCGCTTTGCGGTCCGCACCAAGGCGATCCCTCCCTTTTTTTGGCACCTGCCTTTTTTATTAAAGAATACGTCAAATCGGCCCGCAATGCAAGCAGAGGGCCGGGGCCTATCCGTCGGTGTCAGAGCAGTGTTCTGCCGCGCAAAATCCATTGAATACATAGACAGCCGGCCGGAAGGTAAAATATAGAGGATAATTGTACGGGAGGCGATATGCAGTGCAAGACTATACCATCACAGGAGAACAGCTCCAGGCGTTCAGGCAGCGCCTGGTGTGGGAGGAAAAGAGCCCCGCCACCATTGAGAAATACCTGCGGGATGCGGCGGCTTTTACCGCCTGGCTGGACGGCCGGGCGGCGTCCAAGGCGGCGGCGGGGGCCTGGAAGGCCGCCTTGCTGGAGGCGAAGCTGGCGCCGGCCACCATCAACGTCAAGCTGGCGGCGGTCAACCGGTTCCTTGTATTTCTGGGCTGGCCGGCGTTTCGGGTGAAGCCCCTGCGCATCCAGCGGCGGCTGTTCCGGGACGACAGCCGGGAGCTGACGAGGCCGGAGTACCTCCGCCTGCTGGAGACCGCCCGCACCCAGGGCCGGGAACGGCTGGCGCTGCTGCTGGAAACCATTTGCGGCACCGGAATCCGGGTGTCCGAGGTGCGCTATGTCACCGTGGAGGCCGTGTACCGGGGAAGGGCCGAAATCTCCTTGAAGGGCAAGATCCGGACCATCCTGCTGCCGGGCAAGCTCTGCCGCAAGCTCCTCAAATACGCCAGGAAACAAAAAATCGCTTCCGGCGAGATTTTTCTCACTAGAAACGAAAAAGGCATCTCCCGCCGGCAGATCTGGGCGGAGATGAAAGCGCTGTGCGACAAGGCGGGCGTGGCACCTAGCAAGGTGTTTCCCCACAATCTGCGGCACCTGTTCGCCAAGACGTTCTACCGTGTCTGCCGGGACGTGGCCAAGCTGGCGGACGTCCTGGGCCACTCCAGTATTGAGACGACCCGGATTTACCTGATCTCCACGGGCACCGAGCACGCCGGGACTCTGGCACGGCTGGGGCTGATCTGTTAGAAATAGGACAGAATCGCCATTCCGATGCGGATGGCTGCAAAAAAATAACTAGACATACATAATTGATTTTAACAGTAACCAAATTCTAGCACAAAGCACCGCCAGACGCAAGAGCTTTTACCGATTTGGGCAGCATAAAATGGCCGGAAAAGCGTCGAATTTTGTCCGGCTGCTGTCTTTGCGCCATTTTTGAGCCCGCGCAGGCTGCGCGGGCTTTTTTGCGCACATTTGCCCCTGGTCTGCAGGCCCTGTTTCGGTCCCTTACAGGAGGAAATGGCGATTCTGTTGACAGGAGGCGGGGAGATGAGGAGTCCAGAGGCTCTGAAGCCGCGGGAGACACACCGCACACCGGACTGGCCCGGCGCCGAGCTCAGCATGGAGACCATCCGGGCTTATCTGGCGGACCTGTCCGGCAGGGGACGCCGCAAGGGCACGGTGCAGATGTACAGTGCCAAGCTGCGGGCCCTCTATGACTACCTGCCCCCGGACAAGCAGATCTCCCGGGGAACGCTGGCTGCTTGGCGAGCATTCCTGCTGGAGGCAGGGTATTCCCCCAGCACCGTGAATACCCACCTGTCTGCCGCCAACGGGCTGATGGAGTACATGGGGCGGCGGGACCTGCAGTTGGTGGGGCAGCTGGAGGCGGACAAGGGCCTCCAGCCGGAACTGAGCCGGGTGGAGTATCTGCGGCTGCTGCAGGCTGCCAGGATACTGGAAAAGGAGCGGACCTACCTGCTGGTGAAAATATTCGCCCTGGCGGGCATCCGGGTGGGGGAGCTGCCTCAGGTGACCGTTGAGCGGGTGCGGGCCGGGCGCCTGCCGGTCCGTACCGGCGGGGAGCGGCGATACGTCCCGTTGCCCGCCTGTCTGCAGGGGGAGCTGCTGGACTACGCCCGGCGGCAGGGCCTGACGGCGGGGCCGGTGTTCTGCACCCGGAACGGGAAAGGCATGAGCCGGACCCAGGTGACGGAGGAGATCCAGACCCTGTGTCATGACGCCCGGGTAGAGGAGGAAAAGGGAACGCCCCGGTGCCTGCGGAAGCTGTATCTGGCTACCCGGGCGGAGGTGGAGCGCGGCGTGCGCCTGTTGGCGGAGCAGTCCTACGAGCGGATGCTGGACACGGAGCAGCTGGCCGCCGGGTGGGCGGAGGGAACCGGTCATTCCATCCATAAGGATGTTTACATATAAGATCACTGAAATATAAAAGGAGGAGAAGTGATGAAGAAACGGATCTTGTCAGCATTTCTGGTCCTCTGTATGATGCTGACAATGGTTCCCACTGCTGCCCTGGCGGCAGAAGACCCTGGCGGCGGCAACGGGAGCGACCGGGTCCACACAGAGAGCAACGACGGCGTCGTGGTGGACAAGACGGTCAACTATGATGAGGACGGAAATTATTCCCTGACCCTGGAGGCCTATGTCACCAACGAGGTGACCAAGGGAAGCAAGACCACACCGCTGGATATTGTGCTGGTGCTGGATGTCTCCGGGTCGATGGATGATGACCTGGGAGAGAGCACGTGGGAATATACCCCCACTGATGAACAGAGATGGTCGTATAGCGACATCAACGGGTCTCGGTGGACGACGTATTATTTCCGCGATGATGACGGCAACTACTACGAAGTGGAAGCTGAAAGTGATGGTTCTTGGGGGAACCGGCAATATTCCATCGGGTATTATACCGGCAGCGGGGTTTACCGGGACTGGAATCAGCTCGGTACTACCAGCAGGAACCAGAATGCCAACCTTTGGACAGGTACTCTTTACACGCGCCAAGAGATAACGACTTCCAAGATGGAGGCCATGCAGAGCGCTGTAAACGGCTTCATTGATCAAGTGGCCGAAAACGCGGCGGGTGCAGACAATGACGTGACCCACCGAATCAGCATTGTCAAGTTTGCGGATGACTCCTACGCGGACAGCGTCGGAAACGACCGCCAAGACGACTATTATGCCTGCAACTATACACAGATCGTCAAGGACTTTACCACCGTCGATGCGGCGGGCGTTCAGCAGCTGACCGGCGCAATCGAAGCGCTGGAGCCCGCCGGCGCCACCAGCGTAGACTACGGCCTGACCCTTGCGCAGGACGTCCTGGACGGAGACACGACGGCGGCGAGTGGTGGGTCGAGGATCCGACGCTGACCGGCGCCCGGCAGGACGCCAAGCAGGTCGTGGTGGTCTTTACCGATGGTGAGCCCAACCACGGCAACGACTTTGATGACGATGTCGCAGCAACCGCTGTCAATCTGGCCCACGATTTGAAAAACAACGGCGTGACCGTGTACACCATCGGTATGTTTGAGGATGCGGATCCCGATGATATACGGGACAACTTCAACAAGTACATGAACGGTGTGTCTTCCAACTATCCCAATGCCACGGCAACAAATCGGTTCGGACAAGCAAGCCGGAATTTTTGCAATCTTGGCACCCGCGTGACGGAAGGCAACTACTACTTCGCGGCGGACGATGCCGAGGAGCTGGAAAACGCTTTCAGCACCATCGCCGATAACGTGAGCACCTCCAAGGTGGCGGCCGGCGCGAACACGGTGCTGTCCGACACGCTGTCGGACTTCTTCACCTTCCCGGAGGGGCTGACAGGCAGTTCCGATGCGGTGACGGTCCAGTATGCGAAGGTCACTGGGCAGGACCAATACGGCAAATATACCTGGGATTCTCTGCAGACGCTTGATGGCGTTACCCCTGTGGTAAATGCCGACAGCAAGACCATCACTGTGGAGGGCTTTGACTATACAGACCATGCGGTGACGAAGACTACTGAGAACGGCAACGTCACTTGGTCCGGCGGCAAGCTGGTCCTGACGTTCCCCATCCAGCCCGATGTAAACGGCAGCTGGAGCGCCGCCGAGACCTATGTGACAAATGACACGGACGAACACAAGGCCGGTCTGAGCGGCTACATGGTGGATGAGAAGCCGAATCAGTCTCTGGAGCTGACGGAGTCCCCCGAAGCGCCGGTGGAGACGTATCAGGTGTTGTATGTTGCCAACGCCGATGATGCCGACGGTACGGTCACGGACAGCAAGTACTACATCACCGGCGGCGAGGCCATGGTGCTCCAAAACATGTTCACCCGGCCGGGGTATGAGTTTACCGGGTGGAACACCGAGAAGAACGGCGCCGGAACGCCTTATGCGGCGGGGAGTGCCATCACTATCGAAAACACCAATGTGACCCTGTACGCCCAGTGGAAGTCCTCCACGGCCAGCTATCGGGTAGAGTACTATCAGCAGAATTTGAAAGATGATAACTACTCGATCGTTGCAGCTGATACATTGACACCCTCTGGTACTGTCGGAGATATTGCCACTGCTGAAATCAAGGAATACGAAGGCTTCACTTATAATGAAAGCCGTTCGAATTCCTCCGGTATCATCGCCGAGGGCGACACGCTGGTGCTGAGGCTATACTACGACCGGAACGAGTACACGGTGACGTATGAGTATGAAGGTACAGTCCCTGCGGGTGCGCCGGAAGTGCCGGGTGAACAGACCTGCAAGTACGGTGAGACTGTGGAACTGGCAAAGATGCCGGATGTCACAGATTACCGCTTCAGCGGCTGGTATTCTGAAGATGTTGCGCTGAGTGGAGGTTCATTTACAATGCCCGATCATGCTGTTGTGATCGAGGGCAGCTTCTCTCAGCTCAACAGCTATACGGTGACTTACGACTTGAATGGCGGCACAACAACAAGTCCCCAGACCGTATTTCCCGGGCTGGCTTACGGCGATAAGACACCGAGAATTGAGGATCCGACTAAAGAACCCAGCGAACTTTATTCGTATGAGTTTACCGGATGGTCTCCTGAAATAGCGGATACTGTAACCGGGGACATTACGTATAGAGCGGAGTATACGCGCACAGAACGGGAATTTACCGTAACCTATTATCTGGACGGGACTCTCTACGCTGAACCAGAGTCCTACACCTACGGGGAAACCGTTGTAATCAAGAAGCAGGCAGAAGACGCTACTGAATGGACTACAAATGACCTTCAGGAAAGCGACATTATTGAGGGCCTGTTCTACATGCCTGAGCACAACGTTGTCTTCACCGCAACCACCGACGGCACGGTGACGCCCGACGAGTGCACATACACTGTCGTGTACCATTATGTGGACCGAGATGGGAATGAAGAAACAGAGACCGATCCCAAGGATAGGCCGTCCACGGCAGGCACGCCGGTCAGCGGGCTGTATAACACTGACCGTACGTCTTATAACGGTAGCACATACATCTTTGACCGGGCGGAACTGAACGATGTCGAGATTATAGACGGTGAGACTCTCCAAGCAGGCCATAACTCCATCGACGTCTACTATGACATCGACGAGCTGGGTCCCGACGACGAACCCGACGGGACCCCCGACAAGGACCAGATTGTCTTCACCTATGTCAGTGCCGATCACGCTATGGGCTTTGTGAGCCTGGAGAAAGAAGTCGTCACCAGAGACCAGACGACCGGCATGGCCTCTCCGACGGGAGCTGTGGCGACAGCAGAAGAGGGCTGTGAGTTCGTGGAGTGGACCGATGACTACTATCATAGCACTGACACGGACGCGGGAATGGAGTCCCTGGCAGGCTTGCCCTACGACGAGGACACCACCTTCACAGCGTATTTCCGGAAGGTCGGAGAGGAGCCAGTGAATACCATCTCGGTGATTGCGGAAAACGGCACGTTCAGCAATGGGCAGACCACCTACACGGTAATCGTGGAGGTTAATGCAGATGGCAAGTATCGCCTGGCCGAAGGCGATATCTTGGAGGCAACACCTGATACAGGCTATGGGGATCCCAGCTGGACCTGCAACTATGAGGACTGTGATGCTCCGAAGATCGGAGACCCGGTAGAGGATTGGGATCTCTTTGTTGTGACCTTCCACCCCGCAGGGGTCGTGCCGACCCAGGTCACGGTTACCTATGCGTGGTCCGGTGATCACCCGGAGGGCGTGGAACTGCCTGAAACGGAAACACTGGCTGCCGGCAGCGATTACACCATTCAGCCGCCCAGTGAATTGCAGGTTTCAGACGAGCAGGGGACCTGGTATTTTATCGGCTGGTATGACAAAGTCGGTGTCCCTTACGGCGGAACGATTTCTGCCATCGATGCCGACACCACTTTGTACGGGCGCTGGGATTTCCAGGCGACTCCCGAAGAGCCCGAGCCCGATCCCGGAGACGGCCGTTTTATGGTGATCAAAGAGCCGGATCAGACCTCTGTCACCGTGGGCGATCCCATCACTTGGACCATCACCATTGCCAGCATGACGGATGAGACGTTGACCCTGGATGTGACTGACAAGTTGGAGGGTGTGACGCTGACAGATGAGGAGGGCAATACGGTCACCAATCCGGTTATTGTCGAAGGCTGGACCTATGCAACGCTGTACGCCAGCTATCAGACCTCACTGGACGATGTGAACCAGAAGATCGTGAACACCGTGGTAGTCACGGACACGGAACATCCGGAGGATCCCCCGGTGGAGGTCCCGGCGGACCCCGTGGAGGTGAAGCCCTATGCCATCACCATCACGCCGGCGGACATTGTGATCTACACTGGCGGAACCGGATACAGCGGTGTGCTGGACGATGCGGGCGATTTTGTCGGCAGCACGGAACAGGGCCTGCCGGAGCCGGGTTATCACATCGATCTGCCCGACTCTGTGGAAGCGTGGCTCACCAGCCATGGCGTGGACCTGACGCAGGCTGCAAACCTGGCGGACTACCTGAGCTTCTACTATTATGACCAGGAGACTGGTGCGGCGATCCGCCGCTGGGATCTGATGGACCAGGGCGTCTACTCGAGAGATGCAACCGGCAACGTGAGCCGCTATGTATATAGCCTGAGCCCGAACCAAATCGAGGGTGAAAATGAAGGCGTCAAGGTCCGGCTCCAGTTCACAGATGACGGCAACATCATCACTACCGACAACATCCGAATGGAAGAGGGCGTTGTTTCTGCCAACTATGAGATGACCATCTACGACGGCGGTCTGAACCAGAGCGAGATTCAGGCGGTGTTCTCCGCCGGCGGTGATACGCTCGTCTGCAGCGTCGATATCGGTACCGGCCATCTCTTGGTCAAGAGCGTCACAGACGAGGGCACTTCCACCAACGAGATCGTGACCAGCGCCGACACTGTGGACGCGAACCAGATCACTGCCGTTGACAACGGCAATGTGACCTATTATGTCAATGACAGTGAGGTCCAGGTGGATCCCGGCCGCGTGCAGCTGCTAGTGGACAGCGTCTCCAACAGCGACGCGTTCGACGCCGCCATGGGCGCTGACGCCCTTGCAAAAGTCGCGGCCACGGACAACACGCTATCCGCCCCCCAGTACGAGATGGCCTATCTGGACCTGGTGGACACCCAGAACGGCAACACCGTGGTAACCCTGGGCAACCAGCAGGCGCTGACCATCTACTGGCCCATGCCCGCCGACGCCGACGAGGACGGCGCGTTCTACCTGGTACACTATACCGGCATGGACCGTGAGAGCGCCAGCGACACAGGCGACTTGGCTG
>ERZ839947.2440-NODE-2440-length-13384-cov-7.300098_pt1 | contig 13384 bp, 8 predicted proteins | sample MGYA00519908_ERZ839947 | MGnify/ENA primary metagenome ERZ839947 (study PRJEB31850, sample SAMEA3708857) | human gut metagenome | biome: human gut; feature: human-associated habitat; material: faeces | place: China | collected 2014 ... | reverse complement strand
CTGTGAATCATCGGGAATAACGAGTTTCCTTGTCCGCTGAAATAAGAATTAATGCAGAACACGAAACTAACTATAATACAGTCGATACTATAGCCCCGTAAATAATCAGCCGCCATTGCCACCACAGCAGCATCTTTCGTAAAGAAAGCAGTAAGAGTCTCCGGCAGGAATTGCGAATACACGCAAACCGACACACCGAAAACAAGAGCAATCCCAATCCCCGAAGCCAGACATTTATTCATTCTCTTGATAAGTCCCGCTCCATAATTCTGTGCAGTCATGGTTGCCACAGCCGATGATATAGCCATCGGAGGCAGCATAGCAAACACAATGATTTTCTCAACAACACCCAGGGAAGCAGATGCAATGACTCCCATCTGATTGACAATGACAGTGATAATCAGAAAAGAAACATTGATTAAAGCATCCTGCAAAGCAATAGGTGCTCCCAACACCAAGATCTTTTTAGACAGATTCCGGTTCAATCGAATATCTTTCCGTGAAAAGTCAAAATGGAATCCGTGCCGATATAAGAACCAGAGCGCTATTCCAAAGCTGACTCCTTGTGCAGTTACAGTAGCGATAGCCGCTCCCGTAGCCCCCCAATGGAAATAACCGACCAATATAAAATCGAGCACTATATTTATCACACATGCCAGCCCAACAAAATAAAGTGGTGTTTTAGAATCACCCAGTCCACGCAAAATACCACATACAACATTATATCCCACTATAAACAGAATACCCAGAGAGCATACCAAAATATAGCTTTTCGTATCTGCCATAGCTTCTACGGGAGTATGCATCAGTTCTGCTATCCGACCATGAAAAAGTACCATGACCAAAGTTAGCACTACACCGGTTATTGAAAACAACCATACGGAAGACCCGATAGTAAAAGCTACTTTCCGATTGTCTTTGGCTCCGGTAGCAATAGCAATCAGCACTGTTGTCCCGGTGGTAATACCCAGAATAATACCTGTTATTGTCTGCATCACCTGACTACCAATAGCTACGGCTGCCACACTTGCCGAATCATCATATTGTCCGACAACGAAAAGGTCAGCCCCGCCATAAAGTGCCTGAAGTACATTAGCAATTAAAAAAGGTACTGCAAACTGCAACAATACCTTCGGTACGCTTCCTTGTGTCAAATCTAACTCTTTCATAGTTTCTTCGATACTTTTCCTCTTTATCTTATTTTGTTACAACATAAAAAAAGTGCCGGACAAGCGAATGATTTGCACCATTCATCTTATCCAGCACTATAATTATTATTATAGCACCCTCCGATGAGGATTTTTATGCCTGTCCCTATTTCAGGGCTGCAAATATGGGCTTTGTTTTCATAATTACCAAATTTTAACCGGTTTTTATTTTCTTATGGAGATGTAACTAGCTATATATCAACTATTATCAGACGAGGTTTGATCTATAGGATCTCCGTTAGAAAAACGAAAGAAAGCTGCCAACCGATCCGGATTCAGCGTATAACGTGCGCGTTCTTTTAATAAGGGTTCCGCATTCATTACGGCACAAGAATGAGAAACCACGGACATCATCGGCCAGTCCTTTAACGAATTTCCTACAACTAAAGTGTGTTCAGAAGCTAAACCCAAAGCCTTACATAACTGAAGCACCCCCTCTTTTTTACTCGCTTCAGGATGAATGACTGTTATCAGCGGAGCTTTATGAAAAATCTGGCAGGGATTCTCTTTCAACCGGGTAAGAATAGCTTCTCTCTGTTCTTTATCACGTACCAATATACTATACTTGTAAACCACTCCTTCATAACTATGAATAGTAACTTTTGACGATTCTCCATATACCTCCGGATATACTTTCACCGGCAAACACTTAATCTGCCCCGAATAAGATAATAAACCTCCATCTGCAAATACTCCTCCCCTGAATAAATCGAAAAGAGCCTTTCCCAGCTTTTTCTTCACCTGCTCCATCGACAGAGAAGTGGCAAGATATAAGGAAACGGACTGTGCCATATATCGCAAAGCGTTAGCATAACTTTCAGGAACTTTTCCCTGTGAATCAGTCAGTGTTCCATCCACATCGAAGAAAACAGTCGTAATAAGTGGCTTGTCAGGTATTCGCCAGAACGCCCCTTCTCCCATGATTCGATGTAAAGGGTGATTGTTCAGGTTACTAAACGCAATATAACAATCACAAACCTTCCTCTCGCAAGATAGCGGCACAACAGCTCCATCACCTTGATAAAAATTACCAATCTTCACCCGGCTTCGGGGACAAGCATACATATCCCCTTTCCAATCGATAAAACAATTATTCCTTCCTCCTGCGCAAACTTCCCATTGTGCCGGAGCATTCTTCAAGTCATACTCAAAAAGATTATCCAGTTGACTGAAAAACTGAATATCTTCCTGACTTAATGGTGCCCTTAACCCTTGCATAGCATTAATGAATAAATAAATATCCGGCAAAAGAGTATTCCGTAAATCATTGAGTACGGCCTTTGCAGAGGGATTTCCTACCGCTCCGGCACATACCTGTATTCCCGCATGATGGAGTATATGAATCTGATGCGCAAATTTCTCTACCGAAGTCATCTCTGGATGAAAACTGGCCCAGAGCCTTATCTTACTTATCACAGTGGGAGTCACACGAATCTCATCAAGCCAGTGTTTAGCCGGAAAAGAAAGGTTAGTCTGACAGGAAATTCCAGCCACCTGTGGCAATACTGCCAAATGCATCATTCCTTTCCGATAATAACGATGGATCAATGCTTCACCGTAAGGAATAATAAATAACTGCAACGGCTCCCCTTTCCATTGTTCAACAGCTGCTATAAAACGATTCCATGCCTGTTCATCCTGTGTCGTATCTGCCAGATGCGACTTCTTGCCGAAAGGGCAATAAGAACAGGTATAGTTGCAGCTATTCAATTTGCCGCGATAATATATACGCCTGAAGGAAAGTAAAGAGCCTTCGTTTTCCATTTCTATTTCGTTCAATAAGAATAAGTTTCCATCAGTTCTCTTATTTCAGGAGTAATAAACAACTGACCAATATAATCGGAGTATGCCATTCCTTCGGAAGTCAGACAAACACGACCGTTATCCGTATCTTCTATCCATTGCCGTTCAGCTAACTGTCGGAACAACGTCACATTATCCGGTGATTCTCCAAAGCGACGCTTATATTCGGCCTTATCAAGCCCCATATAATACATCAGATTTTTAATGATGAAACGTTGTCGCTGTTCTTCCTGCGAAAGAATAAATCCATTACGAGCCACTGTAAAATCAGTAGTGCCCATATAATCATCTATCTCTCCGGCAATACAACGCTGGCAAACAGTATACCGGGTGGCATAATGCAAATTACCCAGGTAACTGCGTCCCCCGGAGCCACACGACAGCATCACTTCATCCCCACATGAGATTTCCGCATCAGTAGACGGATGATGAATAAAACGTCGCATCGAAGTTTGTAGAAAACCTCTGTCTTTCAACAAATCACAAGCGGCACAATACATCTGAAAACAGACATCGTCGGATTCCCGCTCCGTGATAGCCGTTCCCGGTCGTACATATAGCGGATAGATAAAGAGTTCGTTAGGCTGAAACAGAAGAGCCTGTTCCAATGAATAAAGAAAACTGGCTACAGTTTGTCCTTTGATTCCGTAAATCAAATCAATATTAAAAAATGGGAATTGCCTCTTCCGGATAGCCTCCAGCGCCTGATTAATCATGTCTTGCCGGGGACGTCTTTTCAAAGCTGTTAATTCTTCGTCAAGGAAACTCTGTATGCCTATACTCACACGAGCCACTCCTGCTTGCTTCAACAAGTCCAAACGGGCAGGATCGGCATATTCCGGCGATGTTTCTACGGAAGTAAAGGTATGTGAAGGATGCACTCCGAATAAGGCAGCCGTATCCAGTAAGTATTCCAGTTGAGGAACAGTGAGGAGCAACGGTGTGCCTCCTCCAATGGCGAAACTATCAAATGCCAGTCCGGTAGTGAGTGGAGACAACTGTTGCGCCTGCTTGTGAAGAGTTTCCAAATAAGTTGCGATATAATCCGCACGATTTGTTTGCAGAGAAAACAGGTTGCAATATCCACATTTATGACTACAAAAAGGAATATGGAAATAAAGCGATGCTTTCTGTCCTTCCACCTGTTTCAGGTAAGGAACCAGCGAAACCGGGGACGGAAAAGAACGATAAGCAGTTTTATGTGGATAACTATACATATAGTCTACATATCGTGGTAGCGGTTGATTCATTTTTTCGTTAAAATAAAGTGTTTGTAAGGGACTGTATAAACCGTTTCGTGAGATATGCAATGATATTCATATCCATCCTCTCCATAGCAAGTGCCATGATCGGAAAGAGCAATCACCAGCGTATTTCCCCGCTTCTGAAAGGCCTGAAATAAACGGGGTAGCTGACTGTCGACATATTGCAGCGCGGCAGCGTGTGATTCCTTATCATCCTTCATCTTGCCTTCCACATAATGACAGTTCGGATAATGAATAGCAGAAAAATTGATATACATAAAAATCCGTTTGTCCTCCGGATAGTTTTCGAGTTTCTTCAATGCAAAATCAATTTGTTTTTCAGTACTATCGGGTGCCGTGCATCCAAAGGTCGGCAGCCAATAACTTTTAGTAAAGTAACCGGGAAACACACGCCCCAGTTCATTACGCTTGCTGAAGAAGTTCACCCCTCCTATACAAATCGTTTCATAACCTACATTGGCAAGGCTTTGCACAAAAGTTGCTTCCGTAAACGGATAACTTCCCGCAGGCGGAATACGTCCCGTACCAGCTTGCACAGGGAAAAACAACCACTTACGGCTGCGTAGCGAATGAGGTTCCGCCGGAGAAGGCAGAAATCCTGCAAAGATGGCAAAATGAGACGGGTAAGTAAAATTTCCCGGCGCATGTCTTTTTTCCCATTCTCCTCCGTGACTGTTCAGTACCGGTGTTCTTCCTGCCTCTTCTTCCTCCTTGCTGACATCATAACGCAAGGTATCAAAGCAAAGCATCAATATATCATGAGTACCCACCACCTGATTCATATCCAGATCCGGATTTTGGGTCTGTTCGCCAGCCGGCAGTTCATCTATTTGCATGGTTATATCTCTTTTTTATGTTTTTTATCTGTTGAATATAAATAGAATTATGAGCAAACATATCCTGATACACATGATCTCCCTGTCCGTTGACTTCTATTATATAAGGAATATCTGTTCCTCTCTCCATCAGGACATCCACTCCGGCATACTGCAAATCCAAGGATTGGACCGCTTCCTGACACTGAAAATAGATTTGTTGCCGCACTACTTCCGGCAAAGACAATTCGTTCCACCAATGTGCCTTATTGTTCAGATGCAGATTGGTTATGCTTCCTTTACTACATCTCACAACGATATAATCAATTTCAGATTCCCGGCACACTACCCGGAGATCATAATTCTCTCCCTGCAACTGCTCTTTAGGAATCCATTCTTCTAAAATAGCTTCTGTTTGCATCACCGCTTCCGCCAACGGGATCATCTCTTTTTCCGTACTCAAACGGTTGATACGTTTGGTGTTATGAATGACTCCATCCACTTGTTGCAAGGTAGTATAGACTACCCATTTATTCCGGTTGGGTTGATAGCGAACAGCCATAATGCCTCCCGCCCCCGAACCGTAACGGGGTTTCAAAAAGCATCCTCTACCGCAACCGGCAAGAAGCTCTCTCAACTCATCAAAAGAATGGGGAGAAGGTAACATCGGAGTCACTTTCAAACCTCTGTCCATCAGCACTTGTTTAGTCTCCTTTTTATCAAGAGCACGTAACAAAGCATGGGGAGTATTCAAAAAGGACACGTCATCAGATAGCCTCATCTCGCCCAAACGTTGCAGTGTTTCCTTATATGCCTGATTCAACAGCGCATATTTCTGGAAATCCGTTTCATCGCTTACACAAGGTTCCAGTTTGATAACTGCCTGCCGTAGTTGCGGCAAGCAGTTAAAAAGTTCCCCGTAAGTCATAAAACGAACTTCCGTCTGCAAGTGTTTGCCTGCTTCAATAAAGTATTCTATACGTTTGGACAGAGAGTTGCTGACAACGATTATCTGCATCTCCTATTCTGTAATCATCGGGTAATACCACAATTCACCATCATATTCATCCACCTCTTCAGTTTCAGCAATATCTATTTTCATAGGAAGATTCTGCAGCTGTTTCTTCATATCCTTGCTCAAATAATTGTAGCGCATATTGATAAACTTCAAATGAGCGATCTTATCCATATTATCCAGCAATAATTGGGCACCTTCATCTTTGAGAGTACCGGCCGAAACATCCATTGTTTCAAGTTGGGGAAGAATATCCGACTCCAGGAACATTTCTACAATCTTGTCCTGTTCTTCAGAATTGACGATCCCCAGATAAGTCAGCTTCGGGAAACGTTCTTTGGAGAACAACGGACGGAATATCTCAATATCAGCTTCAAATCCATAATCTTCCACACCAACATATAGAATCAGTTTTTCCAGATTGGGGAAATCAGAACCAAGAATATCTTCTACCACTTCGGTAGGCAGGCCACCACTGATAATTTCGAGTGACCGCAACTCCGGCCGTGAAGTCTTTCCCAAACGCAGATTATTGGTTCCTTTGATTTTCAGATCCTTCAATTTAGGCATGGCATCAAGCAGCGGACTAATATCAGCTTGTTCAATCCATGAAATCTCCTGTTCTTCCTGCTCAATATCTCCCCAGAACAAGCCTTCTATTTGTGCGAACTTCTCCTTATTTTCAATCATTCCCTGTAATAAGGCAGAACAGTCGCCACCCTCATAATCCCAACAACCGATTGTTATTTGTTTATATTCAGAGAGATGTTTATCTTTCAATATCTTATCCAGAAGATTCACATTGTTTTCATACTCATCGTAACTCAAAGTATATTTCTTGGCTTCCACTTTCATTTCACGTGCAGTTTCTTCAGCAGTTTCTACATACCCTTTTTTGGTCTTTTCCGCAATCAGTTTGCCGGCTGCTTTTTCAGCCTCTTCAGTCGTTGCGTAGTTTTTCACTTGTGTTTGTCCATCGGTCCCCAACTTACCATAGTTTACAGTAACATCTGTTCCGACTACATCTATACTCCAGAATTTCTGCGATTTAAAATCTTGAAAAACGAATACTCTCTTCATAATACAGTTTTTAATGGTTGATATTTGCACACTCAACACAGAACGCGCATGAACAATACCTGCAAAAATAACCATTTTATGTAATGTACAAAGAAATCTGTTTACTAAACTTTCAGAGTATTCAAAAATACAACCCAAGATATGCAACAAAGGCTGCCTTTTGGGGCAGCACTAACTATTTGATAACAGACTGTATATCAATGGCTATTTAAGGATAAAACACTGAATCCACCGTGTAACCCTACACGAACTTGATTTATAATGGTTTTGTTTCGAGTGCAAAGATATACAGTCTGTTTTAATTTTACAGTCTTTTTTAGGGCTTTTTTATGTGACATAGTATACGGAGTATCTATGAATATAGATAGACATCGTGCAGAGCTACACGTTACCAATTAAGTCAATATGGCAGATAATGTCTACTATATTGACTATTGTAAGAAACTCCCAATATAGGCTTAACAATGTATTGTAAAAACATTACGAAATTTATTTTTCTTTTCTAATGCCTTTAAATGGAGTACCATCTTGTTTGACATCCATGAATTGACCTGTAGTTGCATCTCTTTTAACCCATTGGTTAGTTTTTGGATTAAGAGTTTGTGAGCGACTTCTCACTGCGCCATTACGATGACCATCGCCTTTCGGTGGATTTGTTGCCATTCTTTTAATTTTTTAATTTATACTCTTGAAACAATTCTTGTTGCTGTTTTAATGTCTACCGTTTGGACACCAATAGATTGAAGAGTCTGTCTCATCTCATTGAATACTGGTTCTTCTTGTTTTGGGTCAGAAATAGTTAAAAGAACCGTAAAAGGCACACCTGATGCTGGAAGTTCCTCCCCGTCTCTTGCCAAATATTCAACATCTAAACTCCAATCTGTAGTAGGACCGATCCCTCTCTTAAATTCTTTCTCGTATACTTTAACTGGACTCCATTTGAAAGAGTGTTCAATTCGATCTTTTTCGGAAACACCATTATCTATAGCTTCTGGTGTATATATAGCAGTGAGCTTTCCATTATACTTTCCATCATTTTGCATCTGTCGTAGCCTTGCATCAATGTTAATCCGGACAAACTCAGTCCCATATTTATAATCTAGGGGCGGTGTGCTAACTATTGTTAGTCTTGCCTTACCTGTACACTTGCCATTTTTAACAAGACATGATGGCCACGAAAACTTAAAACTAAGACGTTTACCTCGCCTAACTCTGTTTGAAAATACTAATGTAATAGCGTTTTCACTACCATTTAAGATTTCACTTGAACTTAATGGGATTCCAAAACCCACCAAATGCTTTGCAATACTATTTAGTTTTTTATCTTGCATAGCCTCAGGGAGGCTTGCATTGTGAATGCATAGACTTATAAGGGTTTCCCTTGAAACTTCACCTTCAATAGCATTTTCAAGACTAGCCATGATTCTAGCAATATTAGGTGCAGCATAACTTGTCCCACACCCATCCGTAATAAACCCTGATGGATCAATAGAGTACAACCCATGTCCATATACTGCGTGCTGCGTTCCTGCACCACCGATATGAGCTAAATCAGGTTTAAGTCCAGATCTCAATCCTGGTCCTCTGCAGCTGTAATTACTCAGTCCTAACGCTGTTATTCCATCAATATGCGCTGGATTTACCGAGGCGACACTAATATTCCTGCAACTTTCTGCTGGTTGCTTAATCGTATCATTCCTAGAATTAGCTAAAATTCGTAAATTCTCAATGGGGTCTAATGACCATTCTTTGCGAACTTCATTAGGACGTGTATTTCCAGCTGAAATAACAAATATCACATCATTCTCCTCTGCTATTCGGTCTAAAATTTGAGCAACAATTCCATAGCTATTTGTTGATGCGTGCTCTTCAATATTGAGACTAAAATTGAAAATTCTGACACCTGTTCTAGCTTTTAAATCTCTTACTGCAATTTCTAATTCGTTAAAAAAATCAATAGATTGATTGTAGTATGTGGAAAAATTGTATTCAGGAAGTAGATCTAAATCTATAATCTTACACCCGTCATTCTCTGTTATTCCTTGATTTAATTGTTTCCCCATTATGGCAAGTCCAGCAATGAAAGTTCCATGATTTTCATTTTTGTCAGCAGGGCTTAAAAACTCCCATTTATCTTCAATCCAATTTCCTAAAATAGTAGATACACCTCCATCAACAATACAAATTTTAGGATAACTATTTTCGACATTGTATTCTGGTATACTTACTCCCTGACCGATTACTCTTTCGGAAGTAGTATTGCTTTTTGTTATTTTAGGAGGTAAAGATATTCGCCTAACTAATGGATGGTTATCTAGAAACAACAACAACCTATTATGCTTTTGTTCATCTAAGTTGGTTTTGGTAATGTTTTTAATATTTCGGGTCGATGATTGGGTTGGTAGAAGCTGTATAATAGGGCTTGTTTCACTGTCTTCTAGTTTTATTCCAAATAATATTGCGGAAGATTCATCAGTCTTTATTTTCAAAGCATTTAAGCCAGATCCAAGTTGTTCAAGACCGAGTACGAATGACTTGAATAATTCATATTTCTCTTTCGGTAGAGTATCCCAATCTTTTCTTGCTGGAGGGTTGTCAAATAACTCAACGATATATGCACCACCAGATGTCGGATCTGACAACCAATCCAATGCTTGTTGCGTTGAAAATTGTCTTTTATCTTCTTTAGTATATGGTGTAATCTGTTTAATAGCACCCAACTCGCTTCTGTATTTAGATGGACTTGCCTTTGGCATTCCATCACCAGTCGCTTTCCATCTTGTCTCAACTTCAGCTTTATTTATACATTGATTGACTTTATCTATGCTCTGAGGAGTTAACTCTACAAACAATTCTCCAAGATCTCCTGCGCCAACTATCGGAGCGACATCTTTTCTAAATAGTGCCTTTGTTGGTCTATGACTCTTTGCTAATGCAGATTGCTCAAGTGTTATTTTAGCATATGATATGCTGGAGTAATTATTTGTTAATTGCAAATCTTTTATATTAAGCAACTGCTGTTGTATTGTCTCTTTATGAGAAACAAACTCCACATCATTTCCTGCATAAAAATCAGTAAGAGATCCTCCTGGGGGTGTTTGAAGATCCACGATAAAATCGTTAGTATTTAATACTACTTGTATTGGGCTATTTGTCATTGTATTATATTTTATCAGATTCTTTGTATTTTGAAACTATTTTGCTGACGTTTGAGGCAGATATTCCAAACAGTGAAGCAAGATCAATTTGTTTAAACGTAAAATTATTATCGTTAAGTAGAGAAACAAGTAAATCCTCGTCTGGGCTAGACAACTTTAACCGTTTTTCTTCGCTAATCCTACCTGAATTTAGTAGCGCAAACTGTTTGATGATGCTTATTACAGAAACATCCTTATTAATGACGGTTGCTCTTTTTATCCATTTTGCCAGCATCTCAATATCTGCACCAGAAGCCCCAGTCATTACCCAAGCAAAAAATCTCAACTCAACATCGTCAAAACTTAATGGTTCTAAAAATTTCTTTATAAGCACAATAGTAACAGATGCAGAAGGCACAGGAACTTCAATCTGAATGTCAAATCTTCGCCAAATTGCAGGGTCTAATAATAACTCGTGATTTGTAACTCCAATAGTAAAACCTTTATTTTTCCTAATATCAAGACACTGCAATAAGGTATTTACAACGCGTTTAACTTCACCTACTTCTTGAGGGTCATTTCGCAATTTTGCAATCGCATCAAATTCATCAAGGAGTAATACGCAATTGTACCTATCTGCAAAAGTAAATAAGTTGCCAATGTTTTTAGATGTCGTTCCTAAAAACGAAGACATTAATCCTTCTAATCTTGCCAAAACAACAGGTACTCCTATTTGACGAGATATCCATTTTGCCAAGTGGGTTTTTCCCGTACCGGGCTTTCCATATATTAAACATGAGCTCGCAGGAAATGCATCTATTTTGACTAATTTATTAAAGTTATTCCACTCATTAATTACCGACATTATTGCATCCTTAATGTCTTTGTCAAAAAGAGGCATATCTTTTGGTAGCTCTTCGGGAAAATACACTTCAGCCAATGGGGTTGATGTTTCTTTGTCAACCGGTAATATAGTCTTTGAAGTAAGCGTGTCTCTGCTTGATATTGCAAATGAACGATTTATTTTACTAGGCGACATCATCATGCTTTCGCGCGAAGTTTCAAGTAGCCCTTCGATGGATTTCGCTTCTTTCTCTAACCCTGACAACTTCAGCGCTTTAACGAGTCGCTCTATTTGTTGAATGACAGCATTGTTAGGGGCGACTAGGGCTGATCGGCATAATGCTTGTATAATATTAAAATGCTCCATTTGTTTTAAATCCAATTTATTTATGCTGCAAATATATGTATCAATTTCCAATAAAACAAATAAAATTCCATATTTGCGTAAATATTTCTATTTTCAGGCTTTTAGATGACTAAAACACCTTATTCATTTTGTTTTTCATTTTTTCTTTATCAGAGATTGTGTAGTAGTGTCGATAGATAGTTTGCGGAGAGTTGCCGGCAAGTTCGGCGACTTGGAGCGGATGAAAACCTTCGTCAATCATCTTTGAGATATAGCTGCTGCGGGCAGTTCCCCATGTCACTTGTGATTTAATCCCGCAGTGGTCACATATTTTGCGTAATGTTTCGTTGATCTTTTCATTTATCCGCTTCACTCGCCCGTAAAGATTGGGCTGAGCTGGATTGCATCGCTTGATGGTTGGAAAGACGTAATTCATATAAGCTTCGGTGCGATAACGTTCGATAATCTCTACCGCTTTATCGATAATGATGACTCGCGCCTGTTTATCGTACTTTGTACGCTCATAGATAATCTGATCGCCTTTGATTTGATCTCGGGTAAGTAAACAAACATCAATAGCAGACATCCCTCCTGCATAGTAACTAAACAAAAATAGATCAAGGTAGAGTTACTCTTTCTTGGTTAGTAACATTCGGTCGAAAGATTCTATCTGTTGCATCACTTCTGGAGATACTCCTTTAAGTGTAGTAATGCGATGTTTCAGTTTTTCCTTAAATGAACCGAAGGCGTTAAGATTCACATTGTACATTCCTTGCTCTTTAGCATAAAGGCAGACTGCCTTCAACTTTCTAAGTTTACCACTGACATCACCAGTATTTCCATTTTTAGCAGCTTTGGCTACTTTCTGATACTGGTTCTTTAACTCGAACAGGATTTTGTTCTTGGCGGTAAGGGTACTGCCATTACCTTTGAAAGATTGGGCCTGATTATCCCACTCCTTGACCGGACCGGAGATGTTAAGTACTTTGGTTACTCATGCGCAACCTGTTTTGAAGATAATCATCTCGAGTTTGACCATCTTCAGGTCTTTGGGATTTGCTTTCCCTTTGATGTTGATCGTAAACATAAAAATAGAGTTTAGCATTCGTTCGGATTGCTACTGCGGGAGTCATAAGACCCACCGTGGTAGACGACATCAGAGTAGTGCTTCCCTCCAAAAAAGGTTTATTTATTGCTAAACCTATAAATGTCAATCTCTATCAATATGCATAAAAACAGAGACTTACATCTGCTATTGATGTAAGTCTCGTAGAGTAGGGCTGCCGGAAACGGGCAGCCTTCATTATTCTATTACTGTAATATATCAGTTTAATCTTCAATAGTACATATACTTACACGGTTCCAATCCGGTTCAGTAAACATATCGCCTACACCCTGACCTTCGGCAGTGATACGAGATGCACTGATTTTATACTTGTTGACCAGGATCGTTTTTACAGCTTCTGCACGTGCTGCGGCAATTCTGGCATTCACTTCAACACTACCTTCCGGAGAAGCGTATCCCTTAATAACCACTTTAGAATCAGCATATTTCTTCAGGTAAGAAGCTACACGTTCCACATTAGGAAGTTGTGAAGCGTCAACTGACGATTTACCTTGTCTGAAAGTGATGATAGATTCGGGTACACGGGCGGTTTTCACTACAGTCTCCACCGGAACCACTTTTGTGCGGCATGCTTCAAGTTCTTCCTGCAATCCGTTGATACGTTGGTTTGCATTGCTGATCTCACCATCTTTGTTGTTTACATCTGCACGAAGTGCATTGATTGAAGAGTTCAGTCCGTCAATTTCGGCTTGATTATATACTCTCACTTTGGCAAAATGATGTGTTCCGTTACTTGTCTTAAAGTG
>ERZ839947.2436-NODE-2436-length-13402-cov-5.953772_pt1 | contig 13402 bp, 12 predicted proteins | sample MGYA00519908_ERZ839947 | MGnify/ENA primary metagenome ERZ839947 (study PRJEB31850, sample SAMEA3708857) | human gut metagenome | biome: human gut; feature: human-associated habitat; material: faeces | place: China | collected 2014 ... | reverse complement strand
CTTTGGCGATTGCTTTTGTTGCTGGTAGAAATCTTGTTCCTAATCCTGCTGCTGGGATGATTGCTTTTCTGACTTTCATAGATTAATCCCTTCTAAATAAATCTCTTGTATATACTTTTTCTTCTACATCATCTAAACAACTATCATAGCGATTAGCTATGATTGCTTGGCTTAATGATTTAAATCTATTTAAATCATTAACTACTAGACTTCCAAAGAATGTGCTTCCATCTTCTAATGTTGGTTCATATACAATTACTTTAGCTCCTTTAGCTTTGATTCTTTTCATGACTCCTTGGATTGATGATTGTCTAAAATTATCACTATTTGATTTCATTGTAAGTCTATATACACCAACAACAACTTCATTTTCTTTTTCTTGACTATATGCATCATTTGATTCATATGCTCCTGCTTTTTCTAATACTTGATCAGCTATAAAATCTTTTCTTGTTCTGTTACTTTCTACTATTGCTTCGATTAAGTTTTGTGGTACATCTGCATAGTTAGCTAATAATTGTTTCGTATCTTTTGGTAGACAATATCCACCATATCCAAAGGATGGATTATTGTAATGTGATCCTATTCTTGGATCTAGACATACTCCATTGATAATTTGTTGTGTATCCAATCCTTTTAATTCTGCATAGGTATCTAATTCATTGAAATAAGATACTCTAAGTGCTAGATATGTATTAGCGAACAGTTTGACTGCTTCTGCTTCAGTAAATCCCATGAACAAAGTATCTATATCTTCTTTAATTGCTCCTTCTTGAAGTAATGATGCAAATGTATGAGCTGCTTCTACTAATCTTTCATCTTCCATGTCTGTTCCTACAATGATTCTAGAAGGATATAGATTATCATACAATGCCTTTGATTCTCTTAAGAATTCAGGAGAGAAAATGATATTCTTACTTCCTGTCTTTTCTCTGATGCTTTGTGTATATCCTACAGGGATAGTACTTTTAATGACCATGATAGCATCTGGATTGATTTCCATGACCTGATTGATTACACTTTCTACTGCACTTGTATCAAAGAAGTTCTTCTTTGAATCATAGTTAGTTGGTGCAGCAATGATAACAAAAACAGCATCCTTATATGCATCTTCTGCACTTAAGGTTGCTGTTAGATTTAATTCTTTTTCTTTTAGATATTTTTCTATATATTCATCTTGAATAGGACTAATACGATTATTAATCTTATTCACCTTATCTTCTATGATATCCACAGCCATCACTTCGTGATGCTGTGCTAATAATGTAGCGATACTTAATCCTACATATCCTGTTCCTGCTACTGCTAATTTCAACTTATTCATCTCCCATATAAAATTCTTTATACCATCTAGCAAATTCTCTTAGTCCATCTCTCAATGATGTACTTGGTTTAAATCCAAAGTTTTTTTCCAATGCTGACGTATCGGCATAGGTTACTGGTACATCCCCTGGTTGCATTGCAACCAGTTCCTTATGTGCCTCAAAATCATAGTCTTCTGGTAATACTCCTGCACTGATCAGTTCCTGTTGTAAGATATCTACAAATTCTAATAGATTTTCAGGATGACTGTTTCCTATGTTATAGACTGCATAAGGTGGTATTGGTAAACCATCTTCTCCTGTCTTTCTTTCAGGAGCTTTCTTCATGACTCTTGATACTCCTTCTACGATATCATCTATATATGTAAAATCTCTTTTACAGTTTCCATAGTTGAAGATCTTGATTGTTTCATTATTTCTTAGTTTATTGGTAAATCCAAAATAAGCCATATCTGGTCTTCCTGCTGGACCATAGACCGTAAAGAATCTTAGTCCAGTAGATGGAATGTTATAAAGCTTACTATAGGCATGCGCCATTAACTCATTACTTTTCTTTGTTGCAGCATATAAGCTTACTGGATTATCTACCTTATCATCTGTACTATATGGAACTTTCTTATTAGAACCATAGACACTGCTTGATGAAGCATAAACAAGGTGTTCTACACCTTTGTTTCCATCATCATAAGAATGTCTACATGCTTCCAAGATGTTATAGAAACCAATCAGATTGCTTTCTATATAGGCATCAGGATTACTGATAGAATATCTGACACCTGCTTGAGCAGCCAAATTGACTACGATATCAGGTCTATGCTCATCAAAGATCTTATCTATCAGTTTCTTATCAGAAATATTTCCATAATAAAAAGACCACTTGTTCGTAGTCTTCTTTACTTCTTCTTTAATTTTATTCAGTCTGTATTCTTTTATTGATACATCATAATAATCATTCATATTATCGATACCGATAATATGAATATCATCATTTTCTTTTAATAATTTCAATACCAGATTAGAGCCGATAAAACCGGCTGAACCTGTGACAAAAATTGTTTTATTCATGATTTCCTCCTATTTTTTATTTAAAAATTCTTTAAAAAGTTCTTATGTATCGTAACATCGATTTTATTTAACAGTATCACAAGTAAAAACGAAACAATTATAGCAACAACTCCAAATAAAAAACTATAATATCCTAAATGGTCTAACATTAAATATTCTATTTCAAAACTTATATTTTGATGTATTAAATACAACGGATATGATAATTCACCTATAATGAATAAATATTTGTTTTGAAATATTTTCAATTTTTCATTTAAACAAAATAGAAATAGAATAAAAGCAATAATAAAAACAATAATATTTATTATTCCGTTTTTTAAAATCATACTTGTTAAACTAATAAAAATCACAAAAAGCCACTGCATGTTCCTTTTATTAAACATTAATCCTTTGACTCCAGCTATCAAACATAAATAACTTATATAATTTCCAGAAAATAAATTAAAAATAAATATAATGTGTAATTTATAAGCTATGAAATTAATTAAAAGACAAACAATATAAAATAATGGTATTTTATATAATTTATACTTCTTCCCTAGTCCTACTAAAATAATAAAACTTATTAATACTGTCAAATACCAATGAGCACCATCAACATACGAAGTCCCAACAAATCCATTTAAAAATAATATATTTAATATTAAATATAAAAATGCACACATTCTTTTAGGTAAATAGCAGATATGTGTAACTATAAAAATAATTAACAAACTAATAACATATATTGGCCAAAGCCTTTTTATTTTTTTTATTAAAAAATTCTTTAATGAAAAATCCCCATGTTCTTTATCAAAATCTAATAAAAACCAACATGAAATAATAAAGAATATACATACACCGAATGTGCCCCTTAAATCCATTAATTTTATACTAGATTTTAAATATAGTTGACTAAATCTATCAAAAATATGATAAAGCAATATAATTAATATTGTCCCCCTCCGAAGACCTTCAATTGCTCTATTTTTTCTCATTTTCTTTCCTTTTTTCCTATTTATTTTTTTATGAATCTATCTTTAACAAACATAATAGTATCTTTTGTTGTATTAATATCAATAACTGCCCAAATCAAGAAATAAATAATAAATATGATTAAAGCGACTGGTATCGCAATATATATTAATTGGAAATAGCTATTGAAACTCGTAGGAAGTATTTTAGGAACAAAAAAATATATACAAACAAATACAAGAATATAAGCTACCCATCTTACATATCTCATTGCTATTTCTTTTCTTGATGCCTTAAGAATGGCATTATCAGCATAATGGGTTATAACGATACCTTTATAAAAACATGAAACGATACTACCAATAAGTAATCCATAGATACCTATATAACGAACTCCTATTATAGATATAACTATGTTCATTACAGCTTCTACAATTGAACTATTTTGTGTTTCTTTAAAATGTCCTGCTAGATTTATAACATTTTGACTTTGTGATCTTAAAGTTTGTACCATTTTTAAAATTACAAATAATAAAGTTAAAGTATAATCGATGTAATTAATATCTGTAATACCTTTTGTATATATTAGAAGAAAAGGCATCATAAAAACATATACTACAGAAAATGAAGCAAAAACCAATGTCATATAAAAAGAATCAAATGCTTTAAAAATTATTTTAAATTTATCAAAGTTTTCATTGTATAACTGCCCTAAAGCAAATACAATACTTGAAGTAAATGCACTCACAACACTTTCTATTACACCAATAATCATATTATAAAGCGTATATACACTGACAACTTTTAAATTACTCATGAATGTTAAAAGAGTGACATCCGTATTCGTATACACGAAATAAGATATTTGTTGAACCAACACATATCTTTGATTATGCAAAGCAGAATAATCTGGTTCAACATTTGTATCTAACCATTTATAATGTCTTTTTATGTAAATTCTCATAAATATAATTCTTAATAAAGTAAAAAAGAATTGTGCACCCAAAACAGACACAATATTAAAACCATTCAAAAGAAGTATTGCTTTTGATAAGCTTACAATAACATTAACAATTAAGTTAAGATTTGTTGTAACATATCCTTTACCTTCTGCTGATAAAAGAACAACATAATTTTGTTGTAATAAAAAATTGATAGCACTTCCTAATCCTGAAAAACATATTACTCCAATTACTTGCCATTTAGGTAAATCAACCGAAACAACTAAAGGATAAACAAACGCAATGATAATAATACATAAGATGTAAATAAATCCTATCTTTTTATATTGTCTATTGGAGGCAGATAATATTTGATTCATTCTATTTTTATCATCCTCAACAATAGGTTTATATAATGCTTGTATAGCTGTTGCACCTATTCCAGCTTCTAATAAACTCACATACGAAAAAATTTGTCCAACTGATGAAACCAAACCATTAGCTTCCGATCCCAAATTTACAATAAATAATTTAGGAATTATAATGCCTAATGCAAATGTAATTAATAAACTTATAATATTAAAAAATAAATTATATAAACTTCTTTTTGCTTTCATAATTTAATCACTCTATCACCTTCATATTTTTAAATTTCTGTATTCCAAATACCAAATCTAAACAAATAATTACGTTTTATCTAACTATACGTATTATCATTTTTTTCAAATTCGTAGCTAGTATAAATATATTTGTTTTAGATTTACTAAAAGACCATAATTGAAAATTATTAATGGGATTAGAAGTATATTTAAAATCAATATTTTCTTTTACCATCTCAAACTCTTTATTATGTAATATTTTATCTATTTTATTTTTTCTTTCTTTTTTAGAAAAATGACATTTTTCATGAAAATAGTTTATTGCAACAACATTAAATATCCCACTAATATATCTATTCTGTATATAATCAAGAACTCTTTGATCATCTATGTTCCATTCATTATAGAAATCCATAAACTTGTGATAAACATCAGTTATAATATTTTCCTTATTATTTATATATCTTGATCCAGCATTTCCATTGTTATATATAGCATAATGATAATATTCTTTAGGACATAAATAAACATGTTCTAGTTTTGGATATAATTGCATGTTAAATGGTTCATCCTGCTGTATTCTTTGATTTCCAAAATGAAAATCATACTTTCTTAAAAAAGATACTTTATAAAACTTATTCCATGCAAATCCATTGCCATGTTTTAGCCATAATAATTCATTACAATAAGATTTTTTTAATTCATTATTGTCATGTATTTCTTTTTCAGTAATAGATATTCTCTCTTCATTTGATGAATCAACTTCCTTAGCTAAATAACCATAAATTATTAAATCGACTAATTTTTCTTGAGCATATGCAACACTATCCTCTATAAAATTAAGTTCTAATGAATCATCTACATCAAAAAAATATAAGTATTCTCCTTTTGCTTCATCAATTCCTACATTTCTAGCACTACCAAGACCTCCATTTTCTTTATGGAAAACCCTTATACGAGAATCTTTCTTTTTTAAATTTTCACATATTTCAGGTGTCCTATCTGTAGAACCATCATTAACAATAATAATATCAAGATTATGATATGTTTGATTTAAAATATATTGTATGCCTTTTTCTAAAAACTGTTCTACGTTATACGCAGCTATTGAAACTGTTACTAAAGGTTGAGCCATTGATTTAACACTCCTTTCCATGTTTCCTCATTACTTTTCCTATCATTCTTTTAAATAATTTCTTTCCTCTTACATACCAAGGTAACCAACTTACATAAAACAGATGTTCACAAATTGTCTCTTCTGTCTTTTTACTATATTCCCATGCATAGTTATAAGGTGAAAAATAGATATCAGGATAAATAAAAATATCATTATCAAGTACTTGATAATGATTATTTCTATTTAATCCTTTAGCTTCTAACATCTTTGTTAGTTTTGATACATTCGTTCCAGATATAATATTTCCATTTTCATCATAAAATGGTAAATCAATATATAAATCATAAAAATCTTTCATAAGGCTATGCTTAGGCTCACATGCCATAAAACTGGTTGCAATATAATTTCCCATTTCAAAACCTAATACACATGACTTATCCAATATTTCATCAAATGTCTTATATACCATGACATCTGTATCTAAATATATACCACCTATTTCATATAATGCTTTAACCCTTGCTACATCACTTACAAAAGCATACTTTTTAGCTTCATAAGCATCTTTTGTATATTGTAATGTATTGATATCAAAGTTATCTTCATTCCATTCTATAATCTGATAATCAGGTAAGTTTTGATACCAGCTATCTATACATTTTTGTACTTTTGCTGATTTTTCTCCTTTACCAAACCAGCAATAATGAATTATTTTAGGGATCATACTATTCCTCCATTAATATAATTATTTAGGTTTTATATGATCACTTAAAATTCAATGGTTTAATATTAAAACAGTTTTCTATGCTCGATAAACTTTCACTAATTGATTAACTGTATTTTCAATATCAAAAGCACATATATCAGTACTTTTATTTATTTTATTTTTTCCAATTTTCAAAATATCTTCTGTCCATTTATCAGTATTAAGTTCTTCAAACTTAACTAACCCTAAATTCATATCTACCATCTTTGGAACTGAATTAGAAATAACGCATCTCGTACCACTTGCCTGTGCTTCGATTGCTACAATCCCTAATCCTTCTTCTTTTGAAGGAAAAAGAAATATATCAAACAGATTCATCATTTCTGGTATTTCTTCTCTCAATCCAGCAAAATAAACATTGTTCTCTAATCCATTTGATATTACTTTTTCTTTTATATATTCTTTTGTTCCTCCATCACCAACAAGTATTAACTTATAAGAACTACTGATTTTCAATAATTCTATTAAGATATCAATTAAAAAAGATTGATTCTTATTATTAGAAAAACTACCTACGTGCCCTAATACAATATCATCATTCTTAATCATAAATTCTTTTCTTAAATCATCTATTTTATTAATATCAGGATATATGTACTTTTTTGTATCTATACCATTTTTTATAATAACAAAATCTTTAAAAAACAAAGACTCTCCCGCTTCTTTGGAACAAGCTAAACAATCTGTTGAATACTTATTGATTAAAATCTTATTCAGGAAAATATTTAATCTATAAATAAAATTGACATCAAACATTTTTTGATTAGCATGAGAATGCACAACTATTTTTTTTATACCTGCCTTATGAGCAGCATAAGCAATAAAGCCTCCTTGCCAATCCATATGAGAATGCACTACATCAACTTGATGACTTTTAAAAAAATGAATCATCTCTTTTATATATCTATATAATCCTATTGTACTAATTGAAGGAAGTCGATAAATAGAACATCCATATTCAGATACTGTCTGATCATAAAAACCCGATTCACTTGAAAAGGTTAAAAATTCAAATTCAATATCTTGATTTTTAACCCCCCCCTCAATTTTTTTAATGTATTGATTATGAGAGTTTCTGCTCCACCTACATTTAAGTTTCCAAAACAATGTAATACAATCATTTAATCACCTACTATCCTGTATATCTTTTCAACTTCTTTACTGTTACTGTAATCATTATTTTTTAAATTATTTATAATCTTTTCTTGCAGTTCCTTATTTCTAATAAAATCAACAATACCTTTTGCACATCCTGTATTATCCATTGGAACAATTACACCATCATAACCATCTATTAATTGACTCTTTGAAGTAGGAAAATCAGTAATAACAACTGGCTTACACAATATTTGAGCTTCTCTAACAGTAACAGCTTTTCCTTCATATCTACTTGGTTGTATATAAAAATCACATGCTTTTATATACGGATAAGGGTTTGTTTTTTTACCCAAAATAAAAACATGCTCTTGCATGTTATATTCTTGAACCTTATTTCTAATTAGCTGTTCATCTCCACCAAACCCAATAAGATACCATTTTACATTGATGCCTTTTTCTAAAATAAATTTACATATTTCAGGAACATTATCAAAATTTTTAGCATTGGTAAATCTTCCTATTGAACATAATAGATATCCTTCCTTTTGAGGTAGATCATTAGGTATAAACTCATTAGATTGATCTTCTATCATTTGATTTGTAATAATATTATCAATTCTTACTATCTTATCTTTTAAAGTAGGAAACTTACTTAAAAAGGAATCAGTACAATTATCTGATATAGAAGCTACATAATCATAGCCATTCCACATTGCAAGCTCAGTTTCTACATCTATATCTATCGTTGAATAATCTGTATGAATCCATGCTATTTTCTTTTTTGCACTACATTTATTTAAACAAATATAATGTGGTGTCAGAAAAGAAATAGCTAAATCATAAGTAGTATCTTTATTTATAAAATCAAAATATTTATATGTATATTTATGACTGTATGTAAGCTCTACTTGATTATCGTTATTTAACCTTAATTTTCTTACTTTTCTTTTAGACAATAATTTAGATTTCATTCTGCCATAGAATACTTTAAATTCTCTTTGCTTAAGTAAATCAATTATCGGAACTGCTAAATACTTTGCTTTATTTTCAGGAAGTATATTCACTTGTTTAGGTATTTGTTTGTATAAATCCCCTTGATGTCTGCATAGAAATAGATCTACTTGATATTTTGAATAATCTAAACTATTCAATAGACCAAGCAATGCTCTTTCAGCACCACCTATTTCCATAGCATGAGAAATAATTAATATTTTTTTCATTTTGACCTCCTTATAAAAAATTCCTATTTAATTAGCTTTAAAATTATACTTTTTAATAATATGTTCCAATAACATCACTTGAATATCCAAATGATCCTTGATGATTCATTTGGTAAATATAAAAAATAAAATAAAAAACAAAAAAACATACTTTAATGATTTTCCTATTTTCTCCTTTTAATACCATTTCTAATAAAAATGGAAATAAGATCATATTAAATATACTAAAATATGTCGCAAACCTGATAATGTATAATCCACTAGTAAATGTCGCTAGAACAGTTAATAAAAGATTAAACATTGATAGATTAAGTGACATATTCAATGTTTGATTATTTAAAGCTCTTATTTTATTTCTATATAAAAAACTTATCAAAATAGGAACACTAGCAATAAGAATTCTCACTGGAGATGATCCTGAATTTCCTGTCATAGTAGTATATACATAACTATATGTACTATCCGAGCTTCCTAATGAGGACAAAATTGGACTTAATCCAAATACTGCAATACATAATACTAGTATGTAAACCATTTGTTTTTTACTAAACGGTTCATCATTAACCAGGAAATATATTGGTATACACATATACGCTGAATTATGAAATTGAGCAGCAAATAAACAAATTAATAAATATGGTATGAATTCTCTTCTTTTCATCCATTTAAATGCTAAAAAAAACAATGATACTGCAAACCACTGTCTCATCATTGAAAAATAGTTATAATACAAAGTACTTGAAAATAAATAAAAACATGTATCCAATAAACTTACTGTTTCTCTTCTTAAAATATGAATGAAGATTGCTGATTCAATAATCGCAAATAATGCAAACCACATATGATAATCAGTTGAAATAAACATTTTAAAAAGATTACCTAGAATATTAAACCCCTTATCCTTACCATCACTCATAATAATTGCATTAATATTCTCAAGCGTTCCTGGCAAATTTTCAAAAGATTGTTTATAAGCATGTGTATCATTAACATTTGTTCTCATTGCTGCCAAAAACGTAATATAACCAAACACTAATAGAAAAGGTAACAATGGCATAATATATGTTGACCATCTACTTGCTTTTATTTTTCTTGTCCCTTTTTCCCAAAACATACTTACAAACATAATGACACCTAATATTGAAAAATTGATAACCACTCTCTCACCTTCCTTCTACTTATTATTAAATTTATTTTCCTTTATTTTTAACAAATATATATAAAAGAAAGCCAAAAGGAATCATTAATACAGTCATCACTTTTTTTGGTGATTCTTTTATAAAATGTTTATTATGAGAAATAAAACTGCTAGATACATAATGTATGCATGATTTTAAATTCTTTTTTAAACTTTTATTATATTTCATATCTATTTTTCTAATAAACGCAAATCCTTTAGGATTTCTTAAATATTGTCTAAACATATTCAAACTTGAGCCATCTTCTCTATATTCAACATTACAAACTATTTCATTTAAAACCAACAATTTATAGTCTTGATCACATAGTAAATACTTATATCCTAAAGAAACATACTTTTCTCCTTCGAAAACAGGATATGGTGGATACTTTTTCATAAGATCTGTTCGATATATTAATTTTTTATCTCCTTGTCCTCCTTGATCATAATATCCAGATAATGTTGTTTCTTTTAAATCTTTAGGGAATTCTTTACCGATTACTCTATTATCAAATGTTGCATCCAATGCTATAACACCTGCATATTTTTTACTTCCATATTGTTTCCAAAAATTGATGATTTTTTTTACAGCATCATCTGCCATATAATCATCTGAATCAATACATACATTTAATTCAGTATCTATTATTTCATAGGCTTTATTGTGCGCCGTATGCATTCCACCATTTTTCTTATAAACATATTCTATTTCAAATCCATTATCGTTATCCATCCATGAATTTATTAACTCTTTCGTATTATCAGTAGAACCGTCATCTATAATTAACCATTTAAAATCTTTGCAAGTTTGTTTAACTAGACTTTCATAACATAAATGCAATGTATATGCTCTATTATACGCTGGAGTAAATACTGTTAATGTAGGTTTATTTAGATCTGTTGTACTCATTAATATAAAATTCCTCCAATTCTTTAGCATTTTTATTTACATCAAAACCTTTATTTCTAATTATTTCTGACATATCTTTTCTTATAAAATTCTGATGTTTATTTAATACATCACTTGCAATCTTTTCATCACTTTCATCAAGAGAAAATGTTTCAACATTCTCAGAAATGATACATTGAGCAGGTATAACATTTGAAATAAAACATTGCAATCCTGAACTTTGAGCTTCTATCATCGTTACTGGAAGTCCTTCAAACAATGAGGGAAATAAAAAGATATCAAATGCTTGCATATAATTATTGACATCACTTTTTTGTCCTAAAAAATAAACTGCATCTTCTAATTTATATTCTTTTACAAGGTTATGAATAGATTCCTCTAATTCTCCTCCACCAATTAATAAAAGAATTGCATTATTATTTTGTTTATAAATATGAGAAAATAAAGAAATAAGACGTTCGTGATTTTTTTGCTTATTGAATCTGCCTACATGTCCTACTACAAATTTATCTTCTATATTTAATTTTTTTCTATATTTATTTCTGATTTCTTCGTTATATACAAATCGTTGTACATCAATAGCATTGTTAAGATGTATAAAACGCTCTTCATTTTTCTTACCATATAACCAGTCACCTGCTTCATAGCCACATGTAAACAAATGTGTGATATAAGGCATCATTGCTTTTTTAAAATAAGTTCTCATAATCATTTTTAAATCAAAACCACAGGCAGCATTATGAGCATGACAGATTCTTATTGGTACATCATGTTTCTTTGCTTCTTTAAAGGCAAAATACCCCAACTCAGACATATGAGAATGAATAATAGAATATTCATTATGTTCATCAAAGAACTTTCTAAGCATCTTTTTATATTCACTGAAATTTTGAGGATATATAGGAATCATACGGTATATTCTTCCTCCCATAGCCTCTATTTCATCATCGTAAGCACCTCTTTCATTTCTATGAACAAGAAAGTCAAATTGAACTTTACTACGATCAATTTTCCTGTAATAATTCATGACCATAGTTTCAGCACCACCACGATCCATTATTGTAAACATATTGAGAACTCTAATAGGTTCCACTTTCTCTCCTCCTATCTATTAATAATTTTTTTGATGCAAAGCAATAATAGATATAATCCTAAAGATAAATTATGCTTTGCACAAAAATAAAAAAACTTCCAATGAATTGGAAAGTAATCTATTTTTAAATTTTTAACTGCTTTTCTATATTGTTTAGAACTTATTATTTCCTTAATCATTTTTATCTTTTTAATAAAATTACAATCACAACCCAAGATATTTAATCCTAAACCAAGAATACCAATGCTAATCCTATTAAAAAGTGCCCGATTAAAAGTATAATCTAATTGTTCATGTTTGATATAATCATTCATTATTCCATAAAGATTATTCCAATTTCTATATAGATTTTCATTATATTTTGAAGTAACACTGCTATTATTATTCTTTCTATAATGATAAAAATATTGATCTATATAAACTGCTTTATCAGCATAATTAAACAAATGAAGGTTAAACATACCATCCTCATAAGTTCCAATTTTTCTAATATCAATAAATTGAATATTATGATCCATAATCAATGAGCTTTTATATAATTTACCCCATACAGGACATAGGGCATCTGCATTCTCTACATTAGACAATTCTTCTCCTGTTAACCCAATAAATCGTCTATGAATATTTTTTAAACTTTCTCCTTCAAAAATAATCTGTCTTTCATCAAAAATATGTTTCTTTAACGATTTATTTTCAAACTCTCTTACATATGACCACATCACAATATCAGCATTTTCATCTTTTATCTTATTTAAAGCAATTTCACATGTATCTAAATCTATCCAATCATCAGAATCAACAAACATAGTGTAATCACCTTTAATAAGTTCAATACCTTTATTTCGTGCTATAGAAACACCTTCATTTACTGTTTCAATAACTTTTATGCGCTTATCTTTATTTTCATATTCCTTAAGAATATTTGAGCTTTTATCTGTAGAACCATTATTAATACAAATAATTTCTAAATTTCTATACGTTTGATTAATCAAAGAATTCATACATTTTTGTAAGTATTTTTCTGCATTATATACAGGAACGATAATAGATATTAAAGGTGTACTCATATATTCATTCCTTTCATTGTCTTTTCTACTACTTTTCTTTTATCAAATACTTCTTCTACATGTTTTC
>ERZ839947.2427-NODE-2427-length-13466-cov-7.607263_pt1 | contig 13466 bp, 7 predicted proteins | sample MGYA00519908_ERZ839947 | MGnify/ENA primary metagenome ERZ839947 (study PRJEB31850, sample SAMEA3708857) | human gut metagenome | biome: human gut; feature: human-associated habitat; material: faeces | place: China | collected 2014 ... | reverse complement strand
TTTGAACGAAAACTCGGAGACGACATTTGTCATTACGGGGTATTCTGATTCACAAATTACAGCTGTAGGACAGACGCATGGCAAAGAAATGATCTTGACTCCGGTCTCAACTGCAGCTTTGCAACAAGCTAAGGAGAGAAAACGATTGGCCATTATTGCTTATAATAAAGCACAGGCCATGGATTTGCTTAAGGGAGAGTTGAATAATGGTGTATTTCGTAGGTCATCCTCTTCTTTCCTTGCACACTATTTGATTATTTGCGACGAGAGCAATAATTGGAAAGTGAAGATTTCTGCAATAGATAACGGTGTGGTAAAACACACAGAGTATCCGATGATAATTGATACAACGAATGATGAAAATGCAGTGTTGACTTTGGGTAGCAATGTGACGGTAGATGGAATAAGTTTAAATAAACTCTATTACAACTATTTGAATGGTGAAATTGAAACTGACAATGCTAATGTTGTATGTGATACTCGGAAAGCCTCTGATATTGCAGCATGGTATGCAGATGGTTGGAAGACCCATATAGTAGATCAGGATGAGATTCATGCAGACTTTAAGGGAATCTTCCACTCTGGTGTGGAGTTTGATGATCGTAATCCGAGGAATTTGATTGCTTGTCCGTGGAGTGGTATGGGATCTTATATTGGCTTTGCGGTTACTATGACAGCAGATAATGCTACTGGTCGTATATTCATCAGCTTGGGCGAACCATATGATTTATTCGGATGGAATAATAATCCGGCTGATTATAACCGTGTACAGCAGGATTACAGTAAATTCCTCTCTTTCTGTGTTTCGGAAGACGGCTTCTATTGGAGTTATGATGACAACGACAGTATGGTGTATGTGCTAAGTGCTACAGGCGAGCGTTGGTTTAGAATGAAGAAGTAACCAGTCTTTGAAAAAAGCAAGAAAGTAAACAGAACATAATCTCGATTACTTTCTTGCTTTTGTTTTTGTTTGTACTCTATTTGTATTTTCTTATGGGCAATTATTTGATTATTAGTAATTTAATTTGTGCTCTGTTTGACTCCTAGTTCTCTACTCTGACATTCTCGCCCGGACGTGCTTTTTGTCACGTTAGAGTATAGTTATTAATTTTCTATTGCGTTAATTTGTAACGTGAATAATAACACTCGCTAATCTAATATTAATAGTTTAACTCTTATATCATGAATAAACAGAAACTACTGTCTATCACAATGACTCTATTGTTGGGAGTCTCCTCTATCTTTGCGCAAAAGCAGCCGGTGGATTACGTGAATCCCCTGATGGGAACCGACTCCAAGATTTCGCTCTCCAACGGAAACACCTATCCTGCCATTGCACTGCCTTGGGGGATGAACTTTTGGATGCCGCAGACCGGAAAGATGGGGGACGGTTGGGCTTACACGTATGCTTCTGACAAAATCAGAGGTTTCAAGCAGACCCACCAGCCCAGTCCCTGGATCAATGACTACGGACAGTTCTCCATTATGCCGATGACCAAACAGCTGAAGATTGATCAGGACAGCCGTGCTTCCTGGTTTTCGCATAAGGCAGAGAAAGCAACTCCTTATTATTACAGTGTTTATCTGTCAGAATATAATCTGACAACGGAAATTGCTCCGACCGAACGTTGTGCTTATTTCCGTTTTACTTTTCCCGAAACGAAAGATGCCTATGTGGTCATAGATGCTTTTGATCGTGGCTCCTATATCAAAGTGATTCCCGAAGAAAATAAGATCATCGGATATACAACACGCAACAGTGGAGGCGTACCCCAAAACTTTAAGAACTATTTTGTGATAGAGTTCGACAAACCTTTTACCTTCAATAAAGTATGGGCAGATTACCATCTGGTAGAAAAACACCTGGAATTACAATCCAATCATGTAGGAGCGGCTATCGGTTTTGCAACGAAGAAGGGCGAACAGGTACATGCCAGAGTAGCTTCTTCTTTTATAAGCCCGGAACAGGCGGAACTCAACCTGAAAGAGATCGGTAAAAAGACATTTGAACAGACTAAAGAAGTGGGGCGTAAGGCTTGGAACGACGTACTGGGACGTATCAGGATAGAGGATAATGATGAGAACCGTATGCGTACATTCTATTCCTGCCTGTATCGTTCCGTACTTTTCCCCCGTATGTTCCATGAGGTGAATGCCAAGGGAGAAACAGTACATTACAGCCCTTACAATGGCGAAGTTCGCCCGGGCTATATGTTTACCGATACCGGATTCTGGGATACCTTCCGTTGCCTGTTCCCGTTTGTCAATCTGGTGTATCCTTCCATGGGCGAGAAAATGCAGGAGGGATTACTCAATACCTATCTTGAAAGTGGCTTCTTCCCCGAATGGGCAAGTCCGGGACACAGAGGATGTATGGTCGGCAATAACTCTGCTTCGGTAGTAGCGGATGCTTTTATGAAAAATGTCACTAAGGCGGATGCCGAAAAAATGTATGAAGGACTATTGACAGGTGCCAATAGTGTGCACCCGCGAGTTTCGACTACCGGGCGTCGCGGATATGAGTATTACAATAAACTGGGATATGTGCCTTATGATGTGAAAATCAATGAGAGTGCCGCCCGCACATTGGAGTATGCATACGATGACTGGTGCATCTACCGTATGGGTGAGAAGTTGGGACGCCCCGCAGAAGAACTGGAACTCTATAAGAAGAGAAGCCAGAACTACCGTAACCTGTTTGATCCGGAAACGAAACTGATGCGCGGCAAAAATTCCGACGGAACTTTCCAGACACCTTTCAATCCGTTTAAGTGGGGAGACGCCTTTACCGAAGGAAACAGCTGGCATTATACCTGGTCTGTCTTCCACGATCCGCAGGGACTTATTGATCTGATGGGCGGTAAGAAAATGTTTGTGAGCATGCTCGATTCGGTATTTAATCTTCCTCCGGTATTTGATGATAGTTATTACGGTGGAGTGATCCATGAAATCCGGGAGATGGAAATAGCTGACATGGGTAATTATGCACATGGCAATCAACCGATCCAGCACATGATTTACCTGTATAATTATGCCGGCGAACCCTGGAAAGCACAATACTGGCTGCGTGAGGTAATGACCCGGTTGTACTTTGCCACTCCGGATGGATATTGTGGTGACGAGGATAACGGCCAGACTTCCGCCTGGTATGTATTTACGGCCTTGGGTTTCTATCCGGTATGTCCGGGTAGCAATGAATATGTGATGGGAGCTCCTTATTTCAAGAAAGCAACCATTACCCTGGAGAATGGCAGGAAGCTTGAAATTTCTGCTCCTAAGAATAGTGATGAGAACCGTTATATCCGTTCATTGAACTATAATGGAAAGAACTATACGAAGAATTATCTGAATCATTTTGATTTATTGAAAGGCGGGCGCCTGTTGTTCGAAATGGATAATAAACCCAATACGGGAAGAGGTGTGAATGAATCTGATTATCCATACTCTTTCTCTCTCGACAAAAAGTAAATAGATATGTACGGTATAAAGAAGAAAATAGGGATAATAGCTGTGGCGGCGATTGCAATGTCGTCCGCCATGGCTCAACAGCCGGTAGATTATGTGAATCCGATCATCGGCACGAATGGTATGGGACATACTTTTCCTGGTGCCTGTACACCTTTCGGGTGGGTGCAACTAAGTCCGGACACAGACACAATTCCACATAACATAAATGGGGCTTATCAGAAAAACGCTTATGAATATTGCGCCGGTTATCAGTATCGGGACAAGACGATTGTCGGCTTCAGCCATACGCATCTTAGCGGAACGGGGCATTCGGATTTAGGCGATATCCTGTTGATGCCTGCCGTAGGAGACTTGAAGTTCAATTGTGGCAGGGCGGATCATCCGGATGAAGGCTACCGTTCCCGTTTCAGCCATGCTACGGAAAAGTCTACTCCCGGATATTATGAAGTGATGCTCGATGATTATGGCATAAAGGCACAGTTGACTGCAACGCAACGGGTAGGAGTCCATAAGTACACTTTCCCTAAAGACAAAGACGGTCATCTTATCCTTGACCTGGTTCATGGTATATACAACTATGACGGCAAAGTGCTCTGGGCCAACTTGCGGGTAGAGAATGATACGTTATTGACAGGCTATCGCATCACAAACGGATGGGCGAGAACCAACTATACTTATTTCGCTATTTCTTTGTCGCAACCTATCAGGGACTATGGCTATAAGGATAAAGAAAAGGTGCTTTACAATGGCTTCTGGCGTCGCTTCAATATGGACAAGAACTTCCCGGAGATTACGGGCCGTAAGATTGTAGCCTATTTCAATTTCGATACAGCTCAAGAACCGGAACTGGTTGTGAAAGTAGCACTCTCTGCTGTCAGCACCGAGGGAGCTGTTAAGAATCTGCGCGCCGAAGCTTTCGGAAAGAGCTTTGAACAGCTGGCTGAAGCAGCCCGTACAGACTGGAATAATGAACTGGACCATTTTGAAGTAGAAGGAACTGCCGATCAGAAAGCAATGCTTTACACATCACTTTATCATACGATGATTAATCCGTCTGTCTATATGGATGTGGATGGAGCTTATCGCGGTCTGGATCATAATATTCATCAGGCGAAAGGCTTCACCAATTATACCATATTCTCGCTCTGGGATACATACCGTGCAGAACATCCGTTTCTGAATCTGGTAAAACCAGAACGAAATTCGGACATGGTGGAGTCAATGATAAAGCATGAGCAGCAGAGTGTGCACGGAATGCTGCCTGTCTGGAGTATGATGGGGAATGAGAACTGGTGTATGAGCGGATATCATGCCGTATCCGTATTGGCGGATGCCATTACTAAAGGAGTCTTTTCCAATGTTGATGAGGCTTTGGCTGCCATGGTAAGCACTTCTACCGTACCTTATTATGAAGGAGTAGCAGATTACATGAAGCTGGGTTATATCCCATTGGATAAGAGCGGTACAGCCGCTTCCTCCACATTGGAATATGCCTACGATGACTGGACCATCTATCAGACTGCCTTGAAATCCGGTAAAAAGGATATTGCGGAAACCTATCGGAAGCGTGCCTTGAATTACCGTAATATCTATGATACTACGATTGGCTTTGCCCGTCCCCGTTATAGCGACGGTTCATTCAAGAAAGATTTCGATGAATTGCAAACCTATGGTGAGGGCTTTATTGAGGGAAATTCCTGGAACTTCTCTTTCCACGTGCCGCATGACGTGTTTGGAATGATGGACTTGATGGGAGGGGAAAGGGCTTTTGTCGATAAACTGGATAAACTGTTCTCCATGCATTTGCCGGAGAAATATTACGAACATAATGAGGATATCACGGCAGAATGTCTGGTTGGCGGGTATGTGCATGGCAATGAACCGAGTCATCATGTCCCTTATCTCTATGCCTGGACCTCTGAACCGTGGAAGACCCAGTACTGGCTGCGTGAAATCCTGAATAAAATGTATAAGAACGATATCAACGGTTTGGGTGGTAATGACGATTGCGGACAGATGTCTGCATGGTATCTTTTCTCGGTGATGGGTTTCTATCCGGTTTGTCCGGGAACGGATCAATATGTATTGGGAGCACCGTATCTGCCTTATCTGAAGTTGAAGCTTCCCAATGGGAATACGTTGGAGATTAAGGCTCCCGGTGTCAGCGATAAGAGACGTTATGTACAGTCGCTGAAACTGAATGGAAAAATCTATGATAAGATGTACCTCACGCATGAAGATATACTGAAAGGCGGGGTACTTGAGTTTAAGATGTCTGCATCACCGAATAAGCGCCGTGGTTTATCGGCAGAAGATAAACCATATTCACTAACTAATGGAATTAATAAATAATAGAGTAAAGATATGAAAAAGAGACATTTGATCTATGTAGCCTGCCTGTTGGTAGCTATGGGGGCTTGTTCAGCAACCTCAAAAGAACGCACTAAAATAACTCCTGATGCATGGGGTAAATATAATGTAGGAACCATTTTATTTGAGGATAAGGCACCGGAAACGAAGGGTTCGGATATTTATCACCGGATTATCCCTGATGCGGAATCGTATATCAAAGCCCAGGCGCGTGAAGTATTGGCTACGCTTTACCATTCTCCGGAAGATAGTATTCCTACGGTAAATAAAATACATTATACGTTGGAAGATATTGAAGGTGTTTCTGCCAAAGGTGGTGGTAATGGAGATGTTACAATTTTCTATAGCACACGGCATATTGAGAAGTCATTTGCTGCCAATGATACGGCAAAATTGTTTTTTGAGACTCGCGGAGTACTCTTGCATGAGTTGACACATGCTTATCAGTTGGAACCGCAAGGGGTTGGCTCATACGGTACTAATCGGGTGTTCTGGGCGTTTATTGAGGGTATGGCAGATGCGGTGCGTGTGGCAAATGGTGGTTTTGACGGTCCTAACGCACGTCCGAAAGGTGGGAACTATATGGACGGGTATCGTACAGCGGGTTATTTTTTCGTTTGGTTGCGTGATAATAAAGACCCGGAGTTCTTGCGTAAATTCAATCGTAGTACGTTAGAGGTGATTCCCTGGTCGTTTGACGGAGCTATCAAGCATATTTTAGGGAATGAATATAACATTGATGAACTGTGGCACGAGTATCAGGTAGCTGTGGGAGATATACAAGCACAATAAAGAATAAATATGATCTGTAGATTTGGTAAAAAGAGATTGTTTTTGGTTTGGTCGTGTCTGGTGAGTGTCTTGCCGGGTATGGCTCAAACCGAGAAACTGATTGATTACGTAAATCCGTTTGTTGGGACAGATGGTTATGGGAATGTTTATCCGGGTGCACAGATTCCTTTCGGAGGAATCCAGATGAGTCCGGACACAGACAGTAAATACTATGACGCAGCCTCCGGTTACAAATATAATCATTCTACTCTGCTGGGATTCAGTCTGACTCACTTAAGTGGGACGGGCATACCTGATTTAGGAGACTTTCTGTTCATTCCTGGAATTGGAGAAATGAAGCTGGACCCGGGTACTCGTGAGGAACCGGAGAAGGGATATCGTTCTCGCTATTCACATGAGAAGGAATGGGCTTCTCCCAATTATTATGCTGTGGAATTGACGGATTGTGGAGTGAAAGCTGAAATGACGTCAGGAGTGCGCAGTGGGATGTTTCGTTTTACTTATCCACAGTCGGAGAAAGCATTTATCATGATTGATATGAACCACACTTTGTGGCAATCTTGTGAATGGGCGAATCTGCGGATGGAAAATGATTCCACTATTACCGGTTATAAATTGGTGAAAGGTTGGGGACCTGAACGACATGTCTATTTTACGGCTACTTTTTCAAAGAAATTAACCGGACTGCGTTTTATGCAGGATAAAAAACCGGTGATTTACAACACTTCCCGGTTCCGTAGTAGTTATGAGACTTGGGGAAAGAATCTAATGGCTTGTATTTCTTTCGAAACGAAAGCCGGAGAGGAAGTGATTGTGAAAATGGCTATTTCGTCAGTCAGTACCAATGGAGCAAAGAATAATATGAATGAGCTCGCCGGACTGACTTTTAATGACTTGAAAGTGAAAGGGGAAGCTCTTTGGGAAAAGGAATTGGGAAAATATACGCTTACCGCTGATCGTAAAACGAAAAGAACTTTTTATACGTCAGCTTATCATGCTGCTCTGCACCCGTTCATCTTTCAGGATGCGGACGGGCAGTTTCGTGGCTTGGATAAGAATATAGAGAAAGCAGAGGGCTTTACCAATTATACGGTCTTCTCTCTTTGGGATACGTATCGTGCTTTGCATCCCTGGTTCAATTTGGTTCAGCAGGATGTTAATGCGAATATTGCCAATTCAATGCTGGCACATTATGACAAGAGTGTGGAGAAAATGCTTCCTATCTGGTCTTTCTATGGAAATGAAACCTGGTGTATGATTGGTTATCATGCTGTTTCCGTACTGGCAGACATGATTGTGAAAGGAGTGAAAGGCTTCGACTACGAACGTGCGTATGAAGCCATGAAGACCACAGCGATGAATCCGAATTATGACTGTCTGCCGGAGTATCGCGCCATGGGATATGTCCCTTTTGATAAAGAGGCGGAATCGGTGTCGAAAACATTGGAATATGCTTATGATGATTATTGCATAGCACAGGCTGCTAAGGCTCTAGGTAAAGAAGATGATTATCGTTATTTTCTGAATCGTGCACTCTCTTATCAGACTCTGATTGACCCGGAAACGAAGTATATGCGTGGTAAGGACAGTAAGGGAAACTGGCGTACACCATTCACTCCGGTGGCTTATCAAGGACCTGGTTCTGTGAATGGATGGGGAGATATAACAGAAGGTTTTACTGTTCAGTATACGTGGTACGTTCCTCAAGATGTACAAGGTTATATTAATGAAGCTGGTGAAGCTTGGTTCCGTAATCGACTGGATGAATTGTTCACTGTAGAATTGCCGGATGATATTCCGGGTGCACATGATATACAGGGACGCATTGGTGCTTATTGGCATGGCAATGAACCTTGCCATCATGTAGCGTATCTTTATAATTATCTGAAAGAACCTTGGAAGTGTCAGAAATGGGTTCGTACTATTGTTGACCGTTTCTATGGAGATACGCCGGATGCGTTAAGCGGAAATGATGATTGCGGACAGATGTCGGCTTGGTATATGTTCAACTGTATCGGCTTTTATCCGGTTGCTCCATCGAGTAATGTGTATAATGTCGGTTCTCCTTGTGTGGAAGCGATAACGGTTCGGATGAGTAATGGAAAATCTATTGAAATGGTAGCGGATAATTGGTCACCGAAGAATGTGTATGTGAAGGAATTGTATGTCAATGGTAAGAAGTATGATAAATCTTATTTGAGATATGAAGATATACGTGATGGCGTGAAGTTACGTTTTGTGATGAGTGGTAAACCGAACTATAAACGTGCGGTATCGGATGAGGCGGTGGCTCCATCGTTATCTTTTCCAGGAAAAACAATGAGGTTTCAATACGGACTTTAAACATAATCTTTATCTTTGTATAAAGGCTTTCAGATAATATGGTATAACATAAAATAAAAAAATGAGAAAGTATTTATTGCTATCAATGTTCCTGTGTTTGGTATCGCTACTTCATGCCCAGAACAAGTTTGAGTTAGTTTCTCCTAATGGAGAAATAAAAGTGTCATTCAATCTCTCGGATAAAATCTATTATAATATAGATTATAATGGAGAAGTATTGTTGAAAGACAACTTTCTTCAGTTGATTCTGAAGAATCAAGTGTTGGGGCAGAATCCTAAGTTGCGTCGTCAGAAGCGTACGAGTATTGACGAACAATTGACTCCTGTGGTACCTTTGAAATATTCGAAAGTCAATAATCGTTATAATCAATTGCTACTGACTTTCAAAGACTATTCAGTAGAGTTCCGTGCCTTTGATGATGGAATTGCTTATCGGTTCATAACTTCGCAAAAAGGGGACGTTGAAGTGATGGGTGAGGAATTTGCAATCAACTTCCCATCGGATTATCTGCTTCATTTGCAACAACCGGGAGGTTTCAAAACTTCTTGTGAAGAACCTTATACACATATTCAGAGTAATACGTGGAAGCCGGAAGATAAAATGGCTATTTTACCGGCTTTGATCGATACAAAAAAAGACTACAAGATATTAATCAGTGAATCGGACCTAACCGATTATCCATGTATGTTTCTCAAAGGAACAGGTGCGAATGGAATAGTTTCTACTTTCCCTAAAACTCCGCTTGCTTTTGCGGAAGATGGAGACCGCAGTCTGAAAATCATTGAAGAAGCAGATTATATTGCCAAGACAAAAGGAACGAGAAATTATCCTTGGCGCTACTTTGTGATAAGTAAGAATGATAAGCAGTTGATTGAAAACACAATGACTTATCGGCTTGCTGAAAAGAATCAACTTCAGGACGTTTCATGGATAAAACCGGGGCAGGTAAGCTGGGAATGGTGGAACGATGCCTCTCCTTACGGACCCGATGTGAATTTTGTTTCCGGCTATAATCTGGAAACTTACAAGTATTATATCGACTTTGCTTCCAAATTCGGCATTCCTTATATTATTATGGACGAAGGTTGGGCCAAAAGTACTCGTGACCCTTACACGCCCAACCCCAAAGTCGATTTGCATGAACTAATTCGTTATGGCAAAGAAAAGAATGTAGGGATTGTGCTCTGGCTGACATGGTTGACTGTGGAAAACAATTTTGACCTGTTCAAGACTTTCAATGAATGGGGAGTGAAAGGACTTAAAATTGATTTTATGGATAGAAGTGACCAGTGGATGGTCAACTATTACGAACGGGTAGCCCGAGAAGCGGCTAAACATAATTTATTTGTCGATTTTCATGGTTCTTTCAAACCGGCCGGATTAGAATATAAATATCCGAATGTGCTCTCTTACGAAGGAGTGCGAGGTATGGAAAATATGGGAGGTTGCTATCCGGATAACAGTCTGTATTTACCGTTTATACGTAATGCTGTTGGGTCGATGGATTATACTCCCGGAGCAATGATTAGTATGCAACCTAATGTGTATAGATCAGAACGTCCGAATTCTGCCAGTATCGGAACACGGGCTTATCAGTTGGCATTATTTGTGGTTTTCGAAAGCGGTCTGCAGATGTTGGCGGATAATCCTACTCTTTATTATCGTAATGAAGATTGTACCCGCTTCATCACACAAGTTCCTGTAACTTGGGATGAGACAGTGGCATTGGAAGCTAAAGCGGGTGAATATGTAATTGTGGCGAAACGCAAAGGTGATAAGTGGTTCATAGGAGGAATCACCAACAATGGTGAAAAGGAACGTGAATTTACTATCAAACTGGATTTTCTGAATAAAGATCGTTCTTATCAGATGACATCTTTTGAAGATGGTATCAATGCAGGACGTCAGGCGATGGATTATCGTTGTAAGTCGTCGCAGGTGAAAGCCGGAGAACAATTGACCGTGAAGATGGTCAGAAACGGAGGTTTTGCAGCTATCATAGAATAACAGAACATTTCTTCACATTGGTTCGTTTATTATAGAAACAAACTAAATGTATATTCACCATGAAAACATTCGTCTTGATGATGGTAAGTCTGTTGTTTGCTGTTTCTTTGGAAGCGCAGAACAAGTCTTTTTATGATTTTACAGTGAAAACGATTGATGGCAAAGACTTTCCTCTTTCTTCATTGAAAGGTAAGAAAGTGCTTGTGGTCAACGTGGCTTCCAAATGTGGACTGACGCCACAGTATGCTCAACTGGAGAAACTGTATGAGAAATATAAAGATAAAGACTTTGTAATAATCGGTTTCCCGGCAAATAACTTTATGGGGCAGGAACCTGGAAGTAATGAGGAAATAGCTCAATTCTGTTCTTTGAATTACGATGTGACTTTCCCGATGATGGCTAAGATTTCCGTTAAAGGGAAAGAAATTGCTCCCCTTTATCAATGGCTGACAGAGAAGAAACTGAATGGTAAAGAAGATGCGTCGGTTCAGTGGAATTTCCAGAAATTCATGATTGATGAGAACGGAAACTGGGTGGGCTTTGCCTCTCCCAAAGAAAGTCCGTTCTCTGAAAAGATCGTTACTTGGATAGAGAAGGAATAAGAGAGACTTTCTGCAATTCGCTTTCGAAATTGGGAGTGAAGATCCCCTTTCCTAAGTTTTCTTTTATTTCTTCAATGGTCCAGAATCGTCCTCCATCCAGTTCTTCACTGGGATGGATTTCTCCATCGTAAACAGTCTTGTGAACAAAGACAAGTTCTTTTTCACGTTCGGACTCGAAAACATAATTAGTAAGTAGTTCAGGAATAAAGTCCGTGATGCTTAATTCTTCACGGACTTCTCTCTTTAGAGCGATTTCTACGCTTTCGCCCAAGTCGATATGTCCGCCTACGGCTGTATCCCATTTCCCCGGTTGGATGTCTTTCCATTCTGGACGTTTTTGCAGATACAACTCTCCACGGGTATTGAAAATATGAAGATGGACTACCGGGTGAAGTAGTTTGCTGCCACTATGACATTCTCCACGAGTGGCCGCTCCGGTGATATTCCCCTGCTCATCTACGACGGGGAACATTTCTTGGTTATTATCGCTTAGCATGGTACTTTTTTATTTGGTGAACTGAATTCCTTTGGATGCAGAATATTTATGGCATTAATAAGGAAGAATCTCCATAACTTAAGAATCGGAAATCATGTGCTAAAGCATAATCATAAATCGCACGCCAGTTTCCTTTAACAAAAGCTGAAACTAATAATAATAGGGTACTTTGTGGCTGATGAAAGTTAGTAACCATCGCTTTTACTATCTTGTACTGATATCCAGGAGCTATGATAATTTGTGTGCTGGTATGGAGAGCTTCGAGCCCATTTCTATCGAGATAGCCCAATATCTTTTGGAGAGCAACTACCGGAGGGATCTGATCGTATTTCTCATAGGGCTGCCACTGTTTGACGTGCAGTTCTTCTTCCGTAGCATCCGGATGATCTGCTAAAATAACTCCAATGTGATACAAGCTTTCAAGAGTGCGTACAGAGGTGGTTCCTACAGCAATGGCACAGCCATCATGATCGATTAGTTTCTTAATCGTGCTCCGGTTGACCGATATATATTCTGTGTGCATCTCATGACCTTCGATCTCTTCACTTTTTACAGGTTTGAATGTTCCGGCTCCTACATGTAATGTTAACTCTTCAAGATCGATACCTTTTTCTTGCAGTGCATCTAATACTCGCGGAGTGAAATGTAAACCGGCCGTAGGTGCAGCTACCGAACCTTTAATCTTAGAGTAAACGGTCTGATAAGTTTCCTTATCACTTTCTTCTGTATCCCGGTTTAAGTAAGGAGGAATAGGAAGTTCTCCGAATACTTCAAGAATATCGGCAAATGTCACTTCCGGATTATCCCATGAGAAATCTACCCAATGACTGGTTCCTTTACATTCTCCTCTGACGGCAGTCAATGTGATCGGAAATCCTTTGACGGTCATTTCGCGCTTTAACTCTCCGTCTTTCCATTTTTTCAGGTTGCCGATCATACAAAGCCAAGCGGCATGTTCTGTCTGTTGGAAGTTCAATGCATAATCATTTGGCTGAATCGGTTCAAGGCAGAATACTTCAATCAGTGCCCCTGTTTCTTTCCGGAAATGAAGACGTGCCTGAATGACTTTCGTATTATTGAATATCATTAGACTACCTTGTGGAAGATACTCCGGTAAGGAGGTGAATATGTCTTCACTGACTTCTCCACGGCGATATATTAGGAGTTTGGACTGGTCGCGGGTAGGCAACGGGAATTTAGCAATACGTTCATCCGGAAGAGGATAATTGTACTCACTGATACGAATATGTCTAGGATCTTCTTTCATTGTTTTATAAAATAAAGAGAGGTTAGAACCCATTCGGCTTCTAACCTCTTTTACCAGTCGGGGCAACAAGATTCGAACTTGCGACCACACGCCCCCCAGACGCGTACTCTACCGGGCTGA
>ERZ839947.2423-NODE-2423-length-13483-cov-2.913762_pt1 | contig 13483 bp, 7 predicted proteins | sample MGYA00519908_ERZ839947 | MGnify/ENA primary metagenome ERZ839947 (study PRJEB31850, sample SAMEA3708857) | human gut metagenome | biome: human gut; feature: human-associated habitat; material: faeces | place: China | collected 2014 ... | reverse complement strand
ATTTTCCTCTTGCACCAAATTCAAATTGCCGGAAGTCACATTTATTTTCAAAGGTACAACATATTTATTGTCAACTGAAAGTTCACCATTTGAAACAAAAGAAATCTGAAACGGAGACGATTTCTTTTCACCGGCTTTCACTTCCAATACCGCTTCCTCCGGCAATATCACTTGTGACCGGGGAAGCAATTCATACGAAGAAGAATTTCTGGCATTATACTCCTCAAGCACATTTTCATCATAAACAACAGATACGGTGCAATCTGATGTTGTTTTTTTCGTCAGATTAAGATACAATGACAAATCACCGGACAATCTGAACTCAACATCTGAAGACAATTGTTTTCCCTTGTCGTCTGTCAAATACCCTAATAATTCATCATGAAATTCATATATTTTTTCATCAACAGTACCCACTGTCATATCCTCTTCCGTACAGGAAGAGATAAACAGGCATCCCAATATCAGGATTACCATATATTGTAATTTAAATAGATTCAGATATTTCATATTCTTCATTTTTTATTCATATTATTGATTTTTCTCTGGTAATTCAAGAGGCTTCCATATCAAATCCTTATTGGCGGTAAGATTGTTTTCATTTGCATAATCAGTTATACTCACTCCTTGCCCTTCGTCAAATTTCCAATAAGCAACTAAACCTTCCGACTTTGGATCCACATAATAAAAATGATTCTTTGCCTGAATTTCCTCCGCTGTCAAAACACGGTTCCAAATACGGCATTCACAAATATCACCATCCAAATAACGAGCAGCTTCATAAGAATAACCAATCCAGAAACCGCGTTTAAGCTCTGTTTCATCTTCCACCGGATAAGAGTATCCCCAATTTACTGTGGTACGAAGGGTCTTATTTCCATATCCTCTTGAGACACCATCCACAAACATTTCAGACCGCCCGGTATTACCATTATAAGTAAAAGCTATATGCACCCATTTTCCCGTTTCTATAGTCCAATTAGAATTTGTTGCATTCCCTGCACCTGTAGCAAGTTGAAGCTGGTTTCCCGGAAGCCCCTGATCGCTAAAACGAAGAAGAAATCCTCCTTCCACACCCATCAAAGTACTGATTTTATTATTCAGTTCATCGGCACGAACAAGTGCTTCTACCGTTATTGTCTTCAAGCCTATCAATACACCGGCATGAAGAAAATTCGGCTTCAACCTTCTTTCTTTTATATTGGCCACTGTGTTGATTAATGCAGCACCTTTAAATACATAATAAACTGTACGTGCGCTTTCCAAAAGTTCCCAATCAGACTCAGCTACAGTTACAGGCAATACATAGACCAAATTACTGTTCAACGCCGTCAAGTCCTTAAAATGCAATACAACATCAGTAGAAACAACACTTCCCTTATTAATTATGACATTCGACTCTTTTACTTCGTAGTAATCCTCCGGCAGCGCAACAGCTGCATCATAATAAATCTCATTATATGTTGTAACCAATGACGGTTCTGCCTTATATACAATATGTATATCACTCTCCACCGGCTGAGGAATGGTAGCCTGAAAAGTCTGCAACATTTCGTCTACACCGGGTTTAAGCAAATGTGTTGCAACCTTTTTGGACACATCTCCGGTAATCACCTTGCTGTCAAAACTCTCGGCATCGTCCTGGCAGGATATTACATTCACAGCCAGCAACAATACAAAAAGACTGAAAATTAAGTTATATTTCTTCATATTAAAAATCTCCTTTTATTTAACTGACGGATTAAGCGATGAAATTATTTTCTTGGTATATTTATAGTTTTTATCCGCATAGAAGTAATCATTTGAGACGTTATGAATCCCGACACCTCCCACCTGTTTTCCTCCTTGAGGCAATATCGCCCATTCGGCAACGACATCAACTGCAAGTACACTTCCCAGATATCCGGTTATTTTATCGGAAGTGTCCAACGATGGCATAGAGACTATCATTCCTACCGGAATATCATCCACACCTTCCGCCGTTGCAAGAGAATATTCATAAGTGAGCATATCTTTATTAGTGACTTGTGTTCCCAATACCCAAATAATATCACACTCCTTCAAAAAGGTTTTAAAATACAGATTCTGGGGTTTCCCCTTGAATGAAAGCAGTTTACCTGAATTCCGAATGTGCCAATCCTTTATGATTCCCGTAAACAGACTCTCATTCATTATGTATTCATTCCTTTCCTCTTCAGTCATATGAGTACTTTTACGCCCCGTGTAACTTACACAAATACCATCATAATTGTATTTTTGCATAATCTTCAACGCATTCAACAAAGAATCCATCAGAAAATCCTCAAACCTTTCCGATACAGGCTCTACATTCAAGAGACTCCCCTGCTGCCTATTATAGGCTACTTTTATAGAATCAAAACTTATGTCATAAATCACTTTCGTATCTTTTTTCATCCGGATTTCTGCCATTTCTCTTATTTCCCAATCCAATAAGTTATCCGGACATAACAAGGATACAACATCAAGACTATCGGGCAAATCGACAAGATGTTGCGCACGGCTGACTGGATTCTTTCCGCTATTATCAAACCACGCGTACACTTTTTCATGTTCCGCATCGGCTTTGTATTGGCGTAAGTTCTCCAAGTACTTGGTAAGAAAAGCCTCTAAAGCCCTAGAAGATTTCTGATATTTTTCATTTTTCTAAAAAAAATGAGAAATAAGACTAAGTGTTTATTATATTAGCATTGTTTTATTAACAGAAGGAGAGATAGTCGACACTCTTCTTTGTAGAGTTTAATAAAAGTATAACCATTAAATTAAATGTATGGAAAGCAAACATTCGCTTCGAAAGCCAAAGCTATTTCGGACTTTATTGATTCTCCTGTTTATGGCAGTTCCTTTACAATGGGCTACTGCACAGCTGACCTTATCAACTCCCCGTACAACTCTAGGAGCTGTAATCAAACAAATTCAGTCTCAGTCCAAGTATCAGTTTTTCTACAATGACAAACTATCAACTATCACTGTTGATCCTCTCAAGGTAAAAGACGCTTCATTAGAACAAGTTCTGAGCAAGCTTTTAAATAATAAGGATGTCACTTATAAGATAGATGATAATATAATTTATTTATCGGAAAAAGAAGATCTCAATTCTAATCAACAACAAGTAGGAAAAGAACGCACCATAACAGGGCAGGTTTTAGATTCAAAAGGAGAGCCATTGATTGGTGTCAGCATTTTGGTAAAAGGTACAACTGACGGTGCAATCACCGACTTGGACGGTAATTACAAAGTTACTACAAAGAGCAACAATCCTATTATTGTATATTCCTATATCGGGTACAAAACCCAAGAAGTTCCATTACACGGTCAGACTTCGTTGAATATAACATTAATGGATGACACACAAGTAATCGATGAAGTTGTTGTCACTGCTTTAGGTATTAAACGAGCAACTAAAGCTTTGAGTTATAATGTACAAGAAGTAAAAAGTGATGAACTTCTCACCAATAAAGATGCCAACTTTATTAATGCTTTATCTGGTAAAGTAGCAGGTGTCACTATCAATAGTTCATCTTCTGGTGTTGGTGGTGCAAGTAAGGTTGTGATGCGTGGAACAAAAGCCATCAATCAATCCAGTAATGCATTATATGTCATTGATGGTGTTCCCATGTTTAACTTAGGAAGTGAAGGTGGTCAAGAAAATGACTCTAAAGGAACAACAGAAGCTATTGCTGATATTAATCCGGAAGATATCGAATCAATGTCAGTATTAACAGGTGCTGCTGCAGCTGCACTATATGGAAGCCATGCTGCCAATGGAGCTATTGTTATCACGACTAAAAAAGGAAAAGAAGGACGTTTGCAATTAACTGTAAGTCAAAACACAGAATTCCTCCGTCCTTTCAGAATGCCGGAGTTTCAGAACCGCTACGGCACGGGAGATTTACTGTCCAATACTTCTTCGGTAGAAAAAAGTTGGGGACATAAATTGAATTCTGCGAATTATATGGGATATTCTCCCGTAGATGATTTCTTACAAACGGGAGTTGTTACGACCGAAACTGTTGCTCTTTCTACAGGAACAGAACGTAATCAAACTTACTTTTCTGCAAGTGCAATAAACTCTGACGGCATGGTACCGAATAATGATTATAATCGTTATAATTTTACATTCCGCAACACAACTTCTTTTCTGAAAGATAAAATGACTTTGGATGTAAGCGCTAATTACGTCAAGCAGAACGATCGTAATATGGTTAATCAGGGAACCTACTCCAATCCTCTCGTCACTGCTTACTTATTCCCTCGTGGTGATGATTGGAATGATATTAAGATGTACGAACGTTATGATACCACACGTAAAATCTATACTCAATATTGGCCACAAGATTTTTCCGGCTTAACCGGGCAAAACCCTTATTGGATTGCTTATCGCAACTTACGCGAAACGGATAAAGATCGTTACATGCTGAGTGCAGCGTTAAATTACAAGATATTGGATTGGTTAAGCGTTTCAGGACGTGTACGTGTTGACAATTCAGATTCCAAATATACTCGTAAATTATATGCCAGTAATGAAATTCTGGTAGAAAATTCAAAGAACGGTCTTTATGGAATCAGCCAAACCAATGACAAACAGACTTATGCAGACTTCATGGTCAACATTAACAAAACATTTAAAGAAGTATTAAGCCTGCAAGCTAATCTCGGTGCATCTTATTCAGATATGCGGCAAGATGTATTTAGCAATGAAGGTCCTATCAGTGATACAAAAGGTATCGCCAATGTATTCAATGTTTTCCATTTGGATAATGACAAGACCAAACGCTCGCAATCCGGTTATCGTGAACAGACACAATCTATTTTCGCCAGTGTAGAATTAGGATATAAAAGTACCTATTATCTGACATTGACAGGACGTACAGACTGGCCTTCACAATTAGCTGGTCCGAATTCTGTAAAGAGTGCTTTCTTCTATCCTTCTATTGGTGGTTCGGTGATTTTGTCAGAGCTGTTACCGATGCCTAAACAGATTTCATTCTTGAAGTTAAGGGCTTCCTATGCTTCAGTAGGTCTTCCTTTCCCACGTTTTCTGGCAAATCCTACATACGAATGGGATCAGAAAGCACAAAAATGGGCAGTAAAGACTCATTATCCAATGTATGAATTAAAGCCGGAAAAGACAAATTCATGGGAAATAGGTATTACTGCACGTTTCCTTGACCATTTCAACTTCGACTTAGGATTGTACACAACTAAGACATATAACCAGACATTCGAACCAAACATCTCAGTGTCTTCTCAATATTCTACAATTTATGTACAAACAGGTAGTGTACGCAATAAGGGTATCGAGTTATCTTTAGGATACGACAACGATTGGAATGGAAAATTCAGATGGGGTTCCACTGTTACTTTCAGTGCCAACAAAAATGAAATACTTGAATTGATGGAAAATTACAAACATCCGGAAACAGGTGCTATCATAACATTGGATCGTTTAGAAGTAGGTGGCTTGGGAGATGCTAAATTTGTTCTGAAAAAAGGTGGCAGCTTAGGAGACCTTTACTCCATTAAAGATCTGCAACGTGATGGTAACGGCAACATATATGTGAATGAAAAAGGAGAAGTTGCCAGTGTAGCATCAGAAGATATTAAGTTAGGCAGTGTATTCCCTAAATGCAATCTTTCATGGCGTAACGATTTCAAATGGAAGAATCTGAACTTCGGTTTTATGCTTTCAGCACGTTTTGGCGGCATTGTTTATTCTGCAACTCAGTCTTATCTTGACTATTACGGAGTATCTGAAGCTTCGGCTGCCGCACGCGATTTCGGTGGAGTTACCGTAAATGGCAGTGATGTGATTAATGCACAAAAATGGTATTCGGTTGTCGGAGCACAGAACGGTATTCCCCAATACTATACATATAGCGCAACTAATGTACGTTTGCAGGAAGCGTCTATTGGATACACTATTCCTAAAAATAAATTATGGGGAATTGCAGACATCACGGTATCATTGGTAGGACGTAACCTTTGGATGTTGTATTGTAAAGCACCATTTGACCCTGAAGCGGTCGCAACTACCGGCAACTATTACCAAGGGATTGATAACTTCATGACTCCCAGCGCACGCAGCTTAGGATTCAACGTTCGATTCAAGTTTTAACCTCTTTTATTAAAGTACAATGAATAAATCAATTATAAAATTATTTCTGTTAGGAGGATTGACTATAACCTCAATAACTTCCTGTACAGACAATTATATGGATTATAATAAAAACCCATACGAAGTGACCGATGACGAAATGGAACGGGATGCCCACAAATTGGGGGCAGCACTCGTGGGTATGCAAAGTGTAATCGTGCCTGTAGGAGAACATCTGGCACAGTTCTCCGAATGTTTGTTGGGCGGTGTTTTCAGCGGCTATATGGCAGACTCTAAAACATGGGGAAATTCGTTCTCATATTTTAATCAGTCAGAAGATTGGAACGGAAAGGTCTATCTGGATATCATGCCTGAAATTTACTCCAATCTTGCAGAAGTAAAAAAATCCACTACCGATCCTATCCCATTGGCAGTAGCGGAAGTGCTAAAAGTAACAGCTATCGTTCGTGTTACAGATGTGTATGGTCCTATTCCTTATTCACAGGTAGGACAGGATGGTAAACTGACAGCTCCTTTTGACACACAAAAGGATGTCTACACCAAAATGTTTCAGGAATTATCTGATGCCATCACTACTTTGACCGCCAACCGTACAAATGACTTTTCTCCGAATGCTGATCAAGTCTTTGGTGGTAAAGTTGAAAAGTGGATAAAGTTTGCCAATTCACTAAAACTGCGTATGGCTATACGTATTCGCTATGCGGATGCTACATTGGCAGAACAAATGGTAAAAGAAGCTATCAGTACGGAAAATGGTCAGGTTGGTGTAATGGAGAATAATGACGATAATGCATTTATGAAAGTTTCCCTCAATCCGTTTTATACTATTTTCGGTTGGGGAGACTCCAGAATCGGTGCCGACTTACTTACATACATGAATGCTTATGAAGATCCCCGTCGCTCTGTTTATGCATTGAAGAGCACATTTGCCGGTTCATCGATAACAAACGGTTATCATGGTTTACGTATTGGAAACGAGCATACTGCTGTTGATGCCAAAATGTATTCAAATATGAATGTTGCGGCTACAGCACCATTAATGTGGATGAATGCTGCCGAAGTTATGTTCCTGAGAGCAGAAGCTGCCCTGTTGGGATGGGATACCAAAGACACACCGGAAAATTATTATAAAGCAGGTATCCGTTTGTCATTTGGTCAACATGGGGTTAGTAACGTAGAAAGCTATTTGGAAGGAACGACAGCACCTAGCAGTTATAAAGATCCTAAAGACACATATACTGTAACATTACCGGGAAGCGCAGTTCCTGTAAAATGGTCAGGAGCTGACAATGAAGTTAATCTGGAACGTATCATTACGCAAAAATGGATTGCAAATTTCCCGTTAAGTCTGGAAGGATGGGCAGATTTCCGCAGAACCGGTTATCCCAGATTGCTATCCACTCCTAATAACAAAAGCAACGAGATTGCTGAAGGTAAATTTGCCCGTCGGTTGAAATATCCGCAACAAGAATATAATACGAATAAAGTTAATGTAGAGCAAATTGTCAGTACGTTACCAGGAGGAGATAAAATGTCGACTCACATATGGTGGGACTGCAATCCTAGATTGTCAAATGAATAAAATCTAAATATTATGAAGAATAAATTTAAAATAGCAACCTTATTGTTCTTTGCGACAAGCTTCACATTAGGAGCATGCAGTGATTGGACAGATATTGAAGGTATAGATATCAAACAACCCAATATTCAGGAGCAGAATCCTGAGTTATATACCAAGTACTTGGAGAACTTACGCCAATACAAAGCCGATACGGAACATAAAAAAGTGTACGCGTGGTTTGATAATAGCGAAAAGAATCCTTCCAGTTATGCACAACATATAACAAGCCTACCTGACAGCATTGATATTGTCGGTTTGATGTATCCTTCAGAGTTGGCAGCTTTTGAAAAAGAAGAAATAATGACTTTACAACAAAAGGGTACAAAAGTAGTTTACGCCATCAGTTATGATGAGATACATAAGCAATATGAGGACATTATTTCTACCCAATCAGAAGCTGAAAATGAAAATACATTTGACTCTTTTCTTTCAAAAGAAATAGAAAAGCAATTGGCATATGCTGCCCCCTTTGATGGAATTATACTAAAGTTTATCGGACAAAATCCGAAATATATGACAGCCGAAGATAAAGCTGCTTACACTGCCAGTCAAAATATCTTTTTCAATGCTGCATTAAACTGGATTAATAAAAATGAGGGAAAATTCCTCTCTTTACAGGGAAAGCCTCAAAATGTAGTAGATAAGAATATTCTATCCAAATTCCTTCATCTCATCATAGAGATGTACCAAGTAACAGATAAAAATAAATTTACTCTTGCCATTCAAGACTGTTTGGAAACAGGAGTACCAACAGACCGTTTCATCATGGCTGTTTCAACTCCTTCTTTAGACACGTCTGACACAAGTACAGGCTTCATAGGCACAGAAAGGGCTATTATTGAAACCGCTTATTGGATAACAGCAGATACTCAAGAATATGATAAATGTGGCATAGCTATTAATAATGTCCAAAATGATTATTATCAAACAAGCGGGAATTACCACAATGTGAAAAAGACTATTAATATAATGAATCCAGCCCCCACCAAATAATTAAACTATTATGAAACTACAAAAATTATATGGCATTACGTTAGGATTATTGACTTTCATCTCTACAGGATGCAATGATGATATGGAAAACTTCTCCAATAATATTTTCATGAGTTCTGTTAGTCCTGAAAACATCTTAGTCAAATCTAACATAGAATCCGACGAACGTACTTTCCAGTTGGAAATTGCAAAACCGGAAGAAAGTGATATTAATTTTACAATCAAAGTAGACCCTGCATTAGTATCTGCTTACAAAGATATCTACTATACAAATGATGTGGAAATGTTGCCTGAAAAACATTACTCTTTCTCAAATACGGAAGGAAAAATATTTGCAGGAAGTGTCATCTCCGCACCAATCACAGTCTACTTCAAAGAAATTAATCAATTGAATATTGACAAAGTGTACATACTCCCCGTCAGTATAGACAATGCTAATATTGGCATTTTAGCTTCAGCACAAACTTTCTATTATGTATTTAAAGGAGCGTCACTCATCAATAAAGTAGCGAATATTAAAGAAAACAATATCTATGTAGAATGGAAAAATCCTGAAGTAGTTAACAATTTAACAATGATGACAGCAGAAGCATTAATTCGCCCACACAGCTTTGACCATAACATTAGTACATTAATGGGAATTGAAGGCAAATTCCTATTCCGATTCGGTGATGATGGCGTGCCAGCGAACCACTTGCAAATAGCAGGAACCTCAAGTGCTACAAACATACACATTAATCGGGATGTACCATTGGAAGAATGGTTACACATTGTCATCACTTATGACGCTGAAGCAAAAAATTTAAAGGCTTACTACAATGGAGAATTAGTTACTAATAGTCCAATGAATATTGGCGCTATTAACTGGGGAATTCCTCATTCTGACGAATCTAATGGCAAACCACGTTGCTTCTGGATAGGTTATTCATACAATAATGAACGTTGGTTAGATGCTGATATTGCCGAAGTACGAATTTGGAACCGTGTATTAAGTGAAGAAGAAATTAATGCAAAAGATCATGCATACGAAGTAGATCCTAACTCTGAAGGATTAGTAGCGTATTGGAAACTGAATGACGGTCTTGATGAAATAAAAGATTATTCCGTAAATGGTAATAATGCAACCCCTTCTTCAACACTGACTTGGGTAGACGTAGCTCTTCCGGCTAAAGAGGATTAATAATCAACAATTTTAATTAGAATTAAGTCATGAAATATACAAGATTTATCAAATCATCTTTTTGGATTGCGCTACTTGCCTGTACAAGTAACGTATTTACCGCCTGCGAAGATGACATTACTATATCATCTGAAAATAACTCATTTGGTAATATAGAAGGCAATTTTGGCTACGTAAAATCAGCCGCCGGAGCAAAAGCTCTCACTGCCATAGCCATTAATGGTGACAAGCATGGTACAGGACATTTATACTTTGAACTGAACAAAGCCACCAATAAAGACATCACAGTAACATTTAAAGTTGATGAGTCAGCGCTAAATACTTACAATCAAGTAAATGGCACCAACTATCCAATGTATCCGACAGATAAACTTTCATTGGAAAATGAAGGAATAACAACCATTCCCGCCGGAAAGCGCAAATCCTCTTCTGTAGAGTTGGATATTCAACCCGGAGGTACAATCGGTACAACGTATGCGGTAGCAGTATCAGCTACTGCTTCTGACGGAATTGAAACTTCGAGCAATAACGAATCTTATATTTATCTTGTAACTCCACAAGCGACTCTACCTGATACGGAAAAAGGAAGAGTCAAAACAATCTGTTACATAGAGGTAAATAATGAAAATATATTGAATGCAGGTGAATATACCATGGAAAACAGTAAGAAACCATTCTTCGATATAGTCAATGTTTTTGCCGCCAATATTCGTTTAAATGAAGAGGGAAAGCCATACGTACATTGCAATCCGCAAGTAACTTTCGTTTTAGAGAATGCTGATAAGCTAATTCGTCCGTTACAGCAAAAAGGAATAAAAGTCCATTTAACCATTTTAGGCGACCATACACCGGCGGGCATGAGAAGTTTAGGGGATGAAGCTGCTAAAGATTTTGCCAAAGAACTAAAATCATATGTGGACATTTATGGATTTGACGGTATAAGCTTTGATGATGAATGGTCAAACTATGAACAAGTGGGAGGGCATCCCGGATTGGTAGTTCCATCACAAGAGCAATACAGCCGCCTGATTTACGAGTGCCGACAAATAATGCCTGATAAACAAATTGGGGTATATTGGTGTAAACAGGAAAATGGTGAGCCTTCTATCAATTATCCATTAGGAGACATTGAAGGTAAGGATGTAAATGATTTGTTAGATTATACTGTTTTTGGGAATTATAATTTATGGAATACACTAAACCACATTAATATTGTAAAACAATGTCCTTATGCATTAGATCTCAGCAAAATATCACTACTTAATCCTAATCCGGCTTATCTATCCCGAATAAAAGATGAAGGATACGGATATTTCGCAACGTATAATCTAAAAGCAGGCAATAATTATATTGATAAATTCAATCAAATAGGACAAGCATTATATTCAGAAAATATTGTTTGGACAAAACAAGAATATGGAAGAACAGACTTCATTCCTTCACCTAGTACCGCAATTAAAGATTATAACTACTATTTAGGTACATGGGAAATACAAACGGTACAGTCATTTACTTGGACAGGACGAAATTGGAATCAACGAGGTCCAGGGATGAAGTTCACAATAAGAATAGAAGAAAATATTAAAGATAAATCTTATTATGTGTATGGTTGGGCTCCTTACAGTGAATTATTAGAAAAATACCCACTGACTGCAGAATATATAGCAGAAAATATATCTATCAGAATTCCTATTCCCCAGATGCTTCATAATCCGGACACAGAAGAACCGCTAATGTGGAAAATGCATTGGGCTACTCCGGGAAGCACAGTAAACTCATGGAAAATAGCAGAAAGTAATGGAGAATTCAAAATGTTCACAAACAATGACGGTTCAATTACTCTTAAACCATTTCCATTTCAGCCTAATATAGGCTATACATGTATTCCATTCTGTTCCAATGATGATGGAAAGACTTGGTTATATACGCATACAATCTTTCAACAAGCACATCCAACCGGATTAAACTATAATTTAATCAAGAAGTAATCATGTAATGAAATGCATCCCCAAAGTTAGATAAAAAACTTTTGGGGTGCATTTCATTTCTTTAAGAGAAATCATCTCCATCTTGTGATACAAATACAACAAAGAAAGTATAGCATCAACTAAATTTCATGTTTATTATTCAAATTACCTATTCCACCTGCTCCTTCGGATAATTCACTAAATACAGAGTCTTCGTCGCACGCGTGAACGCTGTATATAACCAACGGAAATAATCAGGAGTCAAACACTCGTCCGTCATATATCCCTGATCCAAAAACACATTCTGCCACTGTCCGCCCTGTGCTTTATGACAAGTCACCGCATATGCATACTTCACTTGCAAGGCATTATAGTGCGGATCGGCTTTCATCTTTTTCATCCGGTCACGTTTATTGGCTATATCGGCATAGTCCTCAAGCACAGTATAAAACAAACGGTCATTATCCGCTTTCGGCAATGCTGGTGAATCTGAATGCAAAGTATCTAATAATAGATTAGCATCCAGTTCAAAATCATTCTGGTCAGGAAATCTCAGGGTGACCTCTGCAAAACGGAATCCATACATTTCACGGGTGCGACGGACACGACGGACAACGGCAATTTCACCATTAGCTATAAAATCCATTTCCTTATACTGTTCTGTCCAATAATAGTTATTCTTGGCAACCATCAACATGTCGCCCGTATTCAATTCATCTTCACGCCATAAGATTTGCGCACGTATCCCATTATTATATAGGTTAGCGCGTTTATTGGAACGACAAACAACGATTGTCTCATCCATCCCGTCATGGTCATAGCAGTTAGTTAGCTCCTCTATCAGTTCCGTGCCCAAAACTACTTTTATATCCGGGCAACCGTTCACTCGTATTTTAGGTAAAGAGTAACATTCGTCTTCCACAATCAACTGCCTCAATCGGGTAGCATTCCACAAAATACCGGACTCTTGTACCTGACGGACCACCTGAGTTAAATCAATCTCACGCACTTCAAGCCCGTACCCTTTCAATGCATCGGTAAAAAGCGCCGGACTCAATTCCTCTCCTACCGGAGGCAACTGTGCCGTATCTCCCATCAGCAAAAGGCGGCAACCCTGCCCCGAATAGACAAATTGTATCAAGTCGTCCAGCAAACGTCCTGTACCGAACACGCTGCCGGACAGACCTTCGTTGGAAATCATGGAGGCTTCGTCCACAATAAACAAGGTGTTTGTAGCAAGATTGTCATTTATGGAGAAATTAGTAAGCTCGTTGGAATAGGACCGTTGCCGGTATATCTTCTTATGAATGGTGAAAGCGGGATGGCCTGCATACGCCGAAAAAACTTTTGCAGCACGTCCCGTAGGAGCCAACAATACAGACTTTTGCTGCAACTGATCCATCGTTTTCACCAATGCTCCGACCAGAGATGTCTTACCGGTACCGGCGTAACCTCTCAAGATAAAAACTTCATCCGCCAGAGTAGATAACAGGAACTCTGAAAGAGATTTTACAGCAATTTCTTGCTCTAAAGTTGGTTGGTAAGGAAAATTTTCCTTAATTTGCCTTTCTAAATAGTTATTTATC
>ERZ839947.2414-NODE-2414-length-13561-cov-2.656153_pt1 | contig 13561 bp, 10 predicted proteins | sample MGYA00519908_ERZ839947 | MGnify/ENA primary metagenome ERZ839947 (study PRJEB31850, sample SAMEA3708857) | human gut metagenome | biome: human gut; feature: human-associated habitat; material: faeces | place: China | collected 2014 ... | reverse complement strand
ACTGCGGGAACGGCCTGTCCGCTCAATGTGTTCGGCTGAGATCGGAAATCAACCCAACACGAGCCGGACACGCGCCAGACGGCTCTTCCCCGTACGGCCTTCCCCCTTACGCTCATGTTGCAGGCATGTAACGCCGCAGCGAGCGCGCCTTTTTTGCGCCAGACAGGTACAATGATGAACACTGTACCGTAGCGGAGCGCCCCGCGCGCCGCAACCACGCGAAAGGGTTTCCCATGGCCGAGATCTCGTCCTCCCGTATCGTCATCACCGTCCTTGGCAAGAACCGCCCCGGCATCGTCGCCGGCGTCACCCGCGTTCTGGGCGAGGCCAACGTCGACATCCGCGACATTACGCAGTCCATTATCGAGGACATCTTCACCATGACCATGCTGGCCGACACCGCCGAGTCCAAGCTCGACTTTGCCGAGCTGCAGAAGGCCCTGGCCGAGGCCGGCGAGCTTTCGGGCGTCAATGTGTCTATCCAGCGCGAGGACGTCTTTAACTTTATGTACCGCCTGTAGCGAACAGGCCGTGCGGGAACAGGTCGGCGCATCTACACCCAAGCACGCCGCCCCCACACGGCCCCGAGAGGAGCGCGCATGGCTTACGACGCCAAGAAAATCTACTACCGCTTCGATGACCATCTGAGCCGCCTGGTCTTGGATTATGAGGCGAGCCGCCAGATTTCGCCCGAGAGCGAAAACCTCTACCACGGCATGCCGACTAATCCGTATGACGAGGGTCTGTTCGTCGAGCATAACGTCAAGCGCGGCCTGCGTAATGCCGACGGCTCGGGCGTGGTCGCGGGCCTTACCCGCATCTCGGACGTGCACGGCTACAACAAGGTCGACGGCAAAGTCGTGCCCGACCAGGGCAAGCTTACGCTGCGCGGCTATAGCATCGAGGACCTGGTCAACAATGCCCAGGCCGAGAATCGCTACGGCTACGAAGAAGTCGCCTATCTGCTCATTACGGGCTCTCTGCCCACCAAGGAAGAGCTCGACGGCTTTTGCGAGCGCCTGGGCGCCTTTAGACATCTGAGCGACGAGTACGTTAAAGAGTTCCCTATGACCACGGTATCGTCGAGCATCATGAACGTGCTCCAGCGCGCCGTACTGCTGCTCTACGCCTTCGATGCCGAACCAGACGTGATCACGCCCGAGCACGAAATCGACGTCGCCATTTCCATGCTCGCACGTCTCCCGCGCATCGCCGCCTTCGCACACATGGCCTCGGTCGCCAAGCTTCGCGGCTCCGAGGTTCACGTGCCGCACCCTACGCCCGGTCTCTCCACCGCCGAGACCATCCTACAGGTCCTGCGCGGCGGCATGGCGTTCACCCGCGATGAGGCGATGCTGCTCGACGTTATGCTCATGCTGCATGCCGAGCACGGCGGCGGCAACAACTCCACCTTCGCTTGCCGCGTGCTGTCGTCTTCGGCCACCGACCCGTATTCCGCCTACGCCGCGGCTATCGGCTCGCTCAAGGGCCCGCGCCACGGTGGTGCCAATGCCAAGGTCGTGTCTATGCACGAGGACATCCGCGCGCATGTCTCCAACTGGGAAGACGAGGACGAGGTCGCGGCCTACCTGGGCAAGATCCTCGACAAGCAGGCCTTCGACGGCACGGGCCTCATCTACGGCATGGGCCACGCCGTCTATACGCTCAGCGACCCGCGCGCCGAGGTCTGCCGCCGTTACGCGCGCACGCTTGCCGCCAAGAAGGACCTGGGCGAGGAGTTCGCGCTCATCGAGCGCATCGAGCGCCTGGCACCGCAGGTGATGCGCGACCACGGCATGACCAAGCCCATCTGCGCCAACATCGACCTATACACGGGCTTTATCTACAAGATGCTCGGCGTGCCCGAGACGCTTTTTACGCCGCTGTTCGCCGTCGCCCGCATGGCCGGCTGGTCGGCGCACCGCATGGAAGAGCTCTTCTGCGCGCACCGCATCATCCGTCCCGCGTATCGCCCGGTTATCGAGCCGCTGGAGTACAAGCCGCTCGCCGATCGCTAGGACGCGGACCGTTATAGAACCCGAGCGTGGCCAGGGCATCACCGCCCTCGGCCACGCTTTTTATGCCAGTAGAAAGGATCGCAACGAATGATTGTGTTTTCCGATATGGACGGAACGCTGCTGACGAGCGATAAGCAGATGAGCGACGCCACTTGGGCAATGCTCGACGAGCTCGCACGTCGTGGCATCGAGTTTGTTCCCTGCACGGGGCGTCCGCTGTCGGGCATCTTTGAGCCCATTCTCGCCCATCCCGCCGTGCACTACGCGGTCTGTGCCAACGGCGCCAGCGTCTGGCAGCTCGACGACGGTACGCCCGCCGATGCCTCACGTGCTACGCGCATTTTGAGCCGACCGCTCGACCGCGCCATCGCCCACCGCGTCCATAGCATTGCCGCCGACCATGACGTCACCTTCGATATCTTCGCGGACGGGCAGTGCTTCCTCCCCCGCTCGCTTTACGGGCGCCTGGATGAGTTCTGCGGCGGTGACCCCCACATCGCGGCTTCGCTCAAGCGCACACGAACACCGATCGACATGGATATCGACAGCAAGATCGACGAGGTCGAGACGCTCGAACGCATCGCCATGTACTGGCACGACCCGGCCGATCGCGACGCCATCGTGGCGGCGCTCGACACGCTCGGAGGCATTGAGATCACGCGTTCTTACGCCATGAATATCGAGGTCATGGGTAAGGGCGCCACCAAGGGAACAGCCCTCACGTGGCTATGCGAATACCTGGGCGAGCGTCTCGCCGACGCCTGGGCGTTCGGCGACAACATCAACGACATCCCCATGCTGCAGGCAGCGGGCCACGGCATGGCCATGATCAACGCCGAGCCCGAAGACCGCGAGGCCGCCGACGCCATCACCGAATACGACAACGACCACGACGGCGTCGCCCGCACCATCATGGCCGCCCTCGCCTAGTCATTGGCCAGTCACTGGGGATGTTCTTAAATGACTAGTCGTTGGGGACGCTCTTCGCGAAAAAGCTGCAAGGACTGTCCCACACTGCCGGCAGAAAAGGAACGTCCCCAACTGCCGGATTAGGCGAGGCTCTCCAGAACACGGCGGAGTTCTTGCTGGACGGCGTGGTCGCGGTTACGACCCACCACGCGATCGGCCACCGCCTTGAGCGCGGGGCGCGCGTTTTCCATCGCGCAACCCGTGCCGACAAAGCGAATGATCTCGTAGTCGTTCATAGAGTCGCCAAACGCCATAACCTCATCGCGCCCAATGCCGTAATGCTCCGCGAGCTGTGCGATGCCCGAAGCCTTCGACACACCGGGCTGCATGGCATCGATCCACGCGTTGCCTGAAGGCGCAAAGGTAAAGAGCTGACCGAGTTCGCGCTGTAGCACGTACGCACTGTCCATAACGACACCGTCGTCGCAAAAGATACTCGCTTTGATGATATTTACGCTGGGATCGGGCAGCTCCCAAATGCGCTCGGCATTGGGGAGGTCCTTATCGACCTCGCGCACGAACTTGCTCTCGTCATCGAGCAAAAAGGACTTGGTTCGGTCAAAGAGCGCAAGATGCAGATTGGGAAACGTCGCGACGGCCTGGGCGAGCTTTCGAATCGCCAGGTGCGAATACACCTCGCGGTCTACCATTTTGCCGTCGGCGTAGACCTGGGCACCGTTAGCCGCGACAAAGTCCATCTTGTCGCGAACGGGCGCAAAGAACTCGCACAGGCGATCGTAGCGACGACCTGACGATGCGGCGAAATGCACGCCATGCTCGTGTAGCGCCAGAATCAGTTCGTAGGTCTCGGGAGGCACCTGGCCGTTTTCGTCAAGCAATGTGCCGTCCATATCGGATGCAATCAGTTTAAACATAGAAAAGCTCCCTTCGGGCTTGTTGGAATCGAACGTGTATCCGATTCCAACGTACCCAAAGGGAGCTCAAATAAGACTCCGCGGGCGTAAACGTTACAAGGACCTGGCAAATAGCTCACACATGCCAGAGGTCTCACGGTCGCGGCGTCAGGCGACACGCCACCCCGACGGATAGTCGTTTAAGAACGTCCCCGATGACTAGTCGGCGTAGGTGAAAGTGGTGACGTCGAACATGCCCTCGGGGCGGATGCGGAGCGTCGGGATCACCGGCAGGGGCAGGAAGATGATGCCCATGATGGGGTCGAGCGGCGGCTCGATGCCCATGGCGCGCGCCTTGACCATAAAGTCGTCGTGCTGCGCGGCGACATCCTCGGCCGTGCCCTCGCTCATCAGGCCACCGAGCGCCAGCGGAATACGCGCCACGACCTCACCGTTGCGCACCAGCACGTGGCCGCCCTGGCCAACAGCCTCGACGGCAGCCATCATATCGGCCGCGTTGTCGCCCACCACGCACACGTTGTGCGAGTCGTGGCCGATCGTCGAGGCGATGGCACCGCCCGTAATGGTAAAGCCACGCACCCAGCCGCGACCAATGTGCTTGCCAACAAGACCCAGGCCCGCAGGGCCATCACCGTCGGCCCCCTCGGCCTGCAGTGACACGCCGCGGCCGTGGCGCTCGATCAGCATAATGCGGCGCAGGCCCTCGGCATTCTCGGGACGAGCCATGCCCGTGATGGCCTTGCCCGGCACCACGTCGATCACGGCCTCGCCCGGCTTAAAGGCATAGTCGAACACGTCGAGCGATAGCTTCGGCAGCTTAACGGAAGCACGCAGCTCATCGGCAAGGGCCGCAACCTCGGCCATCTCGGGTGCAATTTCGCCCACAAAGGTGCCATCCTGCGCCACCAGGGCACCGGCGGCATAAACACGATGCGGAGCCGTGGCAAACGTAAGGTCATCGAGCACCAGCAGGTCGGCGCGCTTGCCCGGGGCGATCGCGCCACGGAGCTCGTGTGGGTCGCGGCAGCCGTGGTCCAGGCCAAATGCCTCAGCCGTAGAAAGGGACGCCATGGAGATGGCGACCACCGGGTCGATGCCGGCCTCGATAGCCACGCGACAGGCATTGTCGATCATACCGGTCGAAAGCGCGTCGGAAGGAGCACGGTCGTCGGTCGCAAAGCAGCAGCGACGGGCGCGGGCGGGGTTCTCCAGCAGCATCGGCGACAAGTGGGCCAGGTCGTGGCTGCACGTGCCCTCGCGCAGCATCACATACATGCCGCGGGACAGCTTATCGAGCGCCTCCTCGGGAATCGTCGACTCGTGGTCGGCGATAATACCCGCTGCGGCATAGGCGTTGAGGTCTTTGCCGGCAACAAGTGGCGCATGGCCGTCGACCTGCTTGGACGGCGTCTGGTTGGCAGCGTCGATGCGAGCGCAGGTCTCAGGATCGGCCATAAAGACACCCGGCAGGTTCATCATTTCGCCCAGACCAAAGACATCGCCCGGATACTCGGCAAAAAACGCCTGCATGTCAGCGGCGGTAATCACAGCGCCCGCTTGCTCATCGGGCAGCGCGGGCACGCACGAGGGCATCATGTACTTGATAGAAATGGGCGCGCGACGGCCGTCCTCGATCATAAAGCGCAGGCCGTCCAGGCCGGAAACGTTGGCGATCTCGTGGCTGTCGGCGATGGCAGTGGTGGTGCCGCGCGTCGCCGCCATGCGCGCATACTCGGCGGGACGGATGTTCGAGGACTCGATATGCAGATGTCCGTCGATAAAGCCGGGGGCGATATAGCGACCCTGGCAGTCAATGACCTCAGCCGCCTCGTAGGTGCCGGCGGCATCGTCGCGACCGTCGTAGAGCACGCCGACGATTACGCCGTCCTTGACGGCAACGCTACCGGGCGCCACACGCTGGCCATATACGTCGACAATCTGCGCATTGGTAAACAGCGTGTCGACGGGCACGCGGCCCTCGGCAGCATCGATCACAGACCTCATGACCTCAACGGACATACATACTCCTTTAACTGTAGAAATAACTGCGGAGCGGACGAGCCTTCACCGCAGCAAGCCAATAGCCATTGTATGCCCAAAAGAAGGGTCGTAAATACGCCTCCCTCCGCTTAATGATCCCTTGGGGACGGAGAAACATCTCCCATTTTACCCGACGCACAGGCTCAAAACGGAACATTATCCACGCTCACACCGGGCAAAATTTATGTCCGCACGGCGAGATATACTCTGATGTCAAAGGCATTTGGACAAGCCAAAGAGAAAGGAAACACCTTGTTCTATCTCAAGGATTGCAGCGGACAGCCGAGGGCGCCGCAGAGGAATATCGAAGGTATCATGCGCGGCGTACGCATCGCCTTTAGACTTATTCCCTTCGTACAATCCGTCGAACTTGTAGGACCTGAAGATATCGAGGGTGACTGCCCTATTCAGCTTCAGGTCAATATCGATCCGCGGTTTGGCAAGCCCTTCGCTCCGATCTTCGACGAGCCCTGGCAACCCTCGAGAGATGTACGCTTTAAGCCGTTTAGTCAATACCTGCTTACCGAACTTGGTCGCGATGTTGACTGCTTTGCTGGCGACAGCGCCCGCGCACGCGAGATCGGGCGCGATACTAAGCTTGTCTACGAGCGAGAGCCCGACTACTTTCTGTCTGACACAATCGAACCGCTGTTCAAATCGGCCGAAAATGACGCGCGAGAAGCCGCGAGGTGCCTGGAGGACGACTTTCGCGCCATGGCCCCCAACATCTGCCACTATGCCGGTGAGGCGGTGCTGTCGAGTCTCGAAATCGCCTACCACGCCATGGGCGGTCTGGATGTATTCGCGCCCGACATCTCTAATTACTTGGAGAATGCGTCGGAGGCACGAGCGATACGTTGTGCCGACTTATGGCTAAGGCACGCCGCGGGCGAGCTCGATTATTGCATGCGATGCGTTCATAACGGCGCGCCGCTCAGCGGTCTTGACGCGCTGTGCGCGGTAGTCTACGCGAATGAGTTTGCTGATGAGTTGGACATGGCCGGTAGACCGGCATTTTGGATTCCAGTTCGCAATCCCGAGGTTATTGAGCTCATGAGGACACTCGAGATGCCACGGCAATGCCGGTAACACGAGAAGGACGGACCACTCTAGGTAGCATGAGATAGGGGCGTTATGTTTTATTACAAGGATTATTCCTCTTCAACGGTGTCGCCGAAGAGAGCCATAGATGAAATTGCAGATGCCTTGCAATGGCCTCTCAGCAATAGCCTCTGTGTGAAATCTGCCGAACTCGTTGAACCCGAGAAGCTCAGCGGCGAAGGACCGATTGAACTGCAGCTTAATATCGACTGGCGGCTTGGCACTCCTCTTGTGTCTGAATTCGTCATGCCGTGGAAAGTGGCTGACGAGGAGCGCTGCAGGCGGTTTGCCGACGAGATCGTTCCGCGGCTGGGACGTGATGTCGAATGTTATACGGACCGCAACGACCGTGCGAGCACGCCAGGTCGTAACACGAAGCTCGTCTACGAGCGTAGCGAGCACGACGAGAGCGAAATGAAGAAGTCCCTCGAGATTTCTGAAGAGCTCGCGCGGGAGACAGCAGGGTATCTGGCAGATAGTTACCGCTCTAACGCAACGGAAATCTGTCTGAACGCCGCCAGCATAGCGCAGGGATATCTCGACCTTGCCTCCAACGCCATGGGAGAAACGGACGATTACGTCCCATGGAATAATAGCGTCTGGGTATCTCTTGATGAAGCTCAGCTTTGTCGTGCAATCAACGGAAGCCCCCGACTCGACCGCGCTGCACACACATTGGACCACCACAAGCATGCCTATGAGCTTAGCTTATATGGTGAACAAGTGGTGTTCGGTCACGATGCGCTTCGCGCAGTGACCTACGTAAACGAGATCGCGGATGCGCTGCATGCGGCTGGCAGGCCGGCATATTGGATTCCAGTTCATAATCCCGAGGTTTACGACCTCATGAAGACGCTCGGATTGATTCCGGAGAAGCCGAAATTTGAAAAAGGCGACCGCGTGCGCTTTTGGGATGTTCGGGACACCTCGATACACGGGCGTTATGTCAACTTTCCCGAAAGGTTTGGCGTCGTCGAGGACGCCACCCCTCAGCCTGGTGGAAACCCCAGCAAGGGGCGTTTTTGGACGTACGACGTTCGCGAGGGCGATGTGCTCCACAAAGGGCTGACAGATTGGGATATCGAGTGGCCCTATCGTTGCTAGACGACGGTTCCCGCCCAAGGGATCCCAAGCGTCGGCACCAGCTTGGTGCATAGTAACCTGGCCCCATTGCACTATATTGATGTCTATAGTTTTTAATCTAAGGAGCTATTGATGCAACTAAACCTAGACATGAACTCGACCGAAATGAGAGCGTGGGCGAAAACCAAAAAAGCCAGCTATACTTGGTCGACGCTTTATGACGATCAAGTTTGGAAAAGTCCGGGACAGTCCGGCGACACGGAGCAAGAGCACTGCGTCACATGGCTTGAAGCACAAGATGGGGCCCGGACAGCAAAAAGTGTTTACAATCATCTGAATTGTGCTGCTCTTGCACTGTGGATTGCGGAAGCCGCGGGCGTCAATGGCAGCGCCGTCGAAGAGGCGTATCACGCGGCAGAGCTATCATTCAGCGACAAGGGGTCTGCTAGTTCGGCGGCGGCTGCCGTCAGGCGCGTTATCCCCTGGACCATGGTTGTCGAAGCTTCTCAATCTAACCAGTAGCACCTCGATATGACAGAGCCAGTAACGGCACCGCAAAATTGGTGCAGACTAGCCTGACTCCATTGCACCAAACTATTGACGACCAAGGCACCAAAAAAGTTGCGGTGGAATAGTTCCCGTTTAAAGGCCTAGGCCGCGTTTTTAGGAACTATTTCACCGCAACTTAAAAGGCCGCAGTCGGGAATCCTGGCTGCGGCCTTGTTGCACTTGTAAGGTCAACTCACTCGTTAAATCAGCTTGAAGCCCTTGCGCTTGCCTACGGAGAGGGTGTCGCCCAGCTTGAGGGCGCTCGGGTCGATGTTGTAGCTCTTGGGAGCCACGGCCTCGCCGTTGATCTTGACGCCGCCGCCGTCGATGTCGCGACGGGCCTGGCCGGCGCTCGCCGAAAGGCCCAGGTCCTTAAGCAGGCCGGCGAGGTAGATCTGGCCCTCGTCGCTGACGGTCAGCTCGACATGCTTCTCGGGGAAGTCGGCAAGCTTTCCCTCCTTGAACACGCGGTCGAACTCGGCCTGAGCCTCGTCACCGGCACCGGCGCCGTGATAGGTGTCGCACAGGTCGCGGCCCAGCGCGCGCTTGAGCTCATAGGGATCGGCGGAACCGTCGGCCAGGGCAGCGTCGATCTTGTCGACCTCGGCCGGGGCGAGCGAGCTAGCCAGACGATAGTACTTGCCGATCATCTCGTCGGGGATAGACATGGTCTTGCCGAACATATCCTTGGGAGCATCGGTCAGGCCGATGTAGTTGCCGTAGGACTTGGACATCTTGCGCACGCCATCGGTGCCCTCGAGCAGCGGCATGGTAAGCGCGATCTGCGGCTCCATGCCCATCTTCTCCATGAGCTCGCGGCCGGCGAGCAGGTTGAAGAGCTGGTCGGTGCCGCCCATCTCCACGTCGGCCTTGATCTGAACGGAGTCGAAGGCCTGCATCACGGGGTACAGGAACTCGTGCAGGGCGATCGGCGTCTGGGACTGGTAGCGCTTGGTAAAGTCATCGCGCTCGAGGATGCGGGCGACGGTGAACTTGGAGCACACCTGCAGCAGGCCGGCCAGATCCATCGACAGGATCCAGTCGCCATTGTGCACGATGGTGGTCTTCTCGGGATCCAGGATCTTCATGGCCTGGCTCACGTAGGTCTCGGCGTTGGCCTCGATCTGCTCCTGCGAAAGCTGCGGGCGGGTGGAGTTCTTGCCCGAGGGGTCGCCGATCAGCGCAGTGCCGTTGCCGATGATAAGGGTGACGTTGTGGCCCAGGTCCTGGAACTGACGCATCTTGCGCAGGGGCACGGCATGGCCCAGGTGCAGGTCGGGGCTGGTGGGATCGACGCCGAGCTTGATGTTGAGTGGCTCGCCCTTCTCAAGCTTCTTGCGAAGGTCGGCCTCGGGGACGATCTGCGCTGCACCCGAGGTGATGATACGCATTTGCTCGTCAACAGACAGCATTGGGTATCCTCCTTTTGCTATAGCACCCTCACCGGATACGGCGGTGCTGGAAGTTCATAAACCCACTAATAATAACCAAAACAGCGCGACGCGGCACCTACGACAGGAAAATCCTCGTCCTGCCGCACGCGTCGATAACGACCGGCAAACGCGTGCCGTCACGTTCGACCAAAAAGCGCGCCTGCTGACGGCGCGAGCAGTCACGGCAACGGACCTGCCCCGTTGCATCCGTGGCGCAGGCGCCCTCGGCAGTCAGCAAGCAGTGCTCGCACACCATGAGCTCAGGACGGTCGGCATCGACAGGCCCCAAGACACCGGGGCAAGCGGCAAGTTCGGCAACACGCTCCGCATCATTGCCGAGCAACTCGGCCGACAAGCACACCCGCCCCGCACCGAGTCCGCGCAGCCAGGTAAGCGTGGCCCGATTGGCACAGAACACCGGCGCCGCCACGTCAAACGTTGTGCCCAGCTCGCGGGCCATCGCCACTTGTCCCAGATTGCGGCAGACGACGCGCCCGGCACGCTGCATAAGCGCCCGAGTCCGCTCGGCGTCGCCCGCGCGGCACACTTCGTCGAGCACCACCGTTGTATCGGACAGATCTCGCTCATCGCGCGGACCCACATCCATCAGCTCCCAGGCAAAGACCATACGAGCAAAATCCTCGCGCTTTGCCGGCCCCGCCGACCCCGCCAACTCCGTCGGCACATCGACATCTGCCAGAACGCCCTCAAACGGCAGCACCTCAACGGCACGCGCAACGGGCGCAATCGCATCCGCCTCGGCCCGCATGCGCTCCAACACCGCCGCCGTCTGATCCAACACGCCGGCGCTGCGAATCAGATAGACCTCGCAGCCCGCGTCCACCTTACGTTTGCAATGCACGACGATGCGCTCCCCCGCAGCGGCATCCACGGGGCAAGGCACCTGTGGCCAGCGCTTGGGCACATCGGGACGCGCGTCGGCACCCGGGTAAAATCGGATTTCGAGCGTATCGCCCGCCGCCACGGCGGCATCAAGCTCAACCGTCACCTCTTCGTGACCCACCGCCACCAAGTGGCCCACGCGCACGCCCTGGTTGATCGCGCGCTCAAAGCTCATGAGCTCGGCACCCGAACGACCCCGCAGGTAAGCATCGGTAAACCCACGGTTAAACGACCTTCCCAGCTCGCGTTCAAGCTCTTCCACGGCACCGGAGTCCCACGCGCCGTCGCACAGCATATCGAGTGCCCGACGCCACACCCTCACCACGTTGAATACGTAATCGGGATTCTTCATGCGTCCCTCGATCTTGAGCGATGCCACGCCGGTGGCAACAAGCTCGGGCAGGTGCGCGATACCCAGATAGTCACGCGGACAAAGCAGGCGGTCTCCCTCGACGGCAACAACACTCTGCCCCGCCTCGTCCACTAGGTCGTACGCCAGACGGCACGGCTGCGTGCAGTCGCCGCGCATCGCCGAGCGCCCACGCCGCAAGGCCGAGAACTCGCACGCCCCCGAATAGCCGATGCAAATCGCACCGTGGCAGAATACCTCGATGGGCACGCCCGTGGCACATAGCGCCGCAATCTCGTCGACCGTCAGCTCGCGTGCCGTCGTCACGCGCTCGACCCCCAGCTCATCGGCGGCAAGCCGCACGGCACCCTCGCTATGAGCGCCCGCCTGCGTGGACAGGTGAATCTCGACCCCGGGAATCGCCGCGCGCAGCGCGCAGGCCAACCCGGCATCGGCGACAATCAGAGCATCGGCGCCCAGCTCCAGTGCATGAGCTCCCAACGCCACCGCGTCGGACAACTCATCGTCAAACACGAACACGTTGAGCGTTACGTACACACGCACGCCATGGGCATGCGCCACGGCGCAGCCGCGCGCAAACTCGTTATCCGTAAAGCCATGGGCGCTCACACGGGCGTTAAAGCCGCCCAACCCCGCATAGATGGCATCGGCACCCGCGGCGATGGCCGCAAGCATCTGGTCGAGTCCGCCCGCCGGCGCCAGCAGCTCGGGCAGCGCCGCACCGGCAGCATCCAATCCAGTCTCGTATTGTCCGCTCGGCCCCATCGTCCGAATCGCCATCGACAAACTCCTTACCAAGGTATGCATTCACTCTGAAAAATGCCGTCTTCCAGCATACACGAGGCCTCGCGCGCCCCGTTTGGTTTATCGTGTAATAACTTATGTCCATCCTGCCCCGACGGCACATCCACCGTCCGGCACGACATACCTGGAGGTCAATATATGGGTCCTCGCCAACGACAGGGACGCAGCCGTTCAAAGACGCATGCTCTGCCCATAATCCTGCTCTCGTTTTTGGGCTTTCTGCTGATTGCGGGCGTGGCATTTGGCATCGGCATGGTCGGCAACGTCAACCGCTGGCTGTCCGATCTGCCCGACTACACCGACGCCAACGCGTATCTGGTGAGCGAGCCCACCGAGATCGTCGACTGCAACGGCAACAAGATCGCGAGCTTCTACACGCAAAACCGCAAGTCTATCACCAAGGACGAGGTCTCCCCCTACGTGCTGCAGGGCACCGTTGACGTCGAGGACGAGCGCTTCTACGAGCACGGCGGTATCGACCTGTGGGGTATCGCGCGTGCTGCGGTGGCAACCCTCGGTGGCGGGCACGAAGGCGCCTCGACTATCACCCAGCAGCTTGTGCGCAACACCATCCTGCAGGAGGAGCAGTTCGACTCGACCATTGAGCGTAAGGTGCGCGAGGCCTACATCGCCATCAAGATGGAGGACATGTACTCCAAAGACGAGATCCTCATGATGTACCTCAACACCATCTACTACGGCCATGGAGCATATGGCATCGAGGCCGCCGCCGAGACCTATCTGTCCAAGACCGCCGCCGACCTCAGCCTGAGCGAGGCCGCGCTGCTCATCGGCCTTCCCAACTCGCCCTCGCAGTACGACCCCACGGTTAATCCCGACCTGGCGCTGTCCCGCCGCAACAAGGTTCTGGACAACATGCTGCGTCTGGGCCACATCACGCAGGAAGAGCACGATGCCGCACAGGCTGAGCCCATCACGCTTAACGTGACCGAGATTTCGGGCAGTGGCGTCGATGTGTACTCTCAACCCTACTTTGTCTCCTACGTAAAGCAGCTGCTTGAGCAGGAGTTCTCCACCGACGTGCTCTTTAAGGGCGGTCTGACCGTCAAGACCACCATCGACCCCACCATGCAGCAGGTTGCCGAGGAGGCTGTGCGCTCGCAGCTCGACACGCTTTCTCTCGACGGCCTGGACATGGGCATGGTCGTCGTTGACCCCAAGACTGGCTACATCAAGTGCATGGTGGGCGGCTACGACTATAACGCCGACGAGAATCACGTGAACCACGCTACGGCAAAGCGCCCCGTGGGCTCCACGTTTAAGGCCTTTACGCTGGCAACCGCCATCCAAAACGGTATGAACCCCAACGTTACCCTCAACTGCAACTCGCCTCTTACAGCCAAGGGCACCACGACCAAGGTGCAAAACTATGCCAACCAGAGCTATGGCAACATC
>ERZ839947.2412-NODE-2412-length-13563-cov-2.831285_pt1 | contig 13563 bp, 10 predicted proteins | sample MGYA00519908_ERZ839947 | MGnify/ENA primary metagenome ERZ839947 (study PRJEB31850, sample SAMEA3708857) | human gut metagenome | biome: human gut; feature: human-associated habitat; material: faeces | place: China | collected 2014 ... | reverse complement strand
CTCGGAGGCCGAGCGGGAGGCCTTCGTCTACGCCTTCGGCGCGGTGGGCGCGGTTCAGTGCGGCTTCTGCATCCCCGGCATGGTAATGGCGGGCAAGGCCCTGCTGGATCAGAACCCCAACCCCTCCGAGGCGGAGATCAAAAAGGCCATCCGGGGCAACGTGTGCCGCTGCACCGGCTACAAGAAAATCATCGAGGGCATTGCCCTGGCCGGGGCCATCCTCCGCGGGGAGGCGTCCGTCGATCCCGCCCTGGAGGAGGGGGAGGACTACGGCGTGGGGGCGCGGGCCTTCCGCACCGACGTGCGCGACAAGGTGCTGGGCCGGGGGGAGTACTGCGACGATCTGTACCTGGACGGCATGGCGCACGCCTCCGCCGTCCGCTCCCAGTCCCCCCGAGCCAGGGTGCTGGACATCGACCCCTCCGCCGCTCTGGCTCTGCCGGGGGTGCTGGCCGTCCTCACCGCCGACGACGTGCCCCACAACAAGGTGGGCCACCTCCAGCAGGACTGGGACGTGATGATCGCCAAGGGGGACATCACCCGCTGCGTGGGGGACGCCATCTGCCTGGTGGTGGCGGAAAATGAGACCGTGCTCAAGCAGGCCAAGGAGCTGGTGAAGGTGGACTATGAGCCCCTGGAGCCGGTGCGCACCATCCAGGAGGCTAGGGCGGCGGACGCCCCCATCCTCCACCCCGGCGGCAACCTGTGCCAGCAGCGCCACGTCACCCGGGGCGATGCCAGGGCCGCCCTGGCCCAGTCCAAGTATGTGGTGACCCAGTCCTACCGCACCCCCTTCACCGAGCACGCCTTCCTGGAGCCGGAGTGCGCCGTGGCCTTCCCCTACAAGGACGGGGTGAAGGTCTATACCTCCGACCAGGGGGTGTACGACACCCGCAAGGAGATCTCCATCATGCTGGGGTGGGAGCCCGAGTGCATCGTGGTGGAGAACAAGCTGGTGGGGGGCGGCTTTGGCGGCAAGGAGGACGTGTCGGTGCAGCACCTGGCGGTGCTGGCCGCCCTCCGGGTGAACCGGCCCGTGAAGGCAAAGCTCACCCGGCAGGAGTCCATCAACTTCCACCCCAAGCGCCACTATATGGAGGGCACCTTCACCCTGGGCTGCGACGAGAACGGCATCTTCACCGGCCTGGACTGCGAGATCCACTTCGACACTGGGGCCTACGCCTCCCTGTGCGGGCCGGTGCTGGAGCGGGCCTGCACCCACTCGGTGGGCCCCTACTGCTACCAGAACACCGACATCCGCGGCTTTGGCTACTACACCAACAACCCGCCCGCCGGCGCGTACCGCGGCTTTGGCGTCTGTCAGTCCGAGTTTGCGCTCGAGAGCCTAATCGACTTGCTGGCAGAGAAGGTCGGCCTGGATCCGTGGGAGATTCGTTACCGAAACGCCATCGAGCCGGGCGAAGTTTTGCCCAACGGCCAGATTGCCGATTGCTCCACGGCGCTTAAAGAGACGCTGCTCGAGGTCAAGGACGCCTACTATGCGCATCCCGGACACGCCGGCATTGCCTGCGCCATGAAGAACGCCGGCGTGGGTGTGGGTCTACCCGATGCCGGCCGCTGCAAGATTCGCGTCGAGGGTGGCGTGGCTGTGGTCTATGCCGCCACGTCCGACATCGGCCAGGGCTGCAACACCGTCTTTTTGCAGGACGTTGCCGAGGCGTGCGGTCTGCCGCTGAGCTGCATCGCCAACGGCGAGTGCTCTACCGAGAACGCTCCCGACTCCGGCACCACGTCTGGCTCGCGTCAGACGGTCGTGACCGGCGAGGCCGTGCGCGGCGCCGCCTTCCTGCTGCGCGATGCCATGCTTGGCATCGAGGCCGGCAAGCCCGCACCCGACGCTCCCGTGAGCGCGCATGGCGACGGCGTGAAGATCGAGTACGACGACGGTCGCGCCTATCAGCTGCGCACGCAGGAGCTCGTCGCCGGCCAGGGCATGCATCCTCAGGATCCCGCGGCCGCCATCAAGGCGCTCGAGGGATGCGAGTTTGGCTACGTGTATCTGGAGCCGACCGACAAACTGGGCGCCGACGTCCCCAATCCCAAGAGCCACATCTGCTACGGCTTTGCCACGCACGTGGTCATTCTGGATGATGACGGCCGCGTGAGCGAGGTCTATGCCGCGCACGATTCCGGCAAGGTGGTCAACCCCATCTCCATCCAGGGTCAGATCGAAGGCGGCGTGCTCATGGGTATGGGCTATGCGCTTACCGAGGATTGGCCGCTCAAGGACTGCGTGCCCCAGGCAAGGTACGGCACGCTCGGGCTGTTCCGTGCGCCCGAGATTCCGGATATCCACGCCATCTACGTGGAGAAGGACGAGCTGCTGCCCGTGGCATACGGCGGCAAGGGCATCGGCGAGATCGCAACGATCCCCACGGCGCCCGCCGTGCAGAACGCCTACCGCGCATTTGACGGCAAGCTGCGTCCGGATCTGCCCATGGTGGATACGCCGTACAGCCGCGCCCGTCACCGCGGGTAGGGTAGGGCGCGGACAGCCATTGCTGACGAGCTGTTCGCGCTCAACATCAACTGCATATGCTGTGCCCTTGGCCCCAGCTCCATCGCGAGCCGGGGCCTTTTGTTTGGAGCGCCTCCGCATGCGGAAGCTGCGTCCCAGATTTCGGCTCCAGAATGGGACGTACTTTCCGGAACGGCTCTCAAGCGGAAATTGCATCCCGGAATCAGGCCTCAGAACGGGACACGCTTTCCGGCGGAGGCCTCAAGCGGAAGCTGTGCCCCAGAATCGAGCCCCAGAGTGGGACGTACTTTCCGGATCGGCCTTCAAGCGGAAACTGCGTCCCGGAATCGCTGCTCAGAATGGGATGTATTTTCCTCCTGAGCCTCTGACGGAAACTGCATCCCGGAATTCGGCTCCAGAGTGGGACACGTTTTCCGGAACAGCTCTCAAGCGGAAGCTGCGTCCCGTTCTGAGGCTTGATTCCGGGACACGCTTTCCGCTGGCCCGCCATCCGGAAAGCGTGTCTCGTTTTGAGCGTCCAGACTGGGACGCGCTTTCCGTTGGCGTGGCCGTTGGGAAAACGCGGCCCAGATAGGGGGATGCGATTCGGCGATGCGCGGCCTAGCGGCTCCTACAGCTCCACGTCGTTGAGCCATGTCGGTAGCGCGGTCTGCCGGATGCCTGCCGTCTGCAGCTTTTTGGCGAGCATTCCTGCCGAGCGGACCTCGTTCATGGTAAAGCGCAGCAGAGGGTGACCGTAGAGCGATAGGTGCGCCTCGCGCTGTCGTTCGGCAACGAGCGCCTCGGCGGTGGTGCGTCCGGCCAGCATGGTCTGGTCGGTATATTTGATGAGCCCGTCGAGCTCGCCCAGCGTGAGTTCCCGCGTCTGGCGCTCCCAGGCAAAGTCCGTTCGTATGGGCTTGGCCGAATCGAAGGGGTCCGTCAGCTCGTATTGAAGCCAGTCGGGCGCAAAGCCCGTCTCGATCATGACGGCTCGGGCGACCGATTCTCCACCGCTCTCGGCGCGGGCGTCGGCATATCGAAGTGTCGTGAGGGCAGTGCGAATCGCGCGACCATTGCGGGCGGTCGCTCGTTGTTCGACGGCCTCCATCAACTGCTCTCGCGTAAGGCCGAGCTTTGAGATCGCCGAATCGGCAATGGGCATGCCGTCTGCAAAGCCAGTTTGCAGCAGGCAATCTGTAGCCGTTTGGATGGGCGGCGTTACTGATGTGTCGGATAGACGGATTGCTCCGGCCGGCTCGATCTGATGCCGCTGAATATGCGCGCCCGGGCGAGCCGACGGCTTTGTCGAGCTACAGACATGCACAACGTTCAGATGTCGCCACGAGACCTCGAGCCCCAGCAGGCAGGCGGCCGAAAACGAGCAGAACGTCCAATCGGGGTGGATGATCGCAAGGGCGCGGAGGATTTCGCAATGGCGTTGCGCTCGGTTGAGTTCATCCCAGCGCGTTTTTCGCGCAAACAACCCCGGCATGGGCGAGACAACCGTGCCGCCGGTGCGCCGAAGGAGCGCTTTTCGGATCGCCGTGCTCGGGGGAATCAGACAGCGCCCCTCTTGTTCGGCTTGAGTGAGCAGTTGGTCGATGAGCTGGTCATTGCAATGGGTCATGAGCTACCGCCTCCTTTTGGGTAGCAAAAACGTATCAGCTGGAACTTGCCGCTCAGCTGACCAAAAGCTGACCAAAATCTAACCATGCAGGTAGATGGCCTGCTTTTGGCGACATATTTCTTGTTTGAATCGGTGGGCGGTAATCGGCGACCGTGAACGGTAGCTGGATATGAAGTCTTGGTAAGTTTCGGGACGTGTACTTTTTGAAAAAGAGCATTCTATCTGCTGTTTTGTGTTTCTGGATCGCATATTTGAAGGCATGTGATAAGGCCGGCGGACTGTCGCCTTGTATCTGCGGAAACTGTGACCCGGAATTGCCACTCGGAATGGGACGCGCTTTCCGGACAGCCCTCAACCGGAAACCGCATCCCAGATTTCGGCTCCAAACCGGGATGCGCTTTCCCGGCGGCGTTTCTGGCGGAAATTGCGCCCCGGAATGAGCGCTCAGAGTGGGACATGCTTTCCTAACGAGGCCGCATGCGGAAACTACGTCCCGGATTCGACGCTCAGGACGGGATGCCGTTTCCGATAGAGGCATGGGGTGGAAAGCCTCCCATTTCTAATGTTCAAGAAATGGGAGGCAGCTCATCGCGAGTCGGGGCCTTTTGTTTGGAGCGGAGGCAGCATCCCGGAATTCGGGCAATCCGGTGGTCAGGGGTTGAGCGAGCGTCGCGCTAAGGATGCCAAGCATAAAACCTTCAATGAGAATGGCGTAAAAACTACATTGAAAGTAGCGTAAAATCCGCATTGAGAATGGCGTAATTTCGCATATCGCATGATCGCCCGAGCTTGCACACGGCCTTTTGCGAGCTCTTGCCATGAACGAGAGCCAGGCTGTCACGTACAAGACGCTCATGAAGGATGCCTCGTACGGCGAGGCGGGTCCCGACGAGAGGACCATCGCTGCGTACCTGGACCTCTTCAACAGGCTCAAGCTGACCGAGGACCTGTGCGGATGGGAGCCGCCCATGCGCTCGAAGGCCCGCGTTCGCGTGCGCCCCAAGCGCTACTTCTGCGACCCGTTACTTGCGGCGACGTTGCTGGGGGCTACCCCTGAGCGGCTGCTTGGCGATATGCAAACGTTTGGGATGCTCTTTGAGAACCTCGTTCTGCGCGACGTGCGCGTGTTCCTTTCCACCTACGGCGGTGTCGACAACAGTGTCCATTATTTCCGAGATGAGAAGGGCCTTGAGGTCGATCTGATCGTTGAGCACGACGGGCGCTGAGGAGCCATCGAGGTCAAGCTGAGCGATGCGAAAGTAGACGATGGAGCGAGAAATCTCAAGGCGCTGGAGAGGAAAGTGCTCTCCAATCCTGACGCCCAGAATGCCGCGCCGGCGTTTTTGCCGGTCGTGGTTGGAAAGGGGAGCATTGCCTACACACGCGACGACGGCGTGGCGGTGATCCCCGTGGCGGCACTTGGGGCGTAGTGTTTTTGCGGGCGTGCCGTGCTTCCTTTACCGAAAATCCATTTGGTAAACCCGGTGCCCGTGGGTAAAATAAGGTCGACGGCAGCCCAAGTAGTGAAGAGCTGGGCAGCGCCGTTGCTTGGATTAAGGGGTCATCGCCTTAGCGGCGTCGACCCCTCTTTTTATGCTTCGTATGCTGCTTGAGTGCCTCGGTAAGTCCGATAAGCGCCGTGAGGAGCGAGACCAAAGCGGTCAGGAGCTTCACAAAATCAGTCAGATCGGTCATGGGCATCACCTCCCGTCGCATGGAGGGCGCTGCCCGGCACATGGAACTGCCGTCAACAATAACCAGTCTATCAAACTGCAGCCATAAATACGAATATATGTTCGATAATAACAGCGACGTGACCATCTCAAAGCGCAGCTTTACGCAAGGATGCCGGAAAGCTGCACTGTGCGATTTCATGTCCGCACGGGCAGCTACACTTGCTGTGATATGACCGTTCGAGAAACGAGCGGCAAGCAACGGAGAGAGGCCCTAACCGTGTCAGCTGAAAAGATGCCGGGTGTCTCGGCTATCGATACGACGAACTTTGCGCGCCAGATTGTGCTGGACTTTGAGTTTGCGCCGGTGCCAAAGCAGCGTCAGCGCCGTGGACTGTGCAATGAGATTATCGAGGCCGGCACCGTCAAGCTCGATTACCACGGCAACGTTATGGGCGAGTTCTCGCAGTTTGTACAGACGGAATTTACCGAAGGCGTTGCGTTCCCCGTTCGCGAGCTCACAGGGATATCGGCCGTGGGCACCGCGATGGCCGATCCGCTCTACATGGTGATCAAAAGGCTCAGCGATTGGATCGGGCGCTACTCCGCCCAGGTGGTCTGTTGGAGCGGGGCGGATCGTCGACAGCTTTTGATCGAGTGCCAAGCAAAGCACATCGATCTTTCCGCATTTCCTACGGACTGGGCCGACCTGCAGGCGTTTTACACCTCGATCATGGACATGAGCAGCCACGGGTGCGTCTCTTTGAGTGACGCAGCGACGTGGTTTGGCATCGAGTTCGACGAGTCGACGGGTCACGCCCACAGCGCTCTGGCCGATGCGCGCGTGACCGCCAAGCTGCTCAAGCAGATGATGGACGGGGACTACCGCGTGAGCCCGCGCGCCCAGGAGGTCCGTCAACGGTGGGGGATGGGCGAGCGAGCTCAGACGCGCCTTTCCAGCAAGTGCTCCGAGCTGGGCGACCTGCTGCTAAAGCTGAAGGCGGAGGGGGTAGGCCTTTTGAGAACGCCATTCGGTTTGGCATGGCGGGGCTGTAAGCGCGAGCCCGCCCTGCTGTTTGAATCGAAGCGTCAACCAGTATGACGAGCTGTCTGGCCTGTCTGCCTACGCCCCCGCAATCCCGCGGGCCGCACTCAACAGCTCATACTCCCTCTGGCTCCACTAGTACAGCTCGGCCGTGCGTACGGCGTCGCGGCACAGGTCCAGGAATGCCTCGGCTCCCTCGCAGAAGCACTCTCGGGCAAAGGCGCCGGATCCGTCCGCAACGCATATGCCGTCAGCAAAGAGCTTCCAGCTAGACGGCTCGCGAGAGTCGTCTCCAAGCAGCTTGATCTGCAGCACGTGCGGGCTGCCGGCGGCGCAGAGTTCTTCCTAGAGCACCTGCACCGTAAAGCGCATCTGGTGGGAGAGGCTGCTCTTGATCATGGCCGAGGCGTAGCCATTTGGCTTATCCAGAAGATGCATGTGATTCGGTTTGACGATCAGGTTGTGGAAGTTACGCTCGCTGCGCACGGAGAAATTGTCCATACGGACTCCTTTCATCGATGTTGGCAGGGCCACCGTGCCTCTTGGCCGGTTGGCGTCGGGATCGTGGAGCCAACTCTCTACCCCGACTCTGGATAAAATGCGCCCGCTCCTTGCGGGCAAGAGGAAGTCTATCAACGTGTACGGACAGAAATCAAGCGCCGCCTGCGAAATGACGCGTGAACGGCGTTGGTTTCCCAAGTGATTATTCGGCTTTCATCCGGAAAAGTGTCGAAATCAGCCGTGTAAAAGTACGGAAAAGTGTCGAAATAGGCACCTTAAAACTTCGGAAAAGTGTAGCTGGATGACAAAACAGCACTTAGAAGCCGGTGCTGGATGCGGGATCCTGCGGCCGCCTTCAGCTCTCGCTACTCATCGTCTCCGTCGTTGGGGTCGCCCTTGAGGGTGTTGATGTCCAGGTACTCGTCATCGTTCTCTTTTTGCTGGGTCTCCGACTCCGCTTGGGTGGGGCCGGAGAACAGCCGGAATCCCTCAAACGCAATGACGCCGAGCAGGGCAATGACAATGGCGATAAAGGCAACCTTGACTGCCTGCGGAAATTCCGAAAAACGCAGCGCCTTTTCCTCGGCGTAATAATCGGCGAAGCGCTCGTCGCCCGTGCTTTTGGTATACGCCGGCGCGGACGCGGCCTCCGGGTCATATTCCGGTGCAGGCGTGGCAGCGTACGGATCGTTGAGATAATCGCTCGATGCGGTGCCATAATCCTCGGTCTCGATGCGATCGGTGCCAGCATAGCCATCGGAATAATCGGAATATGCCGCACCGCCCTCATAGTCCGCGGCGCTCGTGTTGGCGGCAAAAAGCGGGTTAACTGGAACGTCGAGCGCCGGCATGCCGGTAGAGGTCTCATCCAGATCGGCTGCAGCCCAGGAATCGTAGGCAACCTGATGGGCAACGGGCTCATCGAGCCTTGTGACCGGAGACTTGCGTGCCGCAGGAACGGGCAACTGCTGGGCGCTGTACATAACGGTGCTGTCGGCCGATTTGCTCCGCGTCGCCGCAGCGAGAAATGCCGCCGTCTCGGACGGGTCGCTTGCGGGGCGGGGAGCGGGTGTGGGCGCCGAAATGGGTGCGGGCGTAGACGCGGGCGTCGAAACAGACGGCTGCGCAGGAGTCGGCGCAGATGCGGGCTTAGGCGCAAGTGCGGGATTGGGGCTTGACGGGCGAGCCCCGCCGCCCATGAGTTCGTCGGCGGTCCACGGGCGATCATCCATCACGTCGTCAAGGCTCAGCGAAAACAGGTCGTCTTCACCCTCATCGAACATGCGGTGCACATGTCCACCAATTGCCGGAATCAATCCGCGACCGGTGCATGATGCCTTGCTCAACGCCATTCTGTTCCACCCTTTCGAAATACTAATGACATCGATTATATGGAACTTCCCAAGCGGCTCGGTCTTGGATTCATGCTTTCCAGAACTCGCGCCCAAAAGGGGAGGGACAATCCAGGCGAGTGCCTACTTGTCGTCGGCCGCCGCCTTGGCCTCATTGAGGTAGCTATAGAAGCTGTACTTGGAGATGCCAAAGAACTTGCAGGCGCGCTCGCTCGACTTGGAAATGAGGAAGGCGCCGCGACGGTCGAGGTAGCCAATGGCGCGAATGCGCTCATCTTTGGTCATGAGCGCCGCGGGCTTGCCCACAAACTGCTCGCACTCGTGCAGCAGGTCCTCGAGCAGGTCGCCGATGTTCTTGGTAATGGGCTCGGGCTCGGTGTAGCCCGTGCCGCCGGTGCCGGTAAAGGCGTCGAGCGAACGCTCAAAAGCCTTCATAAGCGTAATGTCAAAGTTGATGCCCAAAATGCCGACGGGCTTGCCTTCGTCGTTGCGGATAAAGATGGTCGAGGACTTGAGCAGCTTGCCATCGGTGGTTTTAGTGAGGTACGGCTCGCGGTCGTGTACGTCGGTGGTGCCCTCGTGCATGGACTCAAACACGATATGGCTGGGGCCGTCACCCAGTTTGCGCCCGCTGACGTGGCCATTTTCGATCACTACGATGGAGTGGTCCACGTCCTCGGTCTCCAGATCGTGGACGACGACTTCGCAGTTGGGGCCAAATTGGAGCGCCAGACCGTGTGCAAGGCGCTTGTAAAACTCAATCTGTGCGGGGGTCATGGGTGCCTTTCTAAAAATTTGTTTGGGCACACTTTGCCATAAACCACACTTGTTCGCAAATAACGAAAGCGTTGCTGCGTTATGTGACCGTTTGGCGGCGAAAAGGTACCGATTGCGGCAACAAACAATTTGTTAGGTTATCCAATCAAAAAGTGTGATAGAACATTGCTAACAAACTTTTTGTTTGGCATCCACATAAAAGTTCAGCCGTGTGAATGGGATCGGGCTGAAACGCGTATGCGGGGGCCGGCAAGAGAGGACTTAAGGAGTTCACCGTATGGCCGATAAGATCCAGTGGGCGGGCAACACGATGCCCAAGAGCGATGACAAGCACTTGGGAATCATGAGCCTCGACCACGTGAAGAAGGCCCGCGCCTTCCACCAGTCGTTCCCTCAGTACACCGTTACTCCGCTTGCCCGCCTGGACGGCCAGGCCGCGCGCCTGGGCCTGTCCAACCTGTGCGTTAAGGACGAGAGCTATCGCTTTGGCCTCAACGCCTTTAAGGTCCTGGGCGGCTCGTTTGCCATGGCCAACTATATTGCCGACGAGACCGGCAAGGACGTTGCCGACTGCACCTTCGATTACCTGACCTCCGATCAGCTGGCCGAGGACTTTGGCCAGGCTACCTTCTTTACCGCCACCGACGGCAACCATGGCCGCGGCGTGGCATGGGCTGCCAACAAGCTGGGCCAGAAGGCCGTCGTGCACATGCCCAAGGGTTCCACCAAGCCCCGCTTCGATAACATTGCCGCCGAGGGCGCCACGGTGACCATCGAAGAGGTCAACTACGACGAGTGCGTGCGCATGGCCGCCGCCGAGGCCGACGCCTGCGAGCGCGGCGTCATCGTTCAGGACACCGCCTGGGAGGGCTACGAGAAGATCCCGTCCTGGATCATGGAGGGTTACGGCACCATGGCTTCCGAGGCTGCCGAGCAGCTGCGCGAGATGGCTATCAACCGCCCGACGCACGTCTTTGTCCAGGCTGGCGTAGGCTCGCTCGCCGGCGCCGTGGTGGGCTACTTCACCAACCTGTATCCCGATAACCCGCCCACCTTCGTCGTGGTTGAGTGCGCACCGGCCGCCTGCCTGTACAAGGGCGCTGCCGCCGGCGACGGAGATCCGCGCATCGTGGACGGTGACATGCCCTCCATCATGGCCGGCCTGTGCTGCGGCGAGCCCAACATCTTGGGCTGGGATATCCTGCGCAACCACACCACCGCCTTCGTGTCCTGCCCCGACTGGGTCACCGCTCGCGGCATGCGCACCCTGGGCGCTCCCGAGAAGGGCGACCCGCGCGTCATCTCCGGCGAGTCCGGCGCAGTGACCACCGGTCTGGTCGAGACCCTCATGCTCGACCCCGAGTACGCCGAGCTCAAGGAGCTCATCGGCCTGGACAAGACGAGCTCCGTGCTCTGCTTCTCCACCGAGGGCGACACCGATCCGGATCAGTACCGTCGCATCGTCTGGGAGGGCGAGTACCCGACTTGCTAGCAGGCTGACCTGTCCGGGTGGCGGAGCATATGTTTGCTCCCTGCTCGAACAGTCCTGCGCAAGACGGAAAGCACATTAAGTGCTTTCCTTTGCGTGCGGAACTCGCGACGGAGCAAACATATGCTCCGCCACCCTACGTTTACTTGCTTGTGGGGTGCTCAACCTCACGCTGCTTGGCACAAGTGATCTATCTGAAATATCTACCTGTAGGTAAACCCTTGTAGAAAGGTTGACTGTTATGACTAAGGAACTCGATTTCGAGGCAATTAAAAACGCTGCTGAGTCCCATCGTGCTGATATGACTCGCTTCCTGCGCGCTATGATCTCCCACCCCTCTGAGTCTTGCGAGGAGGGCGAGGTTGTCGCTTGCATCAAGGCCGAGATGGAGAACCTTGGCTATGACGAGGTCAAGGTCGACGGCCTGGGCAACGTTATGGGCTTTATGGGCGAGGGCGACAAGATCATCGCCATCGACTCCCACATCGACACCGTCGGCATCGGCAACATCGAGAACTGGGATGCCGATCCCTATGAGGGCTACGAGACCGACGAGATCATCTACGGCCGCGGCGGCTCCGACCAGGAGGGTGGCATGGCTTCTGCTACCTACGCTGCCAAGATGATGAAGGACATGGGCCTCATCCCCGAGGGCTACAAGATCATGGTCGTCGGCACCGTCCAGGAAGAGGACTGCGACGGCATGTGCTGGCAGTACATCGTCAACAAGGACTTCCAGGGTCAGGAGGACGCCCGCAGCAAGATCGAGTTCGTGGTGTCTACCGAACCCACCGACGGCGGCATCTACCGGGGCCACCGGGGCCGCATGGAGATCCGCGTGGACGTGAAGGGCGTCTCCTGCCACGGCTCCGCCCCGGAGCGGGGCGACAACGCCATCTACAAGATGGCCGACATCCTCCAGGACGTGCGCGCCCTCAACGAGAACCCCGCCGACGAGACCGTGGAGATCAAGGGCCTGGTGAAGATGCTGGACCCCAAGTACAACCCCGAGCACTTTGAGGACGCCCGCTTCCTGGGCCGGGGTACCTGCACCACCTCCCAGATCTTCTACACCTCCCCCAGCCGCTGCGCCGTGGCCGACTCCTGCTCCATCTCCATCGACCGCCGCATGACCGCCGGCGAGACCTGGGACTCCTGCCTCAGAGAAATTGAGGAGCTTCCCAGCGTGAAGAAATACGGCGACGATGTGAAGGTCAGCATGTACATGTATGACCGGCCTGCCTGGACCGGCGAGGTCTATGAGACGGAGTGCTTCTTCCCCACCTGGATCAACAAGGAGAGCGCCGCCCATGTCCAGGCGCTGGTGGACGCCCACCATGCCCTGTGGGGCGACAAGCGTATCGGCCATGCCGACGCGGACCAGAAGCGGGACGCCATGCACCTGCGGGACGGCCGCCCCCTCACCGACAAGTGGACCTTCTCCACCAACGGCGTGGCCATCCAGGGCCGCTACGGCATCCCCTGCGTGGGCTTCGGCCCCGGCGCCGAGAGCCAGGCTCACGCCCCCAACGAGATCACCTGGAAGATGGATCTGGTCACCTGCGCTGCCCTGTACGCCGCCGTGCCCGGCAACTACAAGGAGGAGAACAAGACCGCCGACGTGTCCCAGTTCCGCGCCGGCAAGACCAATAATAACATTCAGTAAGAAGCGCGCCCGTAGGGGCGGGGCTTGTCCCCGCCCGCGGGCGGCCACAAGGGCCGCCCCTATCCCACAAGAAAAAAGAAAAGGAGATTGCCGCTATGGAAAACCTTCAGAACTATATTGACAAACTCAACAAGCTCAACTTCAAGGAGATGTACGAGGGCGACTTCTTCCTGACCTGGGAAAAGACCGACGACGAGCTCGAGGCCGTCTTCACCATCGCCGACGCCCTGCGCTACATGCGCGAGCACAACATCTCCACCAAGATTTTCGAGTCCGGCCTGGGTATCTCCCTGTTCCGCGACAACTCCACCCGCACCCGCTTCTCCTTCGCCTCCGCCTGCAACCTGCTGGGCCTGGAGGTGCAGGATCTGGACGAGGGCAAGAGCCAGATCGCCCACGGCGAGACCGTCCGCGAGACCGCCAACATGGTGTCCTTCATGGCCGACGTCATCGGCATCCGCGACGACATGTACATCGGCAAGGGCAACGCCTACATGCACGAGTTCATGGACGCCGTGACCCAGGGCCACAAGGACGGCGTGCTGGAGCAGAAGCCCACCCTGGTCAACCTCCAGTGCGACATCGACCACCCCACCCAGGCCATGGCCGACATGCTGCACATCATCCACCACTTCGGCGGCGTGGAGAACCTGAAGGGCAAGAAGATCGCCATGACCTGGGCCTACTCCCCCAGCTACGGCAAGCCCCTCTCCGTGCCCCAGGGCGTCATCGGCCTGATGAGCCGCTTCGGCATGGACGTGGTTCTGGCCCACCCCGAGGGCTACGAGGTCATGCCCGAGGTGGAGGAGGTCGCCAGGACCAACGCCCAGAAGAGCGGCGGCACCTTCACCAAGACCCACTCCATGGCCGAGGCCTTCCAGAACGCCGACATCGTGTATCCCAAGAGCTGGGCGCCCTTCGCCGCCATGGAGGAGCGCACCAAGCTGTACG
>ERZ839947.2410-NODE-2410-length-13587-cov-7.383314_pt1 | contig 13587 bp, 10 predicted proteins | sample MGYA00519908_ERZ839947 | MGnify/ENA primary metagenome ERZ839947 (study PRJEB31850, sample SAMEA3708857) | human gut metagenome | biome: human gut; feature: human-associated habitat; material: faeces | place: China | collected 2014 ... | reverse complement strand
CATCCGTCAAGCGCATCCATCGCCCTGTGAACGCAGAGGGCAAGACCGTTTCCGTCGGCTCCTACATGATCCCCCTGCTGCAGGAAAACTGCGAGAAGGCCGGCGTCAAGATGATGCTGGACACCACTGCAACTGAGATCCTGACCGATGCCAACGGCGCTGCCGTGGGCGTCAAGGCCACCGGTGCTTCCGGTGAGACCGTCACCGTCAACGCCAAGGCAGTTATTCTGGCTTCCGGCGGCTTCGGTGCAAATCTCGACATGGTCGTCAAGTACAAGCCCGAGCTGAAGGGCTTCATGACCACCAACGCCCCCGGCATCCAGGGCCAGGGCATCGAGATGGCTGAGGCCATCGGCGCTGCTACCGTGGACATGGACCAGATCCAGATCCACCCCACCGTTGAGGCCAACACCGCTGCCCTCATCACCGAGGGCCTGCGCGGCGACGGCGCTATCCTCATCAACGAGGAGGGCCAGCGCTTCATCGACGAGGTCGGCACCCGCGACGTCGTCTCCGCCGCTGAGATCGCTCAGACCGGCAGCTACAGCTGGCTGGTCGTCGATCAGGCCATGGCCGATGCTTCCAGCGTCATCCAGGGTTACATCAAGAAGGGCTACACCGTCACCGGCACTACCTACGAGGAGCTGGGCAAGGCTATGGGCGTCGATGCCGCTGCCTTCGCAGAGACCATGGAGAAGTGGAACGGCTACGTTGAGGCCAAGAATGACCCCGACTTCGGCCGCACCAGCTTCGCCAACCCCCTGAACACCGCTCCCTACTACGCTGTGAAGGTCACCGCCGGTGTCCATCACACCATGGGCGGCCTGAAGATCAACGCCAACACCGAGGTGCTGAACGAGAAGGGCGAGGTCATCCCCGGCCTGTTCGCAGCAGGTGAGGTGACTGGCGGCGTCCACGGTGCAAACCGTCTGGGCGGCAACGCTGTTGCTGACTTCACCGTCTTTGGCCGCATTGCCGGTGCTGCTGCCAGCGACTACGCTGCATGAGCATCCGCAAGCAGCCTGAGCCGGCAAAAGGCGCAAAACGCCTGAGCTGGAAGGCAAACCTCCTCTTCGCAGCCGTCGTCCTGGCGGCAGCTGTCCTGCTGGTCTTTCTGCTGCGTCCGCGCAGCAGGACGGAGCCGCTGGCAGCGGTCGTGGATTTCGGCGACGGCATCACCGAGGTGCTGCCGCTGGATAAGGACTACGATTACCTGTACGATGTGGGCAGCTATGTCGTTCATTTACAGGTAAAAGACGGCACCATCTCGTTTCAGGACAGCCAATGCCCAGACCATGTCTGTGAGCAGTTCGGCCAGCTGAGCGAGGAAGGTGCATGGGCGGCCTGCGTCCCTGCCGGGGTGTATGTGCAGCTGGCTCCGCTGAGCGAGGCCGAAGCCGCATCCTGATAGGAAAAAAAAAGAGACACCCGCATTGCTCTGAAAAGGGCGCTGTGGGTGTCTCTTTTTGCATAAAAACGGGCGTGTATTTTGTAAATAAAGGGTGAAATGAAATTTGGACGCTTGAGTATTTTGGTGAAATGCGATACACTACCAATAACAGATTTTTCGTGCAAAGGGGCAACTATGCCCTTTTGCATCGACTAGGAGGAAAAGCATGATCTGGAAAAAGAAAAAGGATGCAGCGGCTCAGTCTGCTGAGGCTGCCGGGGAAATGACCGGAGCCAAGGGTAGGACCGGTGCAGGCGCATTTGCCAAAAAGAACTGGAAGTGGCTCGTGCCGCTGGTCGTCGTGGCGGCAGCGGGCGCTGTTTTTCTCATAGGCGGCGGCAGGAATGGCGCTGCCAGCCGCGATGTGACCTACGCCGAAACGACGCCGGTCCGTCAGGATGTCTCCAATTCCCTGAGCGGCACAGGCACGCTGAACCCGGCCAATACATATACCGTCAAGTCTCTGGTGGACGGCAAGATCCTCACCGGCGGCTTTGAAGAGGGCGACAAGGTGGAGGAGGGCGATGTGCTCTACACCATCGACAGCTCGGACGCCTCCACCAATCTGGAAAAGGCCAGCATTGCCCTGCAGCAGGCCCAGCGCAGCTACGACAAGACTGTGGACCGCCAGTATGTCCGCGCAGAGGTGGACGGCACCGTCAGCAACCTCAAGGTCGCAAAGGGCGACGAGGTGACCAGCGGCCAGGAGGTGGCGGTCATCCGTGACAGCTCCAAGATGCTGCTGAACCTGCTGTTCCCGGCAGCCGACGCCGCCAACTTCTCGGTGGGCCAGAGCGCTGACGTGGTGCTGGACGGCACCTTTGAGACGCTGAATGGCACCATCACCGCCGTCACCGGCACCGATGAGCTGAGCACCGGCAACCTGCTGGTGCGCACCGTCACCATCCGGGTCAACAATGCCGGCGGTCTGACTACCGCCCAGGCCGCTACCGCCAGCGTCAATGGCGTCAGCTCCATCGCCTCTGCCACCTTTGCCTATCAGGCAGAGCGCACCCTGACCGCTCAGGCCAGCGGCACCGTTTCCGCCATCAATGTGCAGGAGGGCGGCGCGGTCTCCAAGGGTGACATCATCATCGAGCTGACCGGCGACGAGCTGACCGAATCCATCCAGTCTGCTTCCGAGTCCCTGCGCAGCGCTGAGATCTCGATGCAGAACCAGCAGGACAATATGTCCAACTACACCATCACCTCGCCCATCAGCGGCACCATCATTGAGAAGGACGCCAAGCAGGGCGACGCCCTGACCTCCGGCAGCACCCTCTGCGTCATCTACGACCTGAGCTATCTGGAGATGGTCATCAATGTGGATGAGCTGCAGATCGGCGCACTGTCCGTGGGTCAGAAAGTCCAGATCACCGCTGACGCTGTGACGGACAAGACCTATGTCGGCACAGTCACCCGTGTGTCCATGAAGGGCAGCTCCAGCGGCGGCACCACGACTTACCCCATCACCATCCGCATCGATAACACCGACGGCCTGCGCCCCGGAATGAACGCCAACGCTGAGATCGTCGTGGCCGAGGCCGGCAACGCTCTCGTCGTGCCGAATGCTGCCGTTATCCGCGGCGGCTATGTGCTGGTGAGCAAGAAGTCTCCCAGCGCAGCCAATGCGGTGGAAGACATGGACGCACCGGACGGCTATGTCTACGTCAAGGTCGAGACCGGCGTCAGCGATGACAGCTACACCGAGATCAAGAGCGGCCTGCAGGAGGACGACACGGTGGCCTACGACACCAGCTCTGTGTCGGATGACTATTACAGCGACAGTATCTGGTAAGGAGGTGCCCCATGAGCGCTCTTATCGAATTTGAGCAGGTGTGCAAGTATTATCAGATGGGCGATACGCTGGTAAAGGCCGCCGACCACATCACGATGAAGATCGAGAAAGGGGAGTTTGTGGCCATCGTGGGCCAGTCCGGTTCGGGCAAGTCCACCTGCATGAACATCATCGGCTGTCTGGACGTCCCCACCTACGGCACCTACCGGCTCAACGGCAGGGACGTGGGCAAGATGAACCGAGACGAGCTGGCAGATGTGCGCAACGAGATGCTGGGTTTCATCTTCCAGCAGTATAACCTTCTGCCCCGCCTCAACCTGATGGAGAACGTGGAGGTGCCGCTGATCTACGCGAATATCTCCCGCGCCGAACGCCACCGGATGGCGCAGGAAGTGCTGGAAAAGGTGGGTCTGGGGGATAAGCTCAAAAATCTGCCCAACCAGCTCTCCGGCGGCCAGCAGCAGCGTGTGTCCATTGCCCGTGCTCTGGTGCGCAACCCGGCGGTCATCCTCGCCGACGAGCCCACCGGCGCTCTGGACTCCCACACTGGCCGCGAGGTCATCGGGATGCTCCAGCAGCTCCACAGGGAGGGGCATACCGTGGTGCTCATCACCCACGACAATTCCATCGCCGTGCAGGCGGAGCGTATCATCCGTCTGGAAGACGGTCAGGTGGTGTACGACGGCGACGCCCACGCGCCTGAGGCTGTCGTGCAGCCCACTCTGTCCGGCGAAGCGGCACAGGAGGAAGCAAAATAATGGTATTAGAGACTTTCCGTCAGGCACTGCAGAACGTCTGGAGCAATAAACTGCGCACGTTTCTGACCATGCTGGGCATCATCATCGGCGTCATGGCGGTCATCGTCATCGTCGGTTTGGGCAACGGCATGACCAGGAGTATGCGGGACAGCTTTTCCGCAATGGGAACCAACACCCTCTCCATCCAGATATGGGGCTATGGTTCCCGCACTGCGACGGTGGATGATCTGTACGACATCGTCAAAAAGAACCCAGAACTGCTTTCCTCCATCTCGCCGCAGCTGGATTTCAGCGACAACACCCCCAAGGTGGGTACGACGAACTACCGTTACGGTACGGTGTACGGCGTGGATGAGAACTACATCGAGTCGAAGGGCTACACCCTGGCCAAGGGCCGGAACATCCAGTATATGGACATCGCAGACAACAAGCAGATCTGCGTCATCGGCGATTACATCAACCGCACGGCCTACGGCGGCAATGCGGTGGGCCAGACCATCAAGCTTGGCCCCTATAAGTTCCGCATCGTGGGTGTGCTGAAGGCCAAGATCTCCAACTTCGACCAGCAGGAGGGCAGTGACGACGATGCCGTCTACCTGCCCTACACCACAGCCATGCGCCTTTCCAACGAAAGCTCGCCGGACTCCTACTCCGCCATCATGGTGGACGAGGGCCAGGCCAACGAGGCCAAGGCTGCGGTGGAGCAGGGACTGTATGACATCTTCAAGAGCGACAATGCTTACTACGTCTACAGCGCCAGCGAGTGGCTGGAAGAGATGAACAAGATGATCAACATGGTCATCGTCATCCTCACCGGCATCGCCAGTATCTCGCTGCTGGTGGGCGGCATCGGCATCATGAACATCATGCTGGTGTCCGTCACCGAGCGCACCCGTGAGATCGGCATCCGCAAGGCCATGGGCGCAAAGGAAAAGACCATTCTGGCCCAGTTCGTCACCGAGGCGGCCACTACCTCGGCTCTTGGCGGCACGCTGGGCATCGTCCTCGGCTACATCGTGTCGGCCATCGCCAATCAGGTGCTGCCCATGTTCACCGATGGCATGGACATCACGGTCAGCCCGTCCTTCAACTCCATCGCGGCAGCTTTCGGCATCTCGGTATTCATCGGAGTGCTGTTCGGCTATCTGCCCGCAAAACGCGCCGCGCGGCTCAACCCCATCGACGCGTTGAGATATGATTAACCTCTCCGTCTGTGCCTTTGGCGCAGCCACCTCCCCTGACGAGGGGAGGCCTTGGCAGTACGGAAAGCTTTCTCTCTTCGCCAGAGGCTCCCCTCGGTAGGGGCAACAACGACGACCGCCGCCAGTGGCGGAAACAGGGAGTCGTTGCTGGGGCAGCGGCCAGCAAGACGCGCGCAATGCGCAGCGGATGCTGGGTGCCGCAACCCGGCCTTGTCGAGCGAAGCGAGACTGAGAGGTTTAACATTTTTTATAAGGAGATCACAATGAAAAAACGTCTTCTCGCATTTCTGCTGGCGGTCAGCATCGCGGTGTCGATGCTGGTGATGCCGGCATCGGCTGCGGGCAACAACACCGCCGTCCAGTTTGCCATCACGCTGGGTGCTATGGATTCCGAGCAGTCCGGCGCACTGAATGCAGCCGTGACCCGCGGCGCATTTGCCAGAATGCTGACCTCTTACTCTACCTACCGGGAGAGCGTCTCTTCTCAGGGGGCAGTGGGTACCCTCTACACCGACCTGCCCGGCTCCTCGGCATGGGCGCCCTATGTCCGCATCGCCGTGCAGCAGGGCTGGATGAACGGCTACACCGATGGCAGCTTCCGCCCGAACAACGCCGTCACGCTGGAAGAAGCATGCACTGCAGTGCTCAAGCTGATGGGCTATAAGATGACCGACCTGAGCGGCGCGTTTCCCAACGCCCAGCTCAACAAGGCCAGCGAGATCGGCCTGCGTGCCGGCCTCGACCGCCGTCAGGGCGAAGCGATGAACTACGAGGACTGCGCCGTCCTGCTCTACAATGCCCTCACCGCCAACAACGCCAGCGGCTCGGCCTACGGCACGACCCTTGGCTTTACCGTGAGCAATGGTCAGGTGGACGGCTCCACCATCCTGCTCAGCAGCCTGGAAGGTCCCTTCGTGGCTTCGGAGAGCACGGTGCTGCCCTTCGTCCCTGCCAGCGTCTACCGCAACGATAAGGTCTCCGGCTCCGCAGAGCTGAACAAATACGACGTCTACTACTACAGCGAGAGCCTCAAGACCCTGTGGGTCTATACCCGCCGTGCCGCAGGCCGCATCACCGAGGTGTCTCCCTCGGCCAGCGCCCCCGCTTCCATCACGGTGGCAGGCACGTCCTATACGCTGGGCAGTACGGCCATTGCTTCTCAGGTGTCTTCTCTCAACGGCGGCGGTGTCGGCCAGGTGGTCACTCTGCTGCTGGGCATGAACAATGTGGCCGCAGGCATCATCACCGGCGAGGAGGCCGACGAGGTCTTTTACGGCGTGGTGCAGTCGTCCGCCCGCAACCTCATCGACGAGGACAACAGTGCCGATGTGCTTCAGACCGTCAAGGTCCTGTGTACCGACGGCCTTGCCCGCGAAGTGAATGTAGACAAGAGCCTGAATTTCCCCACCGGCTGGCTGGTGGAAGTGCGGGTCAGCCCCGAAGGCGAGAGCGTGGAAAAAATCGATGAGCGCTCCGTCAGCGGCACTGTGAACGAGAACGCCACCGCGCTGGGCGATATGGCCCTGGCAGATGACGTGCAGATCCTTGATACGAGTACAGGGGGTGTGGCTGGGACGGTTCGTCCCAGCCGCCTATCGGGGGTAAACTTAAAGGCTTCCGATGTCCGCTACTACACCACCAATCCGCAGGGGCAGATCGACACGCTTATTCTGAACGATGTGACCGGCGACCTGTGGTACTACGGTGTGCTGGACGATGTGAAGAATGTCGCCGCCAACTACAGCACCCTTCTCAGCGCCATCCAGTCTGAGCCGGGTGACGGCACCATTGATACCGATGCAGTCGTCAGTCAGGTGAAGAGCATTATGGTACCCACCACCACAGAGATCTTGTGGGGCGTTATCTCCGGCGACATCCTCAGCACGGCATGGGAGCGCCTGACCAGCAACACCGGCGCACTTCTGGGCCTCGGCTTCCAGCAGATCGCCAAGATCACCGGCACTCCCGTCAGCCAGATATTCAACTTCATCGGCAGCGGTGCGACCTATATCGGCTACGTCAGCGGCCAGCAGGTCAGTCTGAGCACTTCCATCAAGTATCCTGTTCTGGCCGGCGGCATCGCGGTCTGCCAGGAGACGACCGGCTCTGTCCGCAACATGGTGCAGCTGATGCCCATGAAGATCGACAAGGTGGGTGCGGCCAGCGTCCTTTCCTCCAAGGGCGAAAGGTTTGAAATGGCCGATAATACGCAGGTCTACCTGTGGTACAAGGGTCAATATTACTACACCAAGCTCACTTCCGTCAACTCTGATGATTACTATCTTACCGGCTGGTACGACAACTTTGGCTGCGCCGCTGGCAAAAAGGTGCGTATCATCGTCGCCGTCAAAAAAGACTGATGGCAGGTTATTACAGCCGCTCCGCGCAGCTTGCCCGGCAGATGCGCCAGCTGCTTTTCCCGAGGCGGTGTCCCTTCTGCCGCAGGGTGCTGGGAACGCTGCCGCTCTGTGAGGTGTGTACACCGCGGCTGGAAGAGCTGCGCTGCGGCCCGGTCATGCGGCTGGACGTGAGCCGCCACTATCTGGGTGCTCTGGACGGGGCGGCTGCGCCCTACCGGTATGAGGGCGTCGTCCGCAGTGCCATCCTCCGTGCCAAATACGAAGGCGAAAGCTGGACAGCGGTGGAGCTTGGCGTGGAGATGACGGCCCGGCTGTTCGGGGCAGAGGTGGAGATGCACTGTGCAGAGCCGGTGCCGGGGCTGGTCCCCGGTGCGGCCATCGGTTATGACTGCATCGTTCCGGTGCCTGCCACCAGCCGTCGGCGCGGCTACAATGTGCCGGAACGGATGGCGCAGCCTCTGGCCCATGCACTGGGCCTCCCGCTGCTGCCAAAGGCGCTCTGCCGCGTCCGGGCCGGACGCCATCAGGCAGGACTCTCGCTGGACGAGCGTCTGGCAAATGCGGCCGGTGCCTTCCGGGCGCAGGAGCCGGAGCTCGTGGAAGGGAAGCGGGTGCTGCTGGTGGATGACGTCATCACCACCGGCGCTACCGCCGCAGCCTGTGCGCAGGCACTGCTGGATGCGGGCGCCCACAGCGTCTTTGCCGTGGCAATGGCAGTCACCGAAAATGAAATGGACGCACCATCGAGAGCTTCTGGACGATGAGCGAAAAATCCAGAAAAAATCCAAGAAAAATAAAAAAAGTGCTTGACAAAACGGCCTATAGCGGGTATACTAATGGAGCTGTGAGCGATGAGCCACAACAAATATCCGGGTGTAGCGCAGTTTTGGTAGCGCGCTTGAATGGGGTTCAAGAGGCCGTGAGTTCGATTCTCGCCACTCGGACCAAGAGGTCCAACGATTTCGCAACAGAAGTCGTTGGACCTTTTCTTTTTTTGTGCCTGCGGCAGACGGCTTTTTTGCGTGCGACAGGAGAAACGACGGCAGAAATAAAACACAAAAAATTTGTAGGATATGTAGAATATCGCGCTTGAAATTGTGCATTTCTCCCAACAAAAACCTTGAAAACGTGTCAATCTTGAGAAAAAATAACCGCCTTTGTTTACAAAATGGTTACAGGCTGGTATACTTTATGGCAGTGAAACGTGAAAAATGATGCCAGAAAAGGGAGGAGCGACCAGACCGTGAATACCGCAGCGCCAACGACCGCACATAAAAAACTGGTGGGCATTCTGCTCACCATCGTGTTTGCACTCACCTGTCTGCCCGCAGCACTGGCTGTGGACCTGAATGTGGATGCCGGGTTCTACTTCAAGCAGAGCCGGGGCGGCACCTGCACGCTGGCTTCGGCTGCCATGATGCTGCGCCGCCGCGCTTACTTTGACGGACGGACCGACTGGGTGGATGTGACGGAAAACAGTGTGCGCTCCACGGCCTGGTCCAATGGTCTGGCCCACAGCTTTACATACCGGGAGATGCAGGTGGCCTATGCGACCCTGCCCTCCAATCATCAGGAAAAGACCCAGCTGCTCATCCAGCTGCTGGCTCAGCACCCGGAAGGCATCGTCCTGTACGACCGCACGCAGCCCCATGCCGTGTTGCTGACCGATTATACGAACGGCGTGTTCTACTGTTCCGACCCGGCCGGGAACATCTCCTCCGGCCGCATCCCGCTTACCAGCTCCAGCGTGTCCATTGCACAGGCGTCCTGCTACTGGTATGTGAGCGCCGACCACAACGGCGCAGCCCTGCAGGCAGATGACCTGCGGCTGGAAGGCATGCGTTATCCGGTCAATGTGCACACCGGCAGCGGCATGGCCCTTACCGGCACCGCCAACAGCACCTCCGGCAGCACGCTGGAAGGTGTGCAGGTGGCCATCCTGGACGAGAACGACAAGATCGTGCAGTCCGCACAGGCCCAGGTGGGCGGAACCAGCTTCTCCCTCAAGACGCTGGACGACCAGATCCACTTCGGTGAGCTGCCCACGGGCTGCTACACCTACATGGTCATCGTGACCGAGACCAGCGGCGAGACCCTTTGCTTCGCCAGCGACTTCACCGTTTCGGATGCTGCCACCAGCACCGCTGCCTATTGGTCGGTGCAGGACCCCGACGGTACCAAACTTACCGACCAGACCATTACGGCCACGGCGGAAGAAACGATCCAGAGCACCCTCGGCTGGCTGTCCGGCCTGTTTGGCTGATCCCTTCTGCATGCATTTCACAGAGCCTGTCTCCTTCGGGAGATGGGCTCTTTTTTTATCCGGACAGGGAAGTTCCGGGGTAGTAATGGGCCAGGATGTCGGCAAAGTTCTGCCCCTGCTCGGCCAGTGCCTTGGCACCCCACTGGCTGAGCCCCACGCCATGGCCGTAGCCTTTTGTGGTAAAACAGAACGCACCGCTCTCATACCGGACCGTGAAGCAGGTGCTGCGCAGGCCCAGCGCTTGCCGCAGGGCCGTGCCGGTGATGCGCTGCCCGCAGACCGGCAGGGCAGCAACATAACCGGCGGCGGTGTACTCCGGGGGACCGAACCACTGCTCCGGGGCGGCAAGGTCAGCGGTGAGGCCCAGGGCAGCCAGTTGCTGTGCCGTCTGCTGTGCCGAAAGGGTCAGGGCGTACTCGTAATGGTCGGCGGCAAGGTCGGTGCTGCTGTCCACCGAAACAAGGTAGGGCAGGGCGGTGCCCCAGACATTTTCGCTGGCCTCGGTGCGGCCGTTGGAGATGGCAAAATAGCTGGCACAGGCAGGGGCACCGTCGCAGAGCAGTACGGTATGTTCCACCTCGTCCACCAGCGCGGACAGACGGGCATAGTTGGTCTCATAGGCAGTGCCCCAGTAGCTGCGCAGCACCGGGTCAGTCAGGCAGCCCTGCCGTCGTGCCGGGTCGGCCGTCAGCCAGCCGATACTGTCCGGTGCGGCATGGTCGCGGCAGTACAGCGCGTAGCTGTGGGCGGCAACGGCCTGTGCCTTGAGGGCCTCGTCCGGCCAGCTTACCGGCATTTCGGCCGCTACCGCGCCGATGAGATATTCCCGGCGGGACAACTCCAGCACCTGCCCGGTGGAGGCATCCTGAATCAGGAACCGGTCCGCTTCACCGGCGTAGGCAGCGGAGATTTCCGGGGCGGAAGCAGTGCTCTCCGGTGACGAAAGCGGAAGGCGGACCGTGGAAACGGCAGGCCCCAGCACCGCGCAGGTGAGGTGGTAGGCGGCCAGAGGCAGGGCGCATCCAAGCACCAGGAGCAGGGTACACAGCAGCAGAAAAGCTTTTTTCATAACGGGATCTCCCTTGCAGCGTGAAAAAGATTCTGTCTCCAGTATAAAAAGACCTGCCTGCAAAACCCTGCGAAAAAACGCTGCCCGCAAAAATGAAAGTCGTTTGGCACGGGCCGGTGAAAAGTGAACACATTGCGCTTGAATTTACTGCACAAAAGCGATAATATAAGATTATGTCCATCAGTGAGGATGGCAGGAAAGTATGGGAAAGTAAAAAATAGGAACCGGAAGAAAGGAGAGATCCCCCGTGAATTTTGCACATGCAGAAGTGGCGACCCTGGACCCCACCACGATGCGGACCCTGTGCGAGGAGTACATGGCCAACAACTACATCGACCCCGAGACCAGTGAGCGTCTGGGCGTCAAGCGCGGTCTGCGCAACCCGGACGGCACCGGCGTGCTGGCCGGCCTGACCAACGTGTGTGACGTTGTGGGCTACAAAAAGGATCAGGAAGGACATGTGATCCCCACCCCCGGCAAGCTGATCTACCGCGGCGTCAACATCAACGAGATCGTGGAGGAGGCCTACCGCAACGACCGCTTCGTGTTTGAGGAAGTGATCTGGCTGCTGCTGTTCGGCAGCCTGCCTACCCAGGAGCAGCTGGACGATTTCTGTGAGATCCTGGCAGAGCACCGTGCCCTGCCGGAGGGCTTTATGGATACCATGAATGCCCCCTCCCCCAACATTATGAATAAGCTGCAGCGTTGTGTGCTGGGCCTGTACTCCTACGATGAGCACGCCGAGGACCTGAGCCTGGAAAATATCCTGAACCAGAGCATCAACCTGATCGCCAGCATGCCCACCATGATGGTGAACGCCTACCAGATGAAACGCCGCTACTACGACAAGCAGAGTATGTTCTTCCATCTGCCCAAGCCGGGCCAGAGCACCGCAGAGCATATCCTGAGCACCTACCGGCCGGACCAGAAGTTCACCCACGAGGAAGCAAAGCTGCTGGACATGTGTCTGCTGGTCCACGCAGACCACGGCGGCGGCAACTGTTCCACCTTCACCACCCGCGTGCTGTCCTCCTCGGGTACCGATACCTACTCGGCCATTGCGGCAGGCATTGGTGCCTTGAAGGGCCCCAAGCACGGCGGTGCCAACCTGATGGTGAACCGCCAGCTCCAGGACATCCTGAAGCATGTGGAAAACCCGGAGGATGACGATGAGGTGCGCGAGTATCTGCGCCGCATCCTGCGCAAGCAGGCCGGTGACGGCTCCGGCTTGATCTACGGCATGGGCCACGCAGTGTACACCATCAGCGACCCCCGTGAGGTGATCCTGAAGCAGCGTGCCCGCCACCTGGCCTACGAAAAGGGCTTTGAGGAAGAGTACAACATGCTGTGCAGCATCGAGCGGCTGGCCCCCGGCATCTTTGCCGAGGAAAAGGGCAGCACCAAGCCTGTTTGCGCCAATGTGGACCTGTTCAGCGGCCTGATCTACAATATGCTGGGCATCTCCGAGGACCTGTACACCCCCCTGTTTGCCATTGCCCGTGTGCCGGGCTGGTGCGCTCACCGGGTGGAAGAGGTCGTGTTCGCCAACCGCATCATCCGCCCGGCCTACAAGTATCTGGGCGTGCGCCAGAAATACAAGCCGATCGAGGAACGCTGATGAACTCATTGATTTTGCTTTCAATTCTCCTGTCTGTGGCCCTGGGCCTGGCCCGGGGCCTGGACCTGGCCTTTGGCACCGATGCCGTGACCGGGCTGTGTACGGTCGGCTCGGTGTGGTGGCGCTATGCGGCATTGGGCGCGGTGGTGCTGGCCGCAGTGCTCATCGGTCGGCACTGCGCCGGAAAAGCCGAGACGGTCCGCAGCCGTCAGCCTCTGGCCGGAGTGCTGGCCTTTGCCGGAGCGGTGTGCTTTCTGGCGGCTGCCGGTGCGCAGCTGGCAGTGGGCCTGTCGGCAACGAGCAGCTTCGTGCGGTCCATTCTGGAGTGCATCTGCGCGGTGTGGCTCAGCACGCTGGGCCGCTGCTGGCTTACCCCTTCCGGCTGGAAAAAGCCTACGGGCGGGCTGTATCTGGCGGTGGCGGGCAGTGTGCTGTTCTACTGGAACGTGCTGATGCGCTTTATGGAGAACAGCTCCAGCTGGCACCGGGTGGCCCCCACCGCAGCGGTGTGGCAGGCGCTGGCAGCACTGTTGCTGCTGAGCAGCCTTGCCCGGGCGCTGTACCTGCCAAAGCCGGAAAACGGCCGCACCCTGTGCGCCGCCGGTCTGGCAGCACTCTGCCTGTGCCTGTGCTGGGAGCTGCCCCATGCAGCGGTCCTGGCGGTTGGAGCAGCGGCAGAACCGGCCCTGCTGCCGGAGCTGTTTGCCGCGCTGGCACTGTGCTGCGTGGGAGCGCTGGGCGGCGTGTGCGCTGCAGCCTGCGCACGGCGTCCGGAGTGACGAAAACACCGCCCGTTCTCTTGGTGTAATTGCCCAAAACGGGAGAGGGAAATTCGATAAAATCGTACAAAAGCAAAAAATGATGGATTTACCTTGTTAATTTTTTGGCAGAGACTTGAAAGTTTCTGCATTTTGGTCTAAAATAAAGATACCGTGATTTATCCATTTTAGGGTAAAAACAATTAGGAGGTACTATTAACATGGCTGTTAGAGTTGCTATCAATGGTTTCGGCCGCATTGGCCGTCTGGCTTTCCGTCAGATGTTTGACGCTGAGGGTTACGAGGTCGTC
>ERZ839947.2407-NODE-2407-length-13609-cov-3.148591_pt1 | contig 13609 bp, 14 predicted proteins | sample MGYA00519908_ERZ839947 | MGnify/ENA primary metagenome ERZ839947 (study PRJEB31850, sample SAMEA3708857) | human gut metagenome | biome: human gut; feature: human-associated habitat; material: faeces | place: China | collected 2014 ... | reverse complement strand
TCCCGGGCAGTATGTTCGGCGCGCTGATCTGCGGGCTTGTGTATCAGAAGACACAGAATATTCCGGCGACACTGATCGGTGAGGTATTTGGAACCTCTGTTCTTGGCGGACTCACGGCCTATCCGGTAGCGGTCTTCCTTATGGGAAAGAGTGCGGCAGGTCTGGCATTTTACGCATATGTGATCCCGTTCCTTGTTTCAACTGCCGGAGGTGCAGTGATCAGCGGTGTGCTGATCTACAGCTTAAAGAAAGCCAATATCCTTGCAGGGATGCAGGAAGCAATGGGACAGTAGAGGAGAGAGAAGCATGTTAAAACAGATGTTTGATCAGGTGCGGGAGAAGAGCCCGCTGATCCACAATATTACGAACTATGTGACGGTCAATGACTGCGCAAATATGGTTCTGGCCTGCGGGGCTTCCCCGATCATGGCGGACGACAAGGAGGAGGTCGCGGAGATCCAGACGATCTGCGCAGGCCTCAATATCAATATCGGTACGCTGAACAGCCGTACCATCGAGTCCATGAAGATCGCGGGAATGCGGGCCAATGAGCTGGGACACCCGGCAGTGCTGGATCCGGTGGGCGTCGGGGCATCGACACTCCGGACATCGACGGCAAACGGACTCTTAAAAACGGTAAAATTCACCGTGATACGCGGAAATATCTCCGAGATCAAGACGCTTGCAGTGGGAACAGGGACCACAAAGGGCGTGGATGCGGATATCGCAGACCGTGTAACCGAAGAGAACCTTGATGAGGCGGTGGCATTCGTGAAGAAAGTCGCGGAGAGGACAGGGGCTGTGATCGCGGTCACAGGCGCTATTGATCTCGTGGCGGACGCAAAAAAAGCGTACTGCATCTACAATGGCCATCCGATGATGGCCTCCATCACGGGAACCGGTTGCCAGCTTTCTGCTCTTACAGCAGCATTTGTGACTGCAAATCAGGAGCACCCGCTTGAGGCGGCAGTAGCGGCAGTCTGCGCCATGGGACTCGCGGGGGAGATCGCCCATAAACGGCTGACACCGCAGGACGGGAACGCAACATACCGGAATTATATTATCGATGCGATCTATCATATGGACGGGGATGAGCTGGAGCACGGAGCGAAGTTTGAAGTAAAATAGGACTTGAAATTATGCCGATGCCCACATATACTGTGTATAGTATTTCAGACAGAAGGAAATGAACAGCATGGTCATTGATGAAGAACTTTACAGGCAGTATCTGCGCGGCGATGAAGCAGGACTTGAGGCTTTAATGAGAAAATATGGTAACCCGCTGACCCTATACATCAATGGCTATCTGCATGATGTCCACGAAGCGGAGGACCTGATGATCGAAGTCTTTTCCTATCTGTTCACAAAAAAGCCACGCATCCGGGACGGCGGTCTTAAGGCTTACCTGTATAAAGCAGCGCGGCACATGGCTCTGCGCCATAAAAGCAGACATCGGCTTTTCTTCAGCCTCGATGACCTGACGGAAGAGCCGGATGGAAAGACGTTGGTGGAAGAGGTCATTCGGACAAAGGAACGGGATCAGATCCTGCATATCTGTATGGATGAGCTGAAGGCGGATTACCGGGAAGCTCTTTATCTGACCTATTTTGAGGGGATGAGCTATCGGCAGGCCGCTGAGGTCATGGGAAAAAGTGAGAAGCAGATCACCAATATGGTATACCGGGGAAAAGCGCGTCTGCGTGGATTGCTGGAGCGGGAGGGAATTACCAATGCGAAGTAATGAGGAACGGATCGCGGAAGTAAAACGTCGTATTGCGGAAAAAGAATACAAAAAAAGACTGCGGAGAGAATGGGCTGCAGCAGTTTGCTGCGTGGCCGCATGTCTTGCGGTGATCGTAGGTGTTTCCCTTTCCATGCCTGATACTGTCAGCCGGATCGAGATGGGAACTTCTTCTGGCTTTGAAACAGCGGCGACGATGTTAGGCGGCAGCACCGCACTTGGATATATCGTGGTCGGACTGCTCGCCTTTGTCCTCGGCGTGTGCGTGACGGTGTTATGTTTCCGCATCCGCAGACTGAACGAAGAAGAACAGACAGGGGAGCAAAAGGGGGAAAATGCAGATGGAAGTCATCAGTAACCTCTTGCAGGCCGCGGTTACCCTGCTGGGCTTTTTCCTGGGCGGTATCCGGTATCTGAAAAGCCGGAAACAGGAGTATTTCCTGCTGACCTGCTTTTATGGCTGTTTCTTCCTTGGATCCCTCTACTGGACGCTGTATCTGCTCTTATTTTCCAAAACGCCGCAGGTCTTTTATGTGTCAGAGTTCGGCTGGGTAGCAAGTGTCATTTTCCTTTCCATGCTGCAATACGCGCTTTCTTCGGCAGAAGAAAGGAGATTTCCGTGCAGGAAGGCCCTGAGTGCCGTCCTGATCGGTGTTCCGCTGTGTATATTTTACTGCACATTTGGAGATATCCTCTCCAATCTGCTCTGGTGCGGTATGATGATCATTGTTTCCTGTTTTTCTATCCGGGGACTTGCCTATGCCAGAAGGCAGAGGGGAACTGCAAATAGTATGAAATATTTTCATATCTGGGTCCTTTGCTATGCGACATTAGAATATGCCCTCTGGACTTCCGGCTGCTTCTGGCCGGGAGATTCCATTTTCAGCCCATACTGCTGGTTTGATCTTCTGCTGGCAGGCTGCCTGCTCGCTTTGCTGCCGGTAATGGGAAAGGCGGTGCAGGAATGACGTATATTGAAAATGTTTTTATCTGTATGGCATCGCCGTTACTGATCGCCGCCCTGTGCATGGGAAAACGGCAGACAAAATTCTTTCTGTTCTGCCTTGCAGGAATGGGGGCGTGTCTTCTTTCCGCTTATATCAATACCTTTTTCGCTGCACTTTATGGTGCGGATACCTTTGCCGCCACTGCGGAGATCGCCCTGGTGGTGGAGGAAGTCATGAAGCTTCTGCCTCTGCTCTTTTATCTTCTGATATTTGAGCCAAAGACGGAACAGATCAAAATCTCCGCTGTGATCACAGCTCTTTCCTTTGCCACCTTTGAAAATATCTGCTACCTGATCCAAAATGGAGCCGGACATTTTTCCTTTATTTTTTTCCGGGGGATCGGAACAGGAGCGATGCATGTGATCTGCGGAGCCATTGTAGGCGGAGGCCTTGCGTATGTGTGGCAGCGGACCTGGCTGAAGATTGCCGGAACCTGCGGTCTGCTGGGAGCAGCCATCACGTTTCACGCGCTCTATAATCTGCTGATCGCTTATGGCGGCGCAGTGCAGTATGCTGCCTATGTTCTGCCTGTAATGATCTTGGCGGCGGGAAAGCTGATTGCCCGCCGTCTGACATCGTAATATAACTTTATTTTGTGATTTTTGGGAGCTGTATTTACGCAGCTCTCATTTTTTTTGAAAAATCTGCTTTCTGGGTGAGAGTTTTTCCGGATTTTTGTACCTATATAAGTGAAAGGCCTTTAAGCTGAGTTTTCAGAAAGGAGGTTTTGCGTGCATGTACGATACACAAAAGCGTGTTGCACTGGCAAAGGAGCGTATAGCGGAATCTCGCCGCCGACAGGCGCGGCGAAGCATTCGCAGTCTGTCGGCACTATGCGCTCTGCTGTTTTTGTCTCTTCTGGGAACGGTAGGGACGGTGCAGAGCCAGCCGATGGATGCTGCGGGAATGTACGGGGCGATCCTGCTGCATGAGGGTGTGGGCGGATATGTGCTGGAAGCGGTCATTTCCTTTACCGCGGCAGTTGTGTTCACTGCTTTATATATCAAGTTCAGAAAAAGGAAACAGATACCATAGAAATGGGGGAAAATCAATGAGAAAGCCAGAAAAACAAAAGAAACAAAGAGAACGGATCTATGCGGCACTGCTCTGCATCTGTACGATGCTTTCTTTAGTTTCTGTGCCTGTATTGGCAGCAGAAATGAGAAAAGGAGCGGGCAGCCATAAACATACCCGGGAGTGTTATACGTGGATGGAAAAATGTGTCCATGAGCATACGCCGGAATGTTATCCGCAGAAGGAGATAACGGGATCTGCAGCCACCTCATCTGACGCGGTGGAGGCCACCGAGTGCCGCCATGTATGCAGTGAGGAAAGCGGCTGCATCACGAAAGAATTAAATTGTCAATATGGCAGCGAAAGCACTCCAATAACTGCGAAAGCGCTTATGAAAAATAAAGCGATCGCCACCCGGTCCAATGCGCGGAAAGTCTCTTCTATCGCTCGCGCACAGGAAATGATCGATGCTTTGCCGGACGTAACGGATATCAATAACGATAACATCGAGGAGGTAAGGCTTCAGTTTAAGGCTGTTGAGGACGCAATGATACAGCTTTCCGTTGAGGACTCGGTCGTACTTGATATCGCTCGCTATCTGAAGGTTGCCGCGGTGCTGTATGGACCGTTTCCTGACATCCAGAATCCTATCCTCGGCACAGATATTAAATGGACGATCAGCAGAGACAATAAGACCATTACGATATCCGGTAAAGGGGAAATGCCTGATTTCGACAATACTAGTTCCGGTAAAAGGTGTCCCTGGGAGGACAAAAAGTCTAAGATTGACAAGGTGGTCATAGAGGAAGGAGTGACAACGATTGGACAAAATGCATTTAGTAAATGCATAAGACTCAGTGAGGTGCAAATTCCAAAAACAGTCAAAACAATAGGGAGTTCCGCTTTTTATGACTGTAACACCCTCAGGCAGATTGATATTCCAAATAGTGTCAAAAAGGTGATGCCCTTCGCGTTTCATAAATGCCCGCAACTTGGGCAAGTTCACACCCATTGGAAAGATCCGGATGAAGCAGAGTTGTCATTGGCATTTTATCTGCCTTATCAGCCCGGTGAATCATGGCCGGAGAATCTGACGATATATGTTCCTGACGCGTATAAAGACAAATTTGCAGCTGCATGGAAAAATTGGAAGGTAAAGGGCGAAACTTACACGGTCTCTTTTAATGGAGACGGAGCACCGGGATATATGGAGTCAGTGGAAGGCATATCCGGGGATTACGTTCTTCCGGAGTCTGGTTTTACATATCAATCAGCGATCCTTGATTACTGGGCGCTGGATAATCCTGATGGAGAGAAAGCGGGCTGTCCGGGAGATATTTTTCCTGTTACGGAGAATGTGGTGTTTTATGCCAGCTGGAGACTTGTGATCGTGATACCGGAGCCAGAAAATCCGGTTGTGTGTATTCACGCATGGGGCGAATGGCAGAGCAATGCCGATCAACATTGGAAGAAATGCATCCACTGTGAGGCAAGTGACATCAGGGAAGATCACTCCGGCGGAACAGCCACCTGCAAAGATCAGGCGGTGTGTTCTGTCTGCGGCGCGGCTTATGGGGAACTGAATCCAGATCATCACACGGGCGGCACCGAGGTGCGCGGCAGAGTTGAGGCCACCGCCAGCGCAGATGGCTATACGGGGGACACCTATTGTAAGGGCTGTGGTATCAGAATTGCGGCAGGACGGGCTATTCCGAAGGATCCGACGACACCGACGAACCCGACGACACCGACGACACCGACGACACCGACAATCCCGACAACCCCGACGATTCCAACGGCCCCGACGACACCGAAAAAGGACAGCAGCAGTTCCGGAAGCAGCGGCGATACCTCCAGCTATACGCTGAACTTCCATGCGAACGGTGGCGGCGGCATAAGTGCAATTGGGGGAACCTACGGTAAGACGGTCAGCCTTTCCGATTATATTCCGACCCGTGAGGGCTATGATTTTACCGGCTGGTATTCCGACCAGGCATTGACACAGAGGATCACGGAACTCAGGATGATCGGAAACAGGACGGTTTACGCCGGCTGGATAAAGAGCGATCCAGATGCAGGGACGAATCCATTTACAGATGTGTATGCGAACGATTGGTTTTATAAGGTTGTGATGTTTGTCTATGAGAAGGGATTGATGTCCGGAATCAGCGCAACGACCTTTGCACCGAACACCAATATCACCCGTGCCCAGATCGCGGTGATCTTCTACCGTATGGCGGGCAGCCCTGCCGTTGAGGGAAAGAACCACTTTACGGATGTTGAGTACGGTCCCGGCACCGTAGGGCTTTACGATGCGGTAACCTGGGCACAGCAAAACGGCATTATGGGTGACTTTGACGGCAAGAAATTTGGTCCGGATGATCCTGTTACGCGTGAACAGCTTGCATCGATCTTTTATCGCTACGCACAGGTCAGGGGCTATGATACCACACAGGGTGGCATGGCAGCCGGCAGCGATCTTCTTGATCTGAAGGGCACGGTTACCCGCGCTGAGACTGCGGAGATGCTCCATCAATTTGTAGAAAAACAGGGACTGAAACCTGTTGCTGCGTCGACAGGTGCGACAGAATGGGTGAAACCGGCGAGCTGAGACGATACATCGGGCTGACTATCCGGTAAAAGGTGGAATCTGAGCACAGGCGGCTGATGACCTGTGTGTCCGGGTCAAAAAATGAATAAAAGACCTTTTGACATCGTTGATTATTTTGTGTCAAAAGGTCTTTTTACTATTTATAAAATCTATGTAGTTCATGCTGGACGTCAGTTGTAGAAAGCATATTTCTGGGCAGGATGGAATTTCTGCAAACAGTCCTAAAAAGAGATGAAAGAGCAAGGATTTATTTTATCTGCGTGAAGACAGAATATCCACGCCCCACACAAGCAGAATCAGTCCCAAAAGGATCGCTCCAGCCTTATTCCAGTCGTACTGGTTCATCGCGAAGATAAGCGGTGCGCCGATCCCGCCTGCGCCCACGAGTCCGAGAACGGACGCCTCACGGATATTGACGTCAAAGCGGTAGAGGACGGCGGAGCAGAATGCTGGGGCGAGCTGCGGGAGAACGCTGTGGCAGACGGCTGGAACCGGGTGGACACCCATGGCGAGGAGCGCCCGGTACGGGCCGGGATCGATGGCCTCCAGACATTCGGTGAAGCGCTTTGTGAGAAGTCCGATGCTGCAGACGGCTAACGTCAGGACACCTGTGAAGGCGCCGGGACCGGAGACCCGGATAAAGATCAGACCATAGATCAGAAACGGGATCGACCGGATCGCCATGATGATCAGGTTAAAGAAAAAAGCGGTCGGAGCAGGGACAAAGCGTCTTGTGTTGAGAAAGGCAAGGGGTGCGGCAAGGAAAGCACCGATGGCTGTTCCGACAATGGCAATGCAGATGGTCTCAAGAAGCAGATAGCCGAGCCCGTCTTTCTTTGCGGAGAAAAAGAAGCTCCAGTCCGGATGCGTGAGTCCGGCTGCCATACTTTTTAAGGCAGCGGCACTTGTTCTTGAAAAATCCGGCGGAGTCTGTGTCGCTAGGCAGAAGAGGAAGAGCACTGCAAAACCGAAAAGGATCATCCGTCCAGAGATACGGGTCTTTTTGGACAAGTCCTTTCTGCCTGAAAAAAGTTCTGTAATCTGTCCGCTGTGGATCACAGCTGTAAAATACCGGTTCGCGGATTCGATGACACAGACGGTGAGAAAGAGCAGCAGCAGGATCGTTCCGACCTTGTGGAACTCCCGCCAGGAGATCTTTTCATTTAAGATCAGACCGATTCCGCCTGCCCCAACGTATCCGAGAATGGAGCTGTGCCGCACATTCGTCTCAAAGAGGTACAGGGCGTTTGTCAGAAACGCGGGCAAAATCTCCGGCAGGACGGCATGGATAAATGCCGGGAAACGGGCACAGCCCATAGAGATAAGGGCCTGATAGGGAGCTGTGTCCGTATGTTCCGCATCCTCGTAGGTGAGCTTAGTCATGATCGCAAAGGTGTAGAGCGTGATCGCGAAGGTTCCAGCAAAGGTTCCGAGTCCGAAGAGAAAGGTCGCGGCGAGCGCCAGGATCAGCGCCGGAAAAGACCGGAGTATCTGGATCAGGAGACGCAGCAAACGCCTTGCCCAGGACGGAAAATGCAGGGACACAGCGCCGAAAGGGGAAACGATCAGTGCCAGAGCGGATCCTGTCACGGTACCAGTAACGGACATCTGGACTGTGTAAAAGAGAGGTAGCAGGATCTTCGGAAAAAAGGAGAGATCCGGCCGCATCATGTCGGCCGCCAGATCTGAAAGATGGGAGCTCCTTGAAATAAAAAGAGCCGGATCACATCCGGTGAAGGACGCGGCGGCGTAAAAGCAGAGAAGGAAGAGGATCCAGCCGGCAGGTTTTATATATTTTTTTCGATTTCTGTACATGGATTGCTTCCTCCTCTGAAATGCTTCTCTGCAAGGATCCGTTGGGATGGATAAATGCATAAATAGCAGAGTTCTATTATTCATCACCTAAGATAGGTGGGAGTCTTCGAGACTGAGATAAATGTTTCTCAAGATTTCCTCATTCATTTCCGATGGCGTTCCATCAAAAACCACATTTCCGTCCTTCAGCCCGATGATTCGGTCGGAAAACTCCTGAGAAAATTCAAGGTTATGGCTGTTCATAAGAATCGTGACGCCATCCTTTTCCTGAATCTCCTTTAAAAGTGTCAGGATCTGCCGCCCGGTGACCGGATCCAAGGAGGCGGCGGGCTCATCAGCCAGCAGGATTTTTGGATGACGCATGAGGGCTCTCGCGATGGCGGCGCGCTGTTTCTGACCACCGGAGAGATTTTTTACCGGTTCTTCTGATTTTTCCAAGAGTCCCACGCGGTCAAGAAATTTCAGTGCTTCTGCCCGGCGCTTTTTTCCGTAGATTCCGAACACAGCGGGGAAAAATCCCATATCCGGTAGACAGGCAGTGAGCACATTTGCAAGGCAGGTGGAATTTTCCACGAGATAGAAATCCTGATAGATGGTGCCGATGGATCTCTTTACATTCTTCCTGGCAGTTCCGGACATGGACGATATGTCGCTGCCATCAAAAAGGACAGCCCCGTCCCCCGGCGTCTCCATGCCGTTTAAGATCCGGAACAGGGTGGTTTTTCCAGCTCCGGACGGACCGATCACGGAGACGAACTCGCCCTGAGGGATGGTAAAGGTTACATGGTCCAGGGCGCGTGTCCCGTTTTTAAATTGTTTTCCAATGTTCTGAAGAACGATTTCCATGAAGATACCTGCCTTACAAATAATGAATCAGTAAAAATTGGAACCTGTTTAGTTCATAGCTTTCAGCATTTCCTGTGCAGCACGCTCGCCGTCATAGTTCGCGTCATCGCCCCACTCGTAGCCGACCTGACTGAAGACTTTGATGATGTCTTTGCCTTCATCGGTTCCTGCGATCTCGATGAAGGAATCGCCGAGAGCCTGACGGAAGTCAGCGTCCTGCATAAGGTCGGAAGTTTTGCTGTATGCGATCATATCATTGTAGATTCCCTCTGTGACGCCGATGATGCCTGTCTGCTTTACCATATCATCAGTGCCGCCGAATTTCTCTTTCCAGTCCGGCGCATATTTTGTGCGGATATGGCCATAGGAGACCATGAGGTCTGCCTGTCCGGAGGCGAGGCGGGCAAGGGATGTGGTGTAGGAATCGGACTGGACTGCATTCGCGAGGTCAGCGATGGTTTTTCCATAGCGCTCGTTTAACCATAAGGACGGATAAATGTAGCCGGACGCGGAGGTCGGTCCCATGACTGCCCAGGTGGCGCTGTTTAAGTCATCCCAGGTAAGTTCCTCGCCGTTGTTGACTTTTGCTAAGAGCTCCTGACCTTTTTCACTTGGTCCCGCGAGAATGATGGAGCGGTAATATGTGCTCATTTTGTCTGTGTTTTCCTCGATGGTGCCGTCGTTCCATTCCTTCGGATTCTCAGAGTCCTTGTTGATGGCGTAGCGGAGAGCCGTGAGGAGAACGTCGCAGTCATCGGAGAACAGGACATAGTTTCCTCCGGAGATAAATCCGATATCAGCGCTTCCTGCGCTCAGTGCCTCACCGACAGCGGTGTAGCTTGTTCCGACGGTCATGTCGATGTCTTTGACATCATAGCCTTTTTCAAGCAGTGTCTCTTTTAAAAGGTTCTCTAACGGTTCTGTTGCTGTCGTGATCGTATCTGCGTCCGCGTACGGGGAGAAAGCGATCTTTAAGGAATCGATGGATTTTGTCTCTGCGGAAGCGGCTGCTTCAGAAGTGCTTTCCGCAGAAGCGGCAGCTGTGGTCTCCCCTGTGGAAGCAGCCGGTGCGTCCGTTTTGGAAGAACATCCTGCAGTGAGTCCGAGGCAGAGCGCCAGGGAGAGAGCCGGTACAACAAATTTTCTCATAATATAATACCTCCATAGCCCGTCAGGGCAGAATATATTTTCTGCTGAAAGAATGGGACACCGGGAAATACGGTGAAATAGTTTCAATATCCGCTAATGGTCAGGACACTGTGAGAGCGTGATCGTTCCGAATAAGAAATAGAACGCATTCAGCTGCCATGAATCCGGAAGAGACAGGCGGATAAAGAAAAAGGCATGCCTTCTGCAGCATGCCGTAAAAATGACTTTCAGGCAGAATGCTGACAAGCCGCGGACATGGATCCGCGGCATGGGACGGTCGATCCTTTCTGGGATCCTCTCAGCCCGGAACACGGGCTCCCTCGCAATCTGGTCTTCGTCATCAAGTGATTGAATTGACCGCAGCATCAGGGCGCTCCCCCTCATGCTGCATTCCGTTAACCGTTATGGATTGTAGCACAGGAGAGGGAAAAAGGCAAGAGAGGAAATTTCTGGAAGGTCCGCCGGAAAAAAGATGGACGGGGAACACAAGGCTGTAAGCAGGCTGCACGGACACATGAAAAATATCGATGGATCCATGCGAAATTCGCAGTCTTGAAAGCATGTACGAAACCGGGTGCAAACTTGACTTTTCCGCGCGGAAAGTATATAGTAAGTCTTGTCAGAAAAAAGAAAATAAACAGACCGGGGAGCCTGACGGATCAGGCTGAGAGTTGGCTGCATCGCCAAGACCCGTATACCTGATTTGGATCATGCCAACGTAGGAAGCTGCTGAAGAGAAAGAGTAGAAGTGGAGATACCTGCGGGTGTCTCCTTTTTTTACGCGAACAACGAGCCAAAGTCCGCGCTTGCGCGAGACCTTGGCGACTGTCGCGATAACAAGGGGAAACTCGCGAAGCGTGTTTTCACTTGTTATAACAGAAATTCCGAGGAATTCCCTGTTACAAAAAAGGCACTAACGTGCCAATGCTGCGCACTCGTGCGAAGATGCAGATCGTCGCAAGTGACCGCGCGGGGCGCATCCTTTTTATGATATGCATTCGAAAGAATCTGCTGATGACAGGTCGGCAGGTAAATTGAAAGGCAGAATGGCTTGAAAAATACGTCTGGTGCGTATTTCGATTTTTTAGGAGGTAAGATATGAACTGCAGACCGGAAGATATGCTGCTCTACGCGGTGACGGACCGCGCGTGGTTAAATGGTGAGACTCTGGAGAGCCAGGTGGAAAAGGCTTTAAAGGGAGGAGCAACATTCGTTCAGCTGAGGGAAAAAGAGCTGGATGAGGAACTGTTTTTAGAAGAGGCGAAGAAGATCAAAAAGCTCTGTGCCGAATATCATGTTCCCTTTGTGATCAACGACAACGTGGATATCGCTCTTAAGATAGACGCGGACGGCGTTCATGTGGGACAGAGCGATATGGAAGCTGGAAAAGTGAGAGAAAAGCTGGGACCGGATAAGATCATCGGTGTTTCCTGTAAGAATGTGGAGCAGGCACTTCTCGCGAAAAAGCACGGGGCAGATTACCTCGGCGTCGGAGCGATGTATCCGACAGGAACAAAAAAGGACGCCACAGCGGTGACACCGGAGGCGCTTTCTGCGATCTGTCAGGCGGTGGATATCCCGGTAGTCGCCATCGGCGGGATCAATAAGGACCGCATAGAGCCCCTTAAGGGAACCGGTGTGGACGGCGTTGCGGTCGTCAGCGCGATCTTTGCGGCAGAGGATATTGAGAAGGCGACACGAGAACTGAAAGAGGCGGTAAGAGAAATCTTATAAGACTTAAAAGAGTTGTAACTATTCAGTACCTTCATAGTTACGTGCAAAAATCCATTCCAGATCAGCTTCGCTGATGGGATTTTTGCCTTCCAGCCTATGTTTTCTTACGGTCAGCGCAGCAAGTGCGCAGACCTACTGAACAGTTACAAAGAGTTTTCAGTGATTTGCCTTCTATCCTATGTTTTCTTACGGTCAGCGCAGCAAGTGCGCAGACTTACTGAACAGTTACAATAATTTCAAAAAATATAATTTTTTAAACACTACATTCAAACAAGCCAATAAGCCAGAAGAAAAATACTACCTGCCTGAAAATATGAATGTTAAATTCACAGAGCAGCAATTTTCCCTCTGGGTTTTGGAATAGATCAAGCGGAAAACACTTCCGCGGCGGCACATTGGGGGCACCACCTTGCGTCGCCTAATAAAAAGTTATTGATGCCTGAAAGGAGTTTTTATGATGAAGACAGCATTAACGATCGCTGGAAGCGATTCCAGCGGAGGCGCCGGCATCCAGGCCGATTTAAAGACGATGATCGCAAACGGAGTATACGGAATGAGCGCGATCACAGCACTGACGGCCCAGAACACGACCGGCGTCCAGGGGATTTTCGAGGTAACACCGGAATTCCTGGAACAGGAGATCGACAGCGTATTTACGGACATCCGTCCGGACGCGGTAAAGATCGGAATGGTTTCTTCTGCGGGACTGATCAAGTCCATCGCAAAGAAGCTTCATGAACACAAAGCAGAAAATATCGTTGTGGACCCGGTCATGGTGGCGACAAGCGGATCAAAGCTGATCAGCGACGATGCCATCGGCACATTAAAGGAATACCTGTTTCCGATGGCGGCGGTCCTGACCCCGAATATCCCGGAGACAGAGGTTTTATCAGGGATGGAAGTAAAGTCCGCCGAGGACATGATCGCGGCGGCAAAACAGATCAGTGAGACCTATCACTGCGCGGTCCTCTGTAAGGGCGGTCATCAGTTGAATGATGCCAACGACCTGTTATACCGCGACGGCAGCTACCGTTGGTTCAACGGTAAGCGTATCGACAACCCGAACACCCACGGAACCGGCTGCACCTTATCGAGTGCCATCGCCTCCAACCTTGCAAAAGGCTATGACCTCGACACCGCAGTGGAGCGTGCGAAAGCATACATTTCCGGTGCGCTTGCAGCCATGCTGGACCTTGGACATGGATCCGGCCCGATGGATCACGGATTTGATTTTCGCGGAAAAGGATTTGCGGAGGAACAGGCATGACGATGACAGAACGCCTTTTAGAGGCAACAAAGGAGATCTGGGACGGCTATAACGAGACGCCTTTTGTAAAGGGAATCGCGGACGGCAGTCTGGATCATGAAAAATTTAAATATTATATGATACAGGATTATCTGTATCTTCTTGACTATACAAAGGTATTTTCCATCGGCACGGCGAAGGCGAAAAACCTCGACGCTATGCGCCTGTTCGCGGGTTATACCCATTCGATCCTGGACGGTGAGATGGATATCCACCGCGCGTACATGACGAGACTCGGAATCGCGAAGGAGGAGGCGGAGCAGACACCGGTCGCTCTTGATAATCTGTCCTATACCTCTTATATGCTTCGTGTCGCTTACGAGGAAGGAGAGGCGGAGGTCATGGCGGCGATCCTTTCCTGCGCGTTGAGCTATGAGTTTATCGCG